>AMWB02160977.1_pt2 | contig 38812 bp, 40 predicted proteins | sample 200311 | NCBI WGS metagenome assembly AMWB02 (sample SAMN02737377, study PRJNA173069) | bioreactor metagenome | biome: anode biofilm in microbial fuel cells | place: USA: California | collected 2010-12-16
AGACAAGATTACAAATGGCTTCATCACAAATGAGACAAGGTATTATGTTAAAAGATTTTGACACACCAATAATCGCAACAGGATGTGAGGGGTTATTTACAGATTATACACAATTTGTTAAAAGAGCAAAGAAAGATGGAACAGTTGTTCACATTGACGGTGATTATTTAATTGTATTATACGAAGATGGAACACCTGAAATATTTAATATAGCTTACAGAAAAATATACATAGAACACCTGGATTTAATTAATATTTATGTCAAAGTTGGAGATAATTTTAAAGCAGGTGACATTTTGGCAGAAAGTAATTTTTGTAAAAATGGAAATATAAATGTAGGTAAAAATTTATTAACTGCCGTAATGGTTTATTATGGAAACAATTACGAAGACGGTATTATTATATCAGATAGACTTCAGAAAGAGGATATTTTAACATCTGTTCATTATAAAGATTTATCATTTTCTTTAACACCTGATAAAGTACTGTTATCTTTAACAAAAGACAAATATAAACCTCTTCCAACAGAATTTGAAAGAATAAAAAGTAATGATCCTTATGCTATAATTAAAAAATTAAATTACGATGAACAATATTCTGTGTTTTCAGAAAGTATGCCACTTACCATAAATAAAAATGTTCTAATAACAGATATTAATATTTATGCAAACGAGTGGAATCAAGATATTCCTGAATATAAAACATGGGTTGAGAAGAAGTTACAAGAACAACAAGATAAAGAAAAAGGATTACAAAAATTATTATCAACATTTTTGAATAACAAAGAAGAAGCTGGTAGATTTATTAGAGAAAATAATCTAGACAAATTTTCTTCTGTTGGAAAATATAAAAATAAAAAAGAAAAATTATTTGGTATGAACATAGAAATGTTCGGTATTTATTTCAGAAAGATAAGAGTTGGTGATAAAATTGCCAATAGACATGGAAATAAGGGAGTTATATCAAGAATTGTTGAACATGAGAAAATGCCTCAATTAGAAGATGGAAGGCATGTCGATATTTGTATCAACCCACTTGGTATTATTTCTCGTATGAACATTGGTCAATTATTTGAATTACATCTTTCTATGTCAGTAATAGATTTAAAAAATAATATGATAAAAATGATTGACGAAAATAAAAGTCAAGATGAAATAAAAAATTATTTATTAGAATATATTAAACTAATAGATAAAACAAATGAGAATTGGTATTATAAACAATTTTCAGAACAATTACCTTCAACTATAACAAAAGAATTTGTATTTAATATGAATGTTATACAGCCTCCATTTGAATCTTGTAAATATGAAGATTTGGAAAAGGCTATGGAATATACAAAAAGCAAATTTAAATATAGAATTTATGATCCAGTATCTAAGGTTCATATTACAAATGAAATAGCTGTTGGATCGTTGTATTTTCTAAGAATGGTTCATATCGCAGAAGAGAAACTAGCAGCACGAGGTATCGGTGCATATGTAAGAAGAACACTACAACCTTTGGGTGGAAGAAAAAATCGTGGTGGGCAAAAATGCGGAGAGATGGAAACAGCATGTCTCATTGGTCATGATGCCCCAAATAACTTATTCGAATTTTTAACCACCAAATCGGATTGTATTGATTTAAAAAATAACTATATAAAAAATGTAATTGAAACTGGTATGGTTGATAAGTCAAAAGAAATTGACGTAACACCAGAATCAGTAAAATTATTAAATTCTTATTTAACAGTATTAGGAGTAAAAATAAAATAAAATATGTCAACATATTATTATCCAAAGTCTTGGTTTACTACTACAACTACAGACACTTATGATACTTATTATTATTCTAAATCAACAAATACATCATCAAATGTAGATTTTAAACCAATAGAGAAAAAAGAAGAAAAAGTATTATTTGATGTAAAAAATTTATATATAGGAGAATAATAATATGTATTCACCAAAAGAACTCCCAGACATCCAATGTTCAATACCAAATATTAATATTCCAATAAAACAAGTTGGTGTTGAAAATGTTGAAGTTCCATTTCAAATTCAGTTGAGAAGTGGTGGGTTCTATCAATTAAATGCTAATGTATCTATTAAAACAAATTTAGATGATAGCACAAAGGGTATTTCAATGTCAAGATTACTCTTGACATTGAAACCCTATTTAGAATTACCTCTGAAAAGAACTTTAATAAATCAAATTCTTACAGATATTAGAAATAATGTAGGTAGTTCAAATAGTTATATAAAATTTGATTTCAGAATGCCCATTGTTAAAAAATCTATATCAACAATTAATTCATTTCCTATATATTATAAATGTGGATTCGAAGGACAACTATATCAAACAAAAATAAATGTTGAGCAAGGCGATGTATATCAGATAGTAGATAGATTTAGATTTTTTCAAAAAATCAGAATACAATATTCATCTTATTGCCCATGTTCAGCAGAATTATGCAATCATTTAGAAAAAAATAATTATAAAGGATATCCACATAATCAACGTTCATATGCTTATGTATTAGTGGAAGTATCACAAAATAAGTTTATATGGATAGAAGATATCATAGAGTCAATAGAAAATAAATTAAAAACCTTACCATATCCTATAATTAAAAGACAAGATGAAATGGAGATTGCAAAAGTTGCTTCTGAAAACCCAATGTTTGTTGAAGACGCAAACAGAATTATCTCCAATGAATTGAATAATATGGAAGGTATTGAAGATTGGTATGTAAAGTGTATTCATGAAGAATCCATCCACACTTCTGAAGCAATTGCTGTTAATTGGAAAGGTGTTCCTGGTGGATTTAATAGTCGAATGGATATTTGAAAAAAGGAGAAAAAACACATGGAAAACGTATTATCAGAGATGAATTTGGAAAGTCAAGAACCAGTTATGGAAACAGTAGAAAGTCAAGAACATATCGAGGAAACTACAACAAAAGAAAAACCAAGAGATAGTTTCAAACAAATAACCGAACAAGATCATGTTATTATTAAAGAAAATTGGGATAGCAAAAGTTCAAAAGAAATCGGTGAAATGATTAATGTTTTACCAACTCTTGTTAATTCCATTGCATTTCAAATTAGAAAAAAATCTAATGGTGTATTTTGTCAATTGAAAAAGAAACGAAAAGAAAAAAGCGAAACTACTGAATCATGATTTCACCTGGGATTTCTTATTTACCAACTGAAGAAAATGTTAATTTTATAAAAGATGTACCATTACAGATCAGCTTTTTTGATTATCAACAATACGAAAAGCATATTGAAAATATTATAGAATTAAAAAATAAATATAACATATTAGTGGAAGTTGTGCATCTTCCAATAAGATCAACGAAAGAAGAATTCCAAAAAATATTGGATATGATATATAAATGTTCCATTAAATTAGGAACAAAGAAATTTGTCATACATCCAAATAAAGGAATTTTATATTTTATAAATTTATTCGAACAATCAAAAGTTAATGTTGAATTATGTATTGAAAATTTTCAATATAGAAAGAAAAAAGAACTAAGAAGTCCTTTAGAAATCGTTGAGCGATGCCATGATAATAAAAATTTAAGATTAACTTTTGATACAAGCCATGCAGAATTGGAATGGTTTGATTATAAAATAATGTTCTTTCTTTTAAAGTATACATCGGTAATACATTTATCAAATAAAAAAGATAGACAACAACATTTACCATTCTCAATTCAAAATGGTGATTTAAATTTGGTAGCTTTTATCAGTGATTTAAAAAGAAGATATAACTGGAATGGATCGATCATCCTTGAGTATATGTCTGACTATCACTATAAGTTGCTGCCAAATCAAGCTTATTTAAAAAAATTATTAGGGAGTCACTAAATGGAAATTCCTGAATTAATTCAACTTTATATGAAAGAAAGACAATATGAAAAAAATGCTTTCGGTGATTATAAAGATATAAAATCATTGAATGTAGCTAGTTTTTTAGTTTTACTAAGAAACTATATAGAAAGAGCTGAAAAATCCTATGTGAGTAATTGGGATTCTAATTTGCCATCATGGTTGATTTCATGTAGTGAACATGAACAGGGAAATACAGCTCCAGTGAAAGTATATGAAGATTTAATAAAAATACTTGCTTTGGCTGGAGCTGCATTAGAATCTTACGCAACTATCAACCCAAACAAATGGAGAGAAAATCAAGAAGAAGAGTGTAAAAAATGGAAATAAAGGAGTTTATATAATATGAACGAAAGTTTAGCGCAAATGGTAAAAGAAACCACAGTAGAAGAAGTCTCTATGAAACCAGAAGAATTAACCATTACTTCTGAAAAAGTTGAAGAACCAATAAATGAAACAAAGTGTGCCGAAGCACCTCCGAGTGGAGTAATAGTTCATCTTACAAAATTTAATACATGGTTTGAATCAAATGCATCAAAATTTACAACTATAAATCAAGTTAAAATGTCTATCAGAGGAATTGATCCACAAGAAACTATCATCATCTCTTCATTAAAAAGAAATGGTGAAAAAGATGCTGATGGAAACCCAAAAAGAGAGTTACACATTTTTGAAAATGCCAATGATACGGTTGTACTAAATTTACCAGCAATTGATATCCATAATTACACAAACGGATATATGATTGTTCATCAAATAAATGATATTTATATAAAAAGTTATGGTGTTAGAGGTGGGATAGTCTGTGTTTTATGTAAAAATGTCGATGGGATATTGATTCCTTTTGATATCAAAAGAGCAAGCAAACGAGATACGACAATTGATTTACCGCTTAGTATTCCAAATATTGAAAGTAAATTAAACATACCAGCAAATCTTGATGATATACAATTATTGTACAAACAAAGTAAAAAAGTAATAACTACATTTTCAACAAATCTCACGGTTATTCAATGGTTAATTAATAGACAAATTGACATTGTAGATGTAAATCATCATTTACAAATTGATGGTGTAATTATGGAAATAGTGAATAAATAAATATGAGGAGAATTGTAACTGGATAGAAAACTATCCAGTTACAATTTAAAAATAAAAAATGAAAATTAGTCCTAATCATAAACTTTTTTTAAGAGATGTTTTTCTTTATGATATAGAAGCTTGCCACTTTACAATTATGAATAAGTTAGGACTAGATTTATCTGGTATAGATATTACCAATAAGGAAGAACGAAATATACTCATTGGTAAAATGATGAAAAAAAATCCTAGACTAACAACATTGTTGAGAAATACAACTAACTCAATTATCGATGAATATATTTTAAGAAATAATTTAAAAGAAGATGATATATTATTAAGACAATATGATGGTATAATTATTAAAAAGAAATTACATGAAACAAAAATTGGAGGAATACCATTAAATATAAGAAAGAATTTTGAAATATTTATTATATCTATAGATAGAAATAAATATATAGCATATGATACAGAAAAAGAATACACAATAAAAGGTGTTTCGTCAAAATATGATAATATTAATAACTATTATAGAATGATATTAAAAATAAATTTTGCTAACAAAACTTCTGTATTTAAAAATTTACAAATCATAAAAGATAGTCTAATGGATAACAACGATCCTTATACATTTGGAATACCAGAAAAAAATAATAAATGTATAATATTTTTAAAAGGTTATGGTGAAGTTGAAATAACAACACCAACTTTGAGAATAATAGATACAAATGATATAGACAAAGAAAAATATTTTAAACATTACTTAGAACCATTCATGAAAAGCATAGTAATAGAATTTTTAAAATAAAAAAGCGAGGGAATAATGAAAATTAAAACAGATTTCGTAACCAATAGTAGTTCAACATCTTTCGTTGTTTATGGAGCATCAATATCTATAAGAGAACTTATTAACTCAAATATTGAAAAAGTTAAAAAAGAAGTTCCTTATTTAAATCCTGATGAAATCAATGATGTATATGACATTGAGTTTTTATTTAATGAATCTGGTTTAGATTATAATATGCCAGAATATAGTGAAGATGTTCTTGTTGGAAGAGAATATACAGATATGAATGATGATGAAACATTTTTGGAATTTAAAACTAGAACTAAAAAAGATGTAGAAAAATTATTTGGAAAAGAAGCAGAAATGCATCACATTCAGGAGTGTTCATACAATTAATGAAAATATTAAATCTAGCAAATGGTAAGGTGAAACCTCTTGATATTATAGGAAGTAATCACTATATTCTTAATGTAGATACAATGAACACAAACTCTATAGATAAAGAGCAAGTAGATCATAAAATAAGAAAATGGAATGGCATTACATCAGAAGAAGAATATATTTGCGAGCAAGCTAAGTATTTTATGGAAACAACTATAACAATATTTGATTGGGTATGTATTTATAGATATCTTGAACATGTTACATTTACAGAAGTTTTATATTTTATTTATTTGATATCAACAGTAACGAAAAAAGGAAGTGTTGTTGATGTTATAGTTCCAAATTATGAGACACTCGCAAAGATGATATTAGAAGATGATCCATATTCCAAAGAATTTGAGTCAAAAAATATTTTATTAACGACTGAACTATTAAATGAACCATATCACCCACATGCTTCTATCTGGACAGAAAAGAGAATTAAATATTTTTGGGAATTGGAAAGAAGATTTGAAGTTCCTGAAACAAGTATAATACCAAATTACAATTTTGATGGAAGAAATATTTATATAAGATTTCAAGCAATTAGAAAATAGAAAGGATAATATATGTTCAATGATTTACAGTCAGCTCATGAAGGTGGATTAGATTGCACACAAGCACCAAATGGAATGTTAAAATACTCTGATGATATAAGTGAAGTTGTTTATAGATCAATGGTGTCAAAAGAATCAAACCCACCACATGTAACTGATGGATTTTTATTCAACAGTATAGGAATATTTACAAGACCAATAAACACTGATAATTATAAATATTGTGGTTACATATCACAAAAATATAAATTTATAGGAAACGAAATTTTAAATAATAAAATACGTCAGTCTATTCGAGAAGTTGGCTTACCTGTTCTTATGGAAAATAGATTATATAATGATAGATACACCAGAATGAGAAATGAGATTATTATAAGCAGTAGCCAAAACATCCCTCAAGTTGGTGATGTTCTTCCTGTTTTAATTGTATCTAACACCTACGATGGTACTGGTGCTCAATCTATCTCATTTGGTATGTGTATTAATGAAAATTCTCACAGATATGTCTTCTCATTTAAAATGGGGGAGATGCGCCAAATACACATAGCCAATTCAACAACTTCTCTTAATACAGCAATTAATACATATTCGAGAGTGTTCACAGAAAATATAACTGAAGTTATAACGAGTAGTTTCGAGAAGCAAATAACACCAGATGAAATAATTTCAATCTTAGCTGTTGTTGAAACAATTGGAAAACGAAAAAGAGAACAATTATCAAATATATTTTCCTCATTAACACCAGCACCAGCAGAAGGTGCCGAACCTGTAATGCCATCTGCATGGCAAGTATTTCTGGCTTTGGTACGATATACAAGTTTGGAACCAAATTTAAATGTTAAAAAGATTCTTGAAAGTGTTACTGAACGAGTTCTTGTAATTCCAAAGAGAATGTTCGAAGTCTTGGAAGAATTACAAAATTAAATATTAAAAAAATAATGGGGGTAATGAGATATATTATCCCTATTATTTTTTTGCTTAAAAAAATCAGAACAAAATTAAAAAAGGAATAATAGAATGCCTGAAACTTCTCGTGTTTTTACTCCGTCTCGTACATATGATATACAAGTAAAAATAAAAGATTTAGATTATACTAACGATATTAGTTCAGTTGAAATAAAATCTTCGCTTTCCACTGCTTATCAAATTGTACAACTAGTATTTAATGTAGACCCAACTGATATTATAAATAATGATCTTTTCGGTGGTGATCCTATAAAGTTATCAGTAACTTTATTAAGACAAAGTACTTATCCAGGGCCAAGAATTGATTTCGAATTAATGTATGTATCATCAATATTTCAGTTCGCTGAGAAAGATGAACTATCATCTCAAACATTTAAAGATAGAAGTCAATTATTAGTTACAACCGTAACAAGAAAACCTTATAAAACTATGGCGAGTATGATTAATAAAGTTTATTTAAATAGTACATTATCAACTATTATATCAGATTTGGTTTCTGAGGCTGGAGGAACTGTAGAATATGATTCAGCAGGACAAAATACAACACCAATAGAACAAGTATGTATTCCACCAACAACATTATATAAATTAATAAAAGAATATAATCCAACTTCAAATGATATATTCGATGGTTATCTAGATCAAAGGTTTGGTTTATTTAACGGAGTATCTGGTGTTTTTTGTCAATATGATAACAAGTTATATATAAAGAATCTAACCGAAAAATTAAAAAAGGATCAGACATTTACTGTTTACCACTTAGCAACAAAAACAGACAAAAAAAAGTTAGATGAAATATTCACAGAATCATTGAGCGGTAAAACATTTTATACATATGATTCTTTAACAACAGATTATAATGGCAACGCAGTATTCTCTAATATGGGAACAAATATAAATCATATAACAAGACCAAAAAATACTCTTTATAATATAGTTAGTCAAGATTTATCTACAATTGCAAAAAATAATTCTTTGTTTTATGTGGCACAATCACAAACATCGCTGTTCACTGATAGCAATGTTAACAGAACTAGGTATTTTACTGAAGATACTGGAAACAATGATGATGAAACTATATTCAACGCAAGAGTTGGTAAGACATTAGCAAACTTGTCAAGTTTGTCTTTAAACTTAGAAAAAAATTTACCGCTGTTGAATCTTATAAATGTTGGTGAGTGTGTAAAATTTAAACCACTAACTGTAGAATATAATCCATTTGAGGGGAAATATATACTATGGAGTTCTGATATAAGATTTGTCAGAAGTGGTGATTGGGCATCAACCGCAAAAATAAATTTAATTAGAACCAATAAAAAAGTTTAATACGATAGGGGAATCCCCCTTATCGTATTATCAAGTAAAAATTATTAAAGATCTTTTTTCAAAAGATCTACTAAAATCGACAAACACTTCAACGAACAAACTACGTAAACAGTGCAACGAGATCACCCCCCTTCCATTGTGTAATTCTAAAAAATTAGAAGACATAATATACCTCCCGTTGTTATATGTCATTAATTGATATATATAGATATGAAGAGTTATAATAAAAATCAGAACAAAATAAAAATATTCAACTTTAAGGAAAAAAATTTATGGATAATAAACAACTTTTTATTCTTTCAGCAAGAGAAGCTTTGAAAGAAAGTCTTTTAAATAGTCATTATATTGAAAAATCAAAAATGAATAAAATTAATTATTTTATTAGTAAAGAAGCAACAGATTATCAAATCATAACATTATTAATGACAGGAAAAGTAATACGTGAAAAAGAAAATATTCAAAAAGAATATAATTTATTAAAAGAATGTGTAAATTTTCTTAATGAAAATATTACACAATATGATTTTTCATTGATCATTACTGAAGATGTTGTAGATTTTGCTAAAAGAAAAGAATCTAAAAACATAATAAACGCAAATAGAAAAGGACCACCACAACCAAGTCAAGCAGCTATAAAAAATATGTTAAAAAATAAAACAAATAGTAATCTAGATGATATAAAAGCACAATTAGACAAACATAGAGCTAGTCTAGATGACCTTTCAAAGAGAAACAGCGAAACTTTAGAAGATCTCAAAAAACTTGGTGTGGAAACTGATGAATTACACAAACAATCTAAAGAAAGCATGAAAACATGGGAAGAACTAGTAAAAGATTCTGAGAAAGAATCACCAAAAACTACTGGATCAAAAATATCACCATTAAAAAAGAGTAAAGCATTAAAGATCTTTGGAGCTGTTGTTATTGCTGCCGCTGCTATTTATGCTGGATTATTAATATATAGAAATTATTTTAGCAAAGCTGCAAAAGCATGCAAAGGGTTATCTGGTCAACAGAAGACTACATGTATGGAAAAATATAAACAACAAGCAGTTAAAGCAAGAATTGCTGTTACAATGCAAAAAATGGCTTTGTGCTCAAAATCTAATAATCCACAAAAATGTAAAAATATTATTAAATCCAAAATCATAAAATTGAAAGGAAAATTATAATCAATGTCTGAAGATAACGAAGATATAGTTGAAAATAACGAACAAGTAAAACAAAGAGATTTAACACAGATAGCAAATGAGTATATTGTAGAATTTTTAAAATGCAAACAAGATTTCGATTACTTCTGTAGAAATTATATTTATATAGAAATACCTGGAAAAGATGTTAATTTAAAACCATATAAAAAACAATCCGAACTCATTAACTTAGTTGAAGAAAAACATTATGTTATAGTGTTGAAAAGTCGTCAGATTGGTATTTCAACTATTATCCAAGCATATTCAGCATGGTTAACTGTATTTTTTGATAACGCAGTTATTGGTATTATTTCTAAGGACGGAAAAGAAGCAACTGACTTTGCTAGAGCTATTCGTGGTATGATAGAGAAACTTCCTGATTGGATGAAACCACCAAAAGGACCATTGGGAATGGGGTTTGCCAAAAGAACAGAACAATCTTTTATTTTAACAAATGGTTCTAAGGTATTCGCATCACCAGTTAATCCAAACGCACCTGATAAAACATTGCGTGGTAAAGCATTGACATTCTTGGTAATAGACGAAGCTGCATTCGTACATTATATTGATACAGCATGGACTTCTATGGTTCCTGCTTTATCAACAAACCAAATGCAAGCAAAAAATGCTGGAGTTCCATATGGAACAGTCGTTCTTTCTACACCTAATAAGACAATGGGTGTTGGAGAATGGTATTTTAAAAGATTCCAAAAAGCTATTTCAAGAGAAGGTATATTTGAACCATTTATCATTCACTGGAAACAAATTAAAGAGCTGGCTAATGATCCTTCTTGGTATAAAACTCAATGTGATTTGTTTGATAACGACGCTAGAAAAATAGCCCAAGAGTTAGAATTAAAATTTTTACCAGCAGAAGGTTCTTTCTTTGAACCAGCTACAGTAGAAAAAGTTCAAAATTCAGTTAGAGAACCAATTGAAGTTACTAGAATTTTTAATGGAGAGCTTTGGAAGTTTTCTCATCCAATTCCAAATAGATATTATATAACAGGAGTTGATACTGCTCCAGAACATGGTGAAGATAAATCCGCAATAACTGTTTGGGATTATGAAACACTGGAACAAGTTGCCGAATATCAAGGTAAATGTAAAGTTTTGGACTTTGTTAAAGTATTAAAAGTAGTTTTACAACAATATCAAGGACTTGTTGTTATAGAATCCAACTCTTATGGAAACCAAGTTGTAGAACAAATGAATAACAGTGAGTATAGTATAATGGTGTACAAAGAAAAACGTGGACAAAAAACTTTATTACCAGGTTTATCAACTAACAGTAAAACAAGACCATTAATGATTGATGCTTTATATTCTTATGTTACTCAATATCCTGAAATCATAAGATCACAAAGATTAGCATTAGAAATCGCAGGATTAGTGTCGAAAGCAAGTGGAAGAGTAGAAGCTGATTCTGGTTGTAGAGACGACTTAGTTCTCTCTGCTTCATGTATTATGTATGTTAGAAAATATGATCCACCAATGTTAATTGGATCAGCAGACTATACAGTTATTTCAGGTGATATGAGTGATATTATTGCTGGAAACTCTTTAGTACCAAAAGATTTCAGTAATTCTGGTATTATGCAACATGTTCATGAACATATGCAAGAAATGGGTGGCTTCGTTGACATTCTTAGTTTATATAGTAAAAAATAAAGGAGTTAGTTATGGAAAAAATTTTAACAAATGATTTAAATGAAGTTTTTGTTTTTCCAGTTGGTTTAGAACCAGTTGTATACATTGATAATCATCCATTATATGGGTCAAACGCATTAAATGAAAAATTTATTTCAGTTTTAGAAGAAGATAGTAGAATAACAAATGTAAATAAATTTGAGAAATTAGTTAAAGAAAAAAGAATTGTACCATGTTATGTATCAAAAGGATTATTTAATTTTTTTCTATGGCGAACATTTGCTCCAATGGATCAAAAAGGAATTATGGCATTTTATGAACCAAAAAAGAGCAAACGAATCTATCTCATATTATCAAACCAAGTAAACATTTTTGGGTATGCTTCAAGTAGAGTTATAAGTGAGATTATAGTTCATGAATGTATGCATATGTCCGCTGATCAAAAAACTAATAATTTTCTTAATTTATTCACTCAAGAACTGATAGATTATTATAAAGTTTATTTTTCAAAAGTATTTAACCTAGACAAGAAGAATATTAAAAATGAAGCTATACATAATATATTAAAATTTGTTTTTAACACATTTGAAAGAAATTCTGAAAAGTTTACAAATACAGAGTTAATAAAATATTTTAAAATGATAGAGACAGAATTGAAACCATATAGTAAAATGAAGGATAAAGAGTTTACTGAAACATTAAATTTTTTCATTGTAACTATAAAAATAGCATTCGGGCAATTCGAAAAATTTTATTATAACTATAGAAAGTTCTTTAAAATTATTGCTCCATTATACATGTCATATAAAGAAGCTTTTAACATGAAAAATTTAACAACAATGTGTTATCAAGAATTGATATATCCTTCAGAAGTTATAGCAATCTGGAGTGAAAGAAATATGAAAAAACCATTACAAGCAGTCAATATGCTTTAAGGAGATTAATAGATGGCTGATGAGAAATATAACCCATCAATAGATTTATTAGAACAAGGGGCCGACAATCTTGCAAGTGATAGAGCAAGAAGAATTAGTAGTTTACATAGAAGTGTAAGCGATATAACTAGAGAACAGAACAGAAAACGACTACAACAATCTGTTGAAATAAGTGCTCTATCAAAACAACAACAAAAGATGATGCAAGAAATGGAATTAGAACGAGATGTATTTATGTCAGAAACAGCAGCAGCTCATAATTCTATTTTAAAAGGTCTTGGAAGAACAATTTATAAATTATCGGAAGGTGTAGCATCTATAACAAAAAGTACAGCTTCCGCAACAGCAAACGCAATACATCAATATGGACGAGCTATTGGGCAAGATATAAATATTAATAAGACTAACACAATTGCAATGGCCCTTGCTAGAGCAACACCTCTTTTTGGTTACTTTGCTGGTAAGTTCATGGAAACCGATGTCTTCCAAAACGCAGCAAGAAAAATAAGAGAAAAAGTTGGATCAGCTTTTCATCAAGGTTTAACAGGAGTTGGTGAATTTTTTAGACGAAGAAAAGAAAGAAAAGAAGAAGAAAAAGGTGAATCTGGTACAGTTTCTGAGTTGAAAGCTCTTAGAGAAACATTTGAAAGAGAAGGGGTTCCTCATTTACAAAAGGGTGGTTTTGTTAATAGAGGTGGTTTGGTTGAAGTTCACGCCGCAGAAGTTGTAACTCCGATTGATAAATTATTAAAACAAATAGATCAAGCAAGAAGTGCAGATATTGCTGAAAAATTAGATTCAACACTTCAAGTTATGTCTCAAGATTTGATTAGAATGGAAACTGTTGTTGTTGAAAGAGAAAAAGCAACTACTAATGTCTTAGAAACATTTATGAAAGAATTTAGAGAAGCTAGAGAATATGAAGAAGAAGAATTTCAACAGAGATTATTAAAAGGTGTTCTTGAATTAAAAGTTGCTCTTGTTGGTATGACATCAAGATTTGAGATAGCTTGGCAAAGAACATTGTTACAACATCCAGCTATAGCAAAAATGTTAGTATTAACAGATATGTTGAAATCTGTTACAATCTCTCCATTAAAATTTTTATTTGCTAGAAGAGGTGGTTACAGCGGGGAAGTTCAAAAAGCTACTGCAACAAGTAACGTATTCTTGAAAATAACAAATGTTCTTGGTTTGATATATACTGGTATGATGCCAAAGTTAGATAACATTGAGAAATATACACATAAATTAGTTGAACATATGACAAAATCAGAAGTAGGACCAGCAGAAGGCGCACCAGAATATACAATGTTTGAGAAAATAAAAAGCTTTTTCTCCAAAAAACCAAAAATATTAGAATCTGGTGATAAAGTTAGTACATTGTTTGATATGGCTGTAGATTGGATGGGTCTTGATAGGCCAACATTAGAACAAGCTGGTATTAAAGACTTTGGATCTTTTAAAAATCCTAGTAAAATATTAGGTACAATGGGAATAAACAAAAAAAGTGTAAAAGAAAAATTTTGGAATGAACCAAAAGAACAAGCAAAAGAATTAAAAAATGCTTTCTTTTCTATATTTGGATTTGGGCAAGGAAAAGGTGAAAAAGAATCAGAAGTAAAAAAAGAGAAAAGAACAATATGGCAAAAGTTTAAAGAAGTTGCCAGTGATATAAGACAAATGAGAATTTTTAAAAGAAATCAAGAAAAACGTGAAGGCCCACATTCACCAAGCATGGCAGAAAATATTGCATCAACCGCCAAAGCTTCTGAAGAACAAGTTTCTCATTCTAAGAATATTGTTAAAGGTGTTAAAAATTTGGGAAATAGTATTTTTGATATAGTACTATTTCTAGGCAGTATGATAGTAAATGCTATTTCAAGTGCTGCTTCTATGGTTGGTAATTTATTAGGTGGTGCGTTGAATCTAATGGGATTAGGGGGTGTTGTAAAAGGTGCAAAAGGTTTATTAAGAAAAGGTAAAGTTACTGGTCTTAGAAAAATGGGAAGAAAAGGAAGAATGGCAGCAGGAAAAGGTGTATCTTCTGTTGGTAAGGTTGCTGGTGGTTTAAAAGGAGCCGCTGCTGCAAGAGCTGCAAAAGGTGGTGGAACATTAGGAAAAATTGCTTTAGGTACTGCAAAAGTCGGAGGTAAAGTAGCAGGTACACTTCTAGGTGGGGCAATGTTTGCTGGAGAATCATTATGGGATGTAGGATCAGCAATGATAAATCCAGAAGGATTTGCTCAGAACAGAATAGCAGCAGGTTTTGGTGCATTTTTGGGTGGTACTGAAAGTGGTGCAAAAGGAGCAATGTCTGGTGCTTTAAAATATGGTGGATTGGGCGCAACTATAGGTTTACCATTTGGACCAATTGGAGCAGCCATAGGTGGTGCCATTGGTTCTGTAGCTGGTGGTATTCTTGGATTCGTTGGTGGTAAAAATATATCTAAAGCAATAGATGCAGCAATGAGACCAATAAAAACATTAGCTAAAGCCTGGTGGAGTTTAATCACATTTCCAGTGAAAGTTTTCAAGGAAGCTGCTACTGATTCCTTTAAAGAAATATCTTGGTTATTTAAAACAATTTCTAATGTTGTTTCATTTCCATTGAAATTTATGAAAGAAGGATTTAAAAGTATTTGGGTAATAGTAAAATATTTATATAAGAAACTAGCAGGAGTTAAAGGTGAAACAGAATGGATAGTAAAACCATTTATAAAAATGATGAATTTTATTGATAATACTCTTAAAAAATTATTTGGTGCTAATATATTTAAGAAAATCAAAAAGATAGCAGTTGAAGCAACAAAAATGATATTCTTCCCATTTGCTGGTATGATTAAAGCTATGAGATGGGTAAAAGATTTTATTCAAGCAAAGTTAGAAAAAATGCCAGTTATTGGTGGTATTTTTAAGAAGTCATTTGAAGTTATAAAAGATATAAATGAAGGAAATTTGGCTTCTAAATTAGAAGAAGCTTTAGAAGGTAAAAAGAACCCATTAAAAGAAGATGAAGTAAAATCTGGTTCTTCAGCAAAAGATTTTCAACAAATACTTGCTGACGAAGCAGCAAAAGCAAAAGATGCAATTATTGCAGGACCAGTTAAGAGAAGTGTTTTTGATAGCGTCTTAGCAACACAAAGATATAGTGAAGCAGCAGAAAGAATTGCACAAAAGATGGATGAAAATGGTAAGAGAACAACAGCCGCAATAGATGCAAGTTCAAAAGCAATGATTACAAATGTTAATACAAGCAATTCTTCTAATAGTACTGTTAATAATAATAATTCTGGAAAATCAGGTATGGCTCATTTTAATGGAAGTGGTGCTGCAAATCATTTATTAGCATGTGATTTAATGTAAAAGGAGATTAATGATATATGAAATTAGAACCATTTAGAGGAATATTTGGATTACCTCCATCAACATATATTAGTGATGATATGGTTATGAATAGCATGCCAATTATGGAAATAGAACCAGGTATACCAAAATTTGAGGAAGGTTTAAATTTATTTGGAATAGAACCAGCATTTGATGTATATGCAAAAACATTGAGCAATCACGGATATGAAATAGATACAGGTACTACAATTAAAGCTGCTTGTATTGCTGATAATTTTCCAACAGACACATTTACAAATGATTATGGTGAAACATTCTTACAAAAATTTACAGATGTATCTTCTGAAGCAATTGGTCAAATTACTCAAATGACAGGAAGTACACAATTGGTTGGTAATAATGGAGCAATTGGAAAATTGGCAACATTTACTCAAGGACTTGGTGTAGGTGCAGAAGAAGCAGGATCTGAAACACTTGGAGGTATGTTAAGTGGAGCTGGAAACGCAGCAGTAGCAGCTAATCAATATATACAGAAAATGATAGATAATGCTTCTAGTAATCCTGCTATGGCTGGATCTATACAAACATTAAATAAAATGTTAGGTGGTCAGAGAGTTGACTTTCCAATGGTTTGGAAAAATAGTGCTTATACTCCATCATATTCGGCAACAATTAGATTATACAACCCAAACCCTGGTAGTTTATCTTCAACTAATAAATATATAGTCGGTCCATTAGCTGTATTCTTATGTCTTGCTTTACCAAGAAGTGATAACGGAACAACATATAATTACCCATTTTTTCATAGAATAAAAACACAGGGTTTATATAGATTAGATCCAGCAGTAATTACTAATATAACAGTTGTAAAGGGTGGTGATCAACAACAAGTTGCGTTTACAAAACAATTAGGAATTGTAGATATACGATTAGATTTTACTAGTTTATATGTTACAATGGTTGCAGAAAGCCAAGATTCAAACGCAGCATATAGACCAACCTTAAAGAAATATTTAGAAGCAATAAATTTGAGAGGAAGTGAATATTTTTATAAAAGAAGTCATATAGTTAAAACACAAAAGACATACGCTGGTCTATATTCAACTGAACCTGTTTTAATGGCTGCTAATCAAACTGATTCTGAGACATTAAATCAAGAACAATTAATTGCTAAAAATGAAGCAGGACAAAGAAGACAATCACCAACAGCGCAGGAAGTTTCAACAGAAGGAAGAGTATCATCTGATATAAAATCTATAGAATCAAACTTAAGACCAAATATGCCATCGATTGTTTAAAAACAAATATTATTTCTTAAAACTATAGTTAAATAATATGATAAAAATAAATTAACAATATATTGTGTTTGTTGAGTTTGTTTTAAATATGTCTTATAATATGGTGTATCTTTTATTAGTTCGATTAAAAGTAAATTAATTTGTTGTTTAAAATAAATCTTATCTTTTGTTCTTTTTAAACTAATAAGAGAGTGAATATATTCATAAAATTCTTTACCACATAATTGTTTCTTTGTTACTATATTTTTTAAGAATAGTTTTAATATTAATCTTATATTATCTGAATATTTTACATTCATGATTTGTTTTATTATAAGTGTGGAAACTGATGGATTAATTTTTGACAATGAAATAGATTCTTCTAATGCTTTTGTATCTACATATCTATAAATTGTTATTTTTTTAGTAATATCATCAATTAGTTTTGCACCACGTTCTACTGTAACATCTTGAAAAGATTTGGATTCATCATCATCCTCAATTATATCTTCTGTTGTTCTGAATCCGCCTCCCTCTTTCTGAATTTCATAATATGTCTCAGCAAAACTCTTAACACTCTGAGAAATTCTATGACGACTTTCTTGCATAAACAAAGAAATACTATCTAAATTATTTGCCTTTAATCCTGTTGCCCATTTTTTAGACATTTCACCTGCCATATAATATAAAGCATTAGAAATACTTTTCTCTCTGGCAAATAGATGGGTTTTTGTTAATATTTCTAAAGCATAACTAAAAGCTTCTGGATTACAATATGTAAAATGTTTTTTCATCAAATTAGCATATTGTCTAATGATATAAAACATCATCACATATTGATACCCAATAGTATCTTTTTTTAATAGAAAATATTGTAATAGAAAAACATAAAAATTAGCTAATGGTTCAGAATGTATAGCAAATTTTTCCTCTTTTCTTCCTTTCCATCTTCTCTTAGTAAATTCTTTAATATCTTTTTCTGTTAGATTACATATAGATAACATTTCATATAAACTTTTTTTGAGTTCTGGATAAAAACATGGTTGTGAAAGATCTGATAGATTTCTAGCAACAACACGTGTAACATAATTTTTTAATTGAGTTATACTGTTATCATTTATTTTAGATAGTAATATATCCATAAATTAAGCAACCCTTACAGTAATATTTTCTTTCTTAAAATATACATACTCAGGACCATATCTTAATAACTGTTCTTCAGTAAAATCTTTTAGTTCATAGTTAAAGAATATACTTGTTTCTGGTTTTCTCAATCTACAATAATTAACTCCTTCTATTTCTTGAACAGTTCTTATAATTTCAGATCTATATATAGTTGCATTGGTTCCAAATCTATCCTTGAATGCTTCATAAATTGTATCTCTAACAAGCTCAATAAATGCAGTTAATGTTCCACTATATGTACTTTCTCTGAACACTTCTATTTCTATTTCTAATGGAATACTATAAACTGGCAATGGAATCCATCCTCTTTCCGAATATATATAATTTTCACCATATGATTCTACATATGCTATTGTATCTATAGTTGGTTTTTGATATGTAAAAACTAGTCCAGTTGAATCTGTGCATCTTATAATATTATCTTGATAAGAATCATTTCCAGATGGAGGAGATAAAATATATCTACCACCAACTAAAGGTGAACCTGGTGGTGTTTGTACTATATCTATTACGCTGCTTACAGTTGGTTGATTTAACAACATATTTTCTATATGACCATGTGTTGTAGTAAATTTTATATTAGAAAAGTCTGTTAACATTTTATGATCAGTTAAATCAAGAGATGATATAAGTATCTGCATAACTTGTAATTCGAAATCTCTTTTATTAATAGAGTCGTAGTAATCCTTTTCTATAACTGGAACATCATATACAATAATACTTGTCCCATCTTCAACTATATTTGACCTCATAAAATTACTCAAATCTTTTCTAAATGTTAATATATTAGTATATTTAGCAATAGGATTATTTGATGGATCATAAATTATAAACTCATATGTTTGTTCATCTGCTGGAATATCTGTGTATGGATCAAATGTAAAAATATAATAACTATTTGTTGAATCATTAACCATTGGATATGTAGTACCACTTGATCTTATCGTCATTTCACATGAAGTCAATTCTGAATTTGTTTCTGTTGATGTATAATATAATTTAAATGTACCTTGAGTTCCATTTCTTAAAACTTCAACTTTAGAAGAGTAAATATCATATGATGTTGTATAACTTGTTTCTAATGCTGGTATTTGTTCCAATTGATAAACCAAATATTCATAATTACCAACAGTATTTAACAAGTCAACTATAATCTCAAAAATATTATAATAATAGTTTCCATCAATTTGTACAATTTCATCTCTTGGTATTATTGATGTAGATGAAGGAACTGTTATTGCTGCATTTTTTATTGGAACTAATCTGTCAGTTTCTTCTTCACCAGAACCAAAAAGAACTGCACTAAATAATGATATTTCGTTTACTTGTAAATCTGATCTTTTTAATACAGGTAGTGAGTTTTGTGCAATAGGAGACTCTGGAACAATAACATTTATATTTTTATAGTCATTTTCTGTTACTAATCTATTTAATGAAGAAATAGAAGCAATAGCATTTTTTCTTACATCTTCTATAGATTCTTCATTAACACCACCATACGCAGCAGAGGGATTTATTACAGAATAATCAACAATTTGATTCTGACCAGCAAGAGTTGTAATATAAATTCGATTTCCATCACGAATAGAACCAGCTATAACATTTCCATCTTCGCCCTGAGTTGTTTGAACAGTTACTAAAACTGTAGACCCTGCTTCTGGTTGAACACCTATTAATCCATTTCCAAAAGACAGTCTTCTTCCTGTATCAGTTCTTCTAGAAACAAAGCCTCTATCTGTTGCTGACATTAAAAATAAACTGTTAAATTCAGTCCATGTGTCATATGATGCAGACCCAGGTGTTTTTATTTTTACATCAATGGAAGAAACTTCTCCTGAAAATATAACATCCAAAGTAACAAACTGAAATTGTTGGATATCACTATCTATTTGAAACTCTTGTATAATTTCTGTTGTTTGAGTTAATGGTAATAAGAAATTAAAATCTTCGAATGTTGTTTCTACTGGTAAATTATATCTTTTATTTCCATCAATAATTTGAACGGTTACAGTTGAATTTCCTATAACTGAAATATTAGTTTCGTATGTGGTTTTAAAATTAACTTCATTATTAGCACTAAACACAAATCCAGATGGAATATTAATTGTTACAGAAGGATCATCGAACCCAAAAGGAATTGTCATTAAAACGTTTACGGTTGCTGGTGTTGCTTCTCTTGTATTATACCCCAAAAATGAAGATAAATTAAGAATAGATTCGGGAAGTTGAGCTTTTGTTAAGAAAAATTCTCTGTAAGTTGATAGTTGATAAAACAAAAGGTTGCTAGTAAGAGTTGAAAGTGTGTCAATTAAAAAGCTTAAAAAAGAAGATTTTGTCAAATCAACATTTTCAAGTTCAAGATAACTTTTAACCTGATTACTTATTTGTTCTCTTATACTATCTCTAGATAAGTATATTTGATTAGACAAAGAATCTGCCATGATATATCTCCTTTAGCAAGTTGTTGGATCTCTCATAGGATAATAGAAACCAACTCTATTATCAAATAGTTTTTCATTTAATCTCTTTCTCAATAAATCGTGTTTATATAACAACTTCGAAATAAACTGCGCATCTTCTAATGTTTGTATTTGTTTTGTATATTCGACAAAGGAATATGTATTAACAACTTGCGCCTCTACAGTGTCTAAATTTCTATTCTGAAATACTTTACATCTCAATTTCCAAAATCTTCTTTCTGTATTTGGATGTATTTCTATTCCAGTTACTTGATATAATGGGTATGTATCGTTATTTGGTTGCATAAATTCTTGTTCTAATTTAACGATATCATTTACATATGGTCTTATTTTATAACTACTTGGTATAACAAAAGATGTCTCGTTAGGAAGTTTGTGTAATCCTGTATCTTCTCCTTCGAAACCAACTGTTATTTCATCGCTGAAATAAACAGGAAGAAGTAGTATTTTATTTCGTCTTATACCACTCAAATCACCAACTTGTTCATAAGAACCACCCATCAAATTTACATCATCCCAAACTGTATCAGTTGGTTCTATATTATAATATGTAACCAAAAAAGCAACGGCGTGTTTACTATAATAATCGAAAACAAGTTTTTGGTATTCGTGTATATAACCATATACACGTTCATAGTTTTGTATAGTCATTATTGTTGTTGTTTTGCCTTTGCTGCTGCTCCAGCATTTGCTGTATGATATTTTGAAATTAGTTCTTTTAATCTATTATTCCATTTCATATATTCACCCTGAAGTTTAACTTTACACTTACCTGGGTCTTTCATACCAGAGCATCTACCCATTTCAGAACGAAGATCATTTAAAATTTTTCTTGCAGCATCCATTTGACATTTATATCTACAAGCTTTTTTCTGAGCAGATAGAGGAAATTTTTTAACACATGCCAATTCACAGCTATCTGTAAACTTTCTATATAAATATAAGGCCATCATCGCTGGTGTTAAACCAACACCTAAAGATGAACTAACGATAGCAGCAAACCCATATTTTACAAATTTACCAAATTTACTTTCAAAATCTCTGACATTTTCTGATACTAATAAAGTTATTACATCATTGTAAGATAAATTATTAATTACATTGCGTAATTCTTCATATTCGTAAACAGATAGTTTTGATTTTAAAGTTTTACTTTTTTCTACAGAATTTTGGATTAATATTCTTCCAGCTTCTGTTAAATATATTTTATCTTTTGTAGAAATCATATTTTCAACTCCTTACTGATCTCCTACAGATTCTAAAAATTTAAAATAAATATCTTCATCAATTATAACTTGAAGTTGACCAACATCATCTTGATATGATACCTTTATATCTATATTAAATCCTTTTAAATTTGGAAAGAATTTAACATTAACTTCTGTAATATTCGCTCTATCATCATATCTTTGTAATACATCAATTGTTTCTCTTTTAATACGTTCAATTGTTCGTTCGTCTGCTGGTTCAAAAATCATCTTATATAGATCACTACCATATTCTGGATCAAATTGATAACTTCTTCTTGGAGTTAATAAAATATTATTCCAAGAGTTTAATATAACTTGCAAATCCGTTATTCTTTTAAAATCTCCTTTACTTGAGATCTTTGAGATATAATCAGCAAGTTTGGAATTAGAACCGAGAACAGATTGATTAAATCTATTTAAAATGTTTGCCACTCTTTTTTGTTTCCTCTTCTATTCGTTTTTGCTTTTCTTCTTCTAATTTTGATTTCCATTTTAAATAATCGAACATTTTTTTAACAGGCATATTCATAACATGATCATATGCCTGTTTACTCATTTCCATACAAGCAAAAACGTTTTCAGTTGTAGCATTTCTATATATCTCAACCTCATTAGGCTGAGTATAGTGAACGAAAAAAGTTTTCGACCAAATCAATATTAAACAAATCTTCTTTGCCACAAGATGTACAGAAACTTTTCATTTTGAGTTCTATACCATACTTGCCATAATTTTCTTCGTATGCTTTATAAATAACTCTCTTATCTCTGGCTGTTAAAGCAAGATAAGCATCTAATACATCAACTCTATCAGAAAACACCATAGGTTGTGTAAGATTTTCTACATCTTGAATAAACTTATCAATAATTAAAGTTTCAGTAATCAATTCTAATGTACTACCAGGTCTTGATGAAAGAGTTTTAATATTAGTAAGTTCATCTAACAATGTAGGTTGTTTAATAACTGCTGTAACACCCTTTGTTAGAGGAAGAACAACATTTTTTCTTGAATCTATAATATTATCTTCTGGATATGAATTATAGTTAAATGTATCAGATGCTTTAATGGTTATTTGATATTCCTTAGAACATGCAGTGCATTTTACTGAGTAGTTTCTTATTTCTTCATATGTGATATGATACAAACCATATAAAATAGCATCTCTGTCTTTGATAGTTACATTTCTTAAAAACGAATCTAAATCTGTTATTCCATCTGGTTTCTTAACAAGTGAATTAAAGAGACACATATTAAGATGTTCAGCAATTTTTGTTGGTGTAACAAAGCTTCCTTTTAAATGTTCTTCCTCTTGTACTGTTAATGAACGTACTGTAAAAGATTTCTTACTGTGCGGTGTTATAACTTCATATTCTGGAAATTTCGTATTGAACCCTGTGAATGTCATTTTATTATTCGAACTCCTTTCTTTTTTGTTTTAAAAAAAGTGTGAGTACTTTTTAGAAATACTCACACTTTTTATTAGTTTTATAAAATATATAATTTTATGTTACATTTTTGCACGTAACTTAGCAACTCTATTCTGAATAAGTTGTTTACATTTTGCTGGATCTTTTGATTGATTACAAGCATTCATTCCACTCATTGTAGATTGGATCTGTGCTTTCACTGCGTTGGCTTTAAACTTATCCATACAAGCTGTTTTTTCAGAACCAGACATACCTTTACATGATTTTGCAGCAGCACTGAAAAATCTCTTATATGCTTTTGAACCAGCATAAATGGCAGCAGCGGCAGCAGCGGCAATGGCTAATCCTTTACCAGTTTTTGTACCAGCAAATTTCTTTGTTGCTTCAACACCAGATTTAACACCAGATTTAATCTGACCAGGAGCAGCTTTTGCAGCAGATTTAATCTGACCAGGAGCAGCTTTAACTTTCTCACCAGCAGTTTTCATCATACCTTTTGCTTTGTGTGGAAGACTTTTTGATAATCCTCTTGCTTTAAATTTTGCATCAAATGATTTATCACCAATTTTATTTTTTAAATAAGAAATTGGGCCTTCTGATAAAACACCACTTTCATATAGATGTTCAAGAATTGGAGCAGCAGTTGAATAACCATATTGAGAAATTGGTCCAACTTCAGTGATAATTGTTGACATTTGGTCAGTTGAAAGAATCTTTGAAAATGTATCAAAGTTTTCTGACATTAGATCCTTATAAGCATCAAATAGACTTGCTTCTTCTGCAAGATTATATTTCTCATCTGGTAAAGTTTCATTAACAAGTAAAGACATTACTTGATAATCAGTAGCTTCTTTCATTACAAAGTTTTTTAATTCTTTCTTTTTTTCTTGAGTCAAATTACTTAATGAAATAGTTTCCTTAAGAGCAATTCGAGCTGAAGTTAAAAATAAAATAGATTCTGAAACATTAATATTATCGTACATGATATTTTTCTCCTTATTATTTTGAAATAAATAGAACACCTATTTTTTATTTTGTTCTGTGTTTGGTTGTACATTACAACTTTGATTTTAATTTATTGATCTTAGATTTTATAACCTGTTTACATTTTTCTGGATTTTTACTCTTACTACAAGAAGAAAGACCTTTCATAGTAGTAGCTATTCTAGCTTTAACTGCTTGTTGTTTATATTTTTCCATACATGCAGTTTTCTGTTGACCAGATAAACCTTTACATGCTTTTGCAGCTTTACTGAAATAATTTTTATAAACTTTTAATCCAGCATAAATAGCAGCAGCAGCAATAACAACAGCAGCGGCAGCTTTACCATATTTTTTAAAAGCACCAGAAGTTTTAACAGAAGAACCACCAGATTTTCCTTTATAAAGAACTAAATCTTTTGTTGTTGCCTGTGGTCCAGAAAATTTACTTTTTACTTTATTTGTTGTATCTCTGACTTTTTCTTTTGTTTTCTTTCCATACCATAATGAATTCCTGTATCAATAACTGTGTTTGGAATATTATGATATGTTTTTCTAGCATCACCAACTTTTTTATCCATCATTTGTTTTAATAATTTTTCTTTATATGGATCATCTTCTGCTAACATAATCTGTTCCAATATAGGCAAAGAACTAGAAAAACCATAGTCTGTTAAAGGACCAACTTCAACAAGTAAATCTTCAACTATTTGTTCACCTAGAATATTTGTAAAATCATCATAATTTTCTAATACTATATTTTTATACTCTGTAAACAATTTTTCTTCTTTTACTGGATTTTGTTTTTCAGTAGGAAGACTTTCATTTACTAATAATGACATTATTTGATAATCAGTAGCTTCTTTCATTACAAAATTAAAAAGATTTTTCTTTCTTTTTTGATCAATATTAGAAATACTGATACTTTCTTTTAATGCCAATCTTGCTGATATTAAAAATAAAATAGAATCCATAAAATAACTCCTTATATATTAACTAGATTGTCTAATACCATAAGATTTAATATTGCTTGCAACTTGAGCAAATGTTGAAGCTAATTGTGAGCATTTATTTTTTACCCATGGTTCATGCCATGCGTAATCAATATTAAACTCAATTTCAACATCAAGTCTACCAATATTTTCAACATCACTGGCAAATAAATCCTGTGGATCTTTCTTTGGAAATACACCATCATATGCAGCATAATATTCTACAGTCTTTGCGTCTGGAGCTGTAGTCCAATAGTATAGAAGGCCAGCATATGTTTTCTTTGTATAACCATCACCAGCATCACCATCTTCCAAATCACTAATACCAGTTCTATAATCACGAATCATTTTTACCCAATTGTGAAAAATATCTAGAATAGGGGTTTTACTGAATTCTAAAAATTTTATAGAAACTGTATTACCATAATCTACGTTTCCAGGTACACCCCATTTAATACCACCAAGACCTGTGTACTCAATAGTATTTAAAGTTCCACCTGGAGGTGTAACTGAAAGACAAGATGCAGCAAGTACATTCTGAATTTCAGTAACAGAAGAAATTCCACTAATTCCATTTTGTCCAATAAACGTTGCTAATTTACTTGGTAGTTTGTCAAACCAGATAAAATGTTGACCAGTAGTGTATGGATCTGCAACACCAACTGTTGTACCACCAAATTTTCTAGTAAGAATATTTTGTCCTAATTCTGCGAAAGAATATTTCATACCCATTGTTTAATCTCCTATAAAAAACCTCATTTTATATTTGTTCTAACAAATTGTAGAATTGAGCATAGAAAATTTATAATGCCCACAGTCCCAAATTATATCATATCCCTGACTTATTCTTAATTCTTTTTCGGTTACGTTTATTTCTTTTTCTTCTATTCCTTTCCTAAGATTAAATCTATGTATTCTCTTATAATTTTTTATATACCAATAATTTGGTTTTGTAAAATACTCAAAATTAAATCCTAATTTATAATATAAATTTCCATCAGACCATCTTCTATCTGCATAACTAAATATTTGTTTCCATTTATAATTCTTTTTAAAATAAGAAAGTAACTTACTAGCAATTCCAGGTATGTGATAATTATAATCTGAACAAAAACGATTTAATTCCCAAATATCTATATTTGGTTGTGAACCTTTTGAAACATTTCCTTTTGTAAATGTCATAACCGCAACCAATTGATCGTTATAAAAAGCTCCTAATCTTATAGATGATATATCAAATCCTTGTAAATGATACTTGTTTAAAAAATCATTTTTCGTTTTTGTGTCTATTTCTTTTATAACACATTTTCTAGCATATATAGTTTTATTTTTATCAACAATCCCCAAAATAGATTTTAATCTATTTTTTACTATATCTTTTTTAAACAACCACTCATCTTCAAAAATATGTATTAATTTTAAATTTTTATTTGCGCATATTATTGTTTTGTCATAGTGATAGAATCTATTTTTGATCATTTTCTCACTGTGCCAATATAATCCATTAAACTCTATAGCTATATTTTTTGTTGGAATTAAAATATCTAATTCTTTTGGGTGTATTGTCTCTCTATTATTTGTTATAATTTTTTCATCACATAGTATAGAATTTACATAATCACTTACTTCTTTTTCTTGAAAAGATATTCCATTAGGTGAACAATTGGGACAAGATTTTCTATACTGTAAATAATTCCAAACAGTATCAAATTCGTAATTACAAATTAAACATTTTACTCTAACACTTTCTTGAGCGCCTTTGTATTCACTTAATAACTTATATCCAATTTTTTCAAAAATATTATATATAGTTTCGTTTCTATATTTTATCCATTTATTTTTTTGCGATTCAGATAGTTTATTTCTATATATTTCTGTATTATAAATAGATTTCTCATCATTCCAAAAATTTTTAATTGTATTTTTTATTTTATTTATTATTTCATCTTTTTTACTTTCATCTTTCCATAAATTTTTTATATTATTAGAAGATTCTCTCCTTCTAATTACTGAACTATTGGCACATTTGTTACTACAATATCTTTGATATCCTTTTACTAATCCGAGAAACTTTGTATCTTTTTCACATTCCAAACATTTACCTTCTCCCACATTCTTTCGTATATATTTATCATAATAAATCTGAGAAGTAATATCTTCATGATGTTTAATCAAATGTTGAGAAAGAGCTTTTAAAGAAACAACCATTTTTCCACAGATTTCACATTTTATATATACTTCCATTTTTTCTTTATATATTTTTGGTTTTCCAGTTCTATATTTATAGGAACAATCAGTTGAACAAAATTTTGAATATCCTTTTGTTAATCCTTTAAAAATAACTTCTTCATTACATTCCAAACACTTACAATTGCCACCGATATATCTATCATAATACTCTTGTAAAGATATATCATGTGTACTTATATGATGACTCAAAGAAGTAGTGTTATTAAACTCTAATTTACAAATTTCACAACTTACCAAGTTATACTCCTCTTTTTATTTTTGTTCTAATTCATCGGAATATTGGACTTTCTTTTTTATGGCTTTTAAAACAGCCTCCCAATTTCCATTTACAATAGGTATCGCTTTATCATCTATATAAAAATCTGCTGCAATTTTTTCTGCTGTTATATAATCAAAATATATTCCCTTTTCATCTAACCAATTTGCTATATTTTCAACTTGTTCTTCAACATCGCCACCAAGTTCCATAGCATTTTTCTCAGATGCTCTAGTTGTAAAAATAACAATTTCATACCCACTATCACGTAACCAATCTATAACTTCTTTTGCTCCTTCGAAAGCATCGTCATATATAGTTCCATCACCATAGCCTTTTGAGTATTTATGAATAGTTCCATCCAAGTCAATCATAGCTCTTTTAACAACTTCATTAGAATTTTCGTTATAATATACAGGTTTAAAAACTTTTCTTGTTGATATGGAATCTATAGCAAACCCACCAACTGCTTCTTTACATTTCATATATTTTCTCCGTTAAAAAGTTTATTTTATATTTTGTTCTTGATTGCTATATATATTAATAAACGAATAAAAAAGACAATCATCAATTTATTTTTTTAGAGGTGTTATGCTTTCAAATAATGTATTTCATAATCTGGCCAACGGAGAAAATGAAAAGGTTAAATTTATTTTAGAAAATTATAAAAAAAATTGTGCTTATATTAAACAACTATTTCATGACAGTATAACATTAAATAATTATGAAATTTTTGAATATATGTTAAAAACTAGAAACTTTGAAAGAGAATATTTAATTAATAAATTACAACCGTGTCTTGCCTATTCAAGAAAAAATATGTTTAATAAAATCGTAGAAACAATTAAACAAATTGTTTGTTATAATTGTATTCTAAGACCACTATGTAAATTTTCTTGCGACGAATTATTTGAAGAAATTAAAAAATCACACAAACTGTAGAAAGGACTTTAACTATCAATGCAATTTACAAAGAAATTTATAAATGAAAAATATGTTCTATTATATAATAAAAATTTAGGATTGGAAATCCTATCTGGAATAAATGGAAAACCTGATCCATTTTTTCTTGAACTTCCATCACTTATTGACATTGGAATTATGGGAACCTGTAAGCATAGATGTAAATTTTGCTATCAAGGGCATGAAGATAAACCAAATATGAAATTAGAAGATTTTAAATCTATTATTAACCAAGTTGATCACCATGTAAATCAAGTTGCACTTGGAGGACGTGGTGATCCAAACCATCATGAAAACTTTAAAGAAATTATTGAATATTGCGTTCAACATAATATAGTTCCTAATTATACAACAAGTGGAATCGATTTAAAAGATGAACATATACAAATTTCAAAAATGTGTGGAGCTGTAGCTGTTTCAGATTATGAGAAACAATATACAAGCGATGCAATTTATAGATTTTTATGTGGTGGTATTAAAACAAATGTCCATCAAATATTTTCAAAAGAAACATTTGAGAAATGTATGAATATTATAATTGGAAATCATCCATATGTAAATGGTTTAAATGCTGTTATCTTTTTATTGTTTAAACCTCAAGGTGCCGGAAAAAATCTAGATTTGGTTCCAACTGAAGACCAAATTAAAGAATTTTCTAATATTATTTTTAAAGCAAATCTTCCATTCAAAGTTGGAATGGATAGCTGCCTTGTAAATCATGTTGTTGACTACGCTGTAATGACTGAATTACAGCGAATGTCTCTTGACACATGCGAAGGTGCCAGAATGTCTATGTATATAACACCTGATATGAAAATGAAACCTTGCAGTTTCGGTGATAGTTCTTATGAAACACCAGTAACCAAAACAAATTTAAAAGAAATTTGGGATGGTAAAATATTTTCAGATTTCAGATATGTATTGAGTAGAAAATCTAACCAATGCCCATTTCGATTCTGATATATTATCCGACTATGATGATAAAAAGAAATTTTATCACCATAGTCTATAAAAACATATAGTTTATTTTTGGAGGTATAATTTTGAAAATAAAAATAGATTTTGTAACAAATAGTAGTTCGTCATCATTTATAGTATTTTGGCCATACAAAATAAAAAAGATTGAAGATATAAGAAGTATAATACAAGATTCAAATAATGTTATAGAAAGAATATATAACGATTCAATAGTTAAAAATAATGGAACATTAATAACAAATAAAAATTTTAAAAAACTCGTAAGAGAATTTAGTGGAGTAGGTTATATACAAACTAATATCGATGTAGTTGAAAAAGAATTCGCAATCAGAAATAAAATCAGCAAAGAAGATGTTTATAAAAAACAGTATCGTGAATATCTTTGGGAAGAATATAATAAAAAAAGAGAAATGGAAACAATAAACAAGGTTGCTCAAATAATAACACAATATGAAGGAAGATATTTATATATTTATGTGTACTCAGATGATGTAAATGCATATCTTGAACAAGAATTCCGATGGCCGCTTCCTCATATAAAGATTAATAACCATTAGTGTTATATATATTAATTATTGGATCTAAACAATTAGTTACATATACCCTTATTTTTAAAGGAGGATTTATGTTAAAAAAGTATTTTGTTATTATCTTGGCTGTAGTTGCTCTTTTTGTCTTTATGTTCCTATCATTCTTAGCAGGGAGCTTACATGCAGACACCTTCGACTATCGAGGTGTGCATGGCTACTACACGACCAATGAGACAGCCTTATCTCTTGGTTGTGAGTCCAAGGATAGTCGATACACCTTTACAGGAATCGACTATCTTTTGGGTGTCGAGATAACGAAATGGCTCGACGCTCAGCCTTCTATCGGTGTTGCTTATCTGAAAAATGAAAGAGACTATAGCAGCACCGATGAGAGTTTCGGCATCAACGGAAAGTTAATGTTTGATTTCCATAAGAGCATCTTCTATTTCCGTCTCGGCGGTGGGTTCATGCACATGCCCATCAACGAGAAACAACAAGATCTGGCAGACTCCTGGTTATACGGTTTGATCTGTTCAGATCTCGGTCTTCGTTTCCACATGAAAAATAAAATGGAAGTAGATGTCGGTTATGGATTTCAACACATCTCCTCTCCATTTCATGATGGAGCTGACGGAGACTATGGTGTAAACACAGGAGGTTTGGTGGTTACGCTGAAGTTCTAATTTTCAGACGAAAAACAACGGAGAGATGTTTAAACCTCTCCGTTGTTTTTTTTTGCTTATTACTGAATAAAGAAATTCAAGTTGATTTGTTCAACAACTCTAGTTGGATTTAATGTTACATTAACATGGAATTTCTTTGTCTTCTTTTCGTAGTCTGTTGCACCTACTTCAACTGAATAATCATATAAACCACGTTTCTTTCTAATGGTTTCTAAGAATTCCACTAATTGACCAGCAACTAGACTCCAAGTAACTGAATCGTTTTGCTCAAAGATGAAAAACTTACAGAAATCCTTAAAAGCTCTGTCAATGTAAAGTACAAGTCTAACAATGTTCAAGTCTTGTAAAGCACTTGCTTTTGCTTGACTTGTCAACTGACCCCAAACAGTGTAACCTGGAGCAAATTTTACGATTGGGTTAAGTTGTTTCAAGTACATCTGATCACGTTCACCTAACTTTGGATTAAATCTAAGTTCTTTGATAGAATCAATAACACCTCTGTTAAAACCAGCAGCAGCATACCATAGTTCACCAACAACATCATTTCTTGGAAGAATATATGACATATGATAAACAGGTGAGAACCAAACATCTTGACCAGTAAAAGAGTCATATACTTTATTATATGGTTCATAGATTGCTAAGAAGTATGTATTAAATGTATGGTTTAAATTTCTACTTGATAATGATAGATTTACAGTAGAATTGTCGCCATTGTCCATAATACCGACGCAATCACGTCTGGTTTGACAAAGTGTACTAATAGCTGTTTTAACATCATCTGGATAACCGCAATCGAAAACCATTGAGTAGTAAATATTTTCATTATCTAATACTGACTCATCAATAATTCCATTGTAAGCCTGTGAAAGAAGAGTGATTGCTTCTGCTGTGTCCAAAGAACCATCAGCTTGTAACAAAGAACCATCACTACCTTTCTTTAATGGAACAGGCTCAGAAGATGTAAATGCACTTGCAACTGAACCATATGATTTTTTAATTCTGTACTCAATACTTGTTGTTGGGTCAAAATCTGTTACATTACCATTCCAAGCCTGTGTAGCAACACCAATAACTCTTTCGTTATAAACAGCAATTGTATCATTGTCACTTCCAGAAGCGGCACCCAACCAACCCCAAATTTCTACACCTCTACCATCTTTTGCGATAATAGTATAAGTTGCAGAACCTGAACCAGTTGTTTGCCAATCAATAAAATTCTGTTTGATATCTGTTAGTGTAGAAGAACCAGATGTTGTAACAACAGATGTAGTACCAATATTTTTATCAAATACTCTAATATTTAAATCATATCCTGCTGAAAATGTTGAAGTAGTTTCACTAACATACATTTCAGCACGAAGAACTGTTGAATAAGTATTTAAAATATCAACAATCCAAATTGTATCACCTGCTGTATCTCTTGCCTGTGGGTCAAAAGAAACAATAAATGACTCAATTATAACTTCTTGCCCATCACTTTGTTTTTCATAGATATCAAGGGTATATGTATCCCAAAGAGTTGGGTTGGCTGATTCTGTTAATCTAATACCTAATTTATTATACCATTGACCTCTACCAATTGGATATAAGAAACAAATTGGATATACTGTAACTGCCTGTTGTAAATTGGTTCCCAATTCTGCCTTTGTGTTAATGTTATCAACAAAAGTAATAGAATAAGAAGCAGTTGTATCAGTTGCACCCAATAGTGCGTTAATTCTCAAGTTAGCATATGCAGCATCATCTGGTAACGCTCTAAGAAAATATAAAGCACCTGATTCACCTAAGTAATTATACGCACAGTATGGTCCCTGTCCATAATTTTTACCATAGGTCTGAATATTTGGTTCACCGAATTCTGAAATAAAGTCGGCTCTTGAACCAATAAATTTTAAAACATTGTCTTCACCTTTCTCAGTAATAGCAGATATAAATCCAATTGTTGATGGTACTGCTTGTACGAACTGAGAAAGATCAGTGATTTTAGAAAAAATTCCTGGGGAAACATTTGACATTAGCGCATCCTCCTAATATTATTTATAATTTTATTTTTTTGTTTTTTTTCATATTCTATATTTTTAGATACGCTTTCTTTAAACATATAAATACCATGTTAAAATTAGTCGTCTATCACTAGTTTTAACAATGGAAGGAAATGTAACTCTAGCAAATAAATTAAATGGACCAGTATGACCTCCATCAGATGAAGAAGCTGTAAATAATCCTGCTTCGCTTAACTGTTTATCATTTGCATCTGTAGTCTTAACTGTTACTGTTATTTTTACTACTAACCAAGTATCATCATTTAACTCATCAGTTTCAAATTCAACTGAATCAAATGGTAATTTAAAATATCCTGCTTCTGGTAATAGTCTGTAATCAGCAGATGATGAATCTGTTGCATTTATCATAATTTCATTACCCAAATTAACATCTGTCATAATAGGAGCATTTGGATTAAATGGATCACCTAATGTAACACCACCATCGCCAAGACCTAACCATGTAATATATTGATCTCTAGAAGAAGGGGCTATAGATAACAAATTGTTTATATTCATCATCCTTTGAGCAAGCCATTCTCTTCCTCTATATAAAACTAAATTATTTTTTCCAACTAATTTCTTATTTCCTTCCTTATCAACTTCATATATCTCTACAAATCCTTTTGGACTTCTACTTGATTTATTGTTTTTCACATTCGAATCTACTAAACAATTATCACCATAGATGTCTTTGATATTAATTTCTATATCGTTTTTATTTTCCATGCTTGTTAAAGTCCTTTTTTCTATTTTTAATAGCAATTTATATTTTGTTCTCAAATCTATATAAAGTTAGTCCAGACAGTACGAAAAAAAGTAGAGTAGCTTTCAAAAAACTACTCTACTTAAAATCACATATATTTCCTTAAAAATATTTACTCTAAAAATGTACCACAGTTAGTACAATACTTAAAAGAAGATTTATTACTATGCCCACATGTTTGACAAATTAATTTACTCTTAACTGTCAATTCTTCTTTTACCTGATTACCAGAATCAGAAATTCCTTTTAGTTGGAAAACAATAACCTGTGCAGTATCAGTATCACCAAAGGTTGTATAACTAAAATTTTGTTTAGTTTCATTTCCTTTAACTGTTATTCCTTCGTCAACTTGAGGTGTATTAATTTCATGAGATACATTACAAGAATTAACTGAATATGTAGCTGCTTCACCAGACATTCCTCTTAGTTTGTCTGACGAACTAACTCCTGAATATGTATTACCATAATTCCAATGAAATGGATCATTATTATGAAATGTATAATTATGGTAAACATGATGATATTCATGAATAATTACTGGTTGAACTTGTTTCTCAAAAGCAAACTCAACTCTAATTAAACCATCATCAATTCTATCACCTCTATAATCCTGTATTTGTTTAGTTTTCTGAATAAATTTGAAATTATTGGTAACTTGATTATACTTCATAAAACCTTGAAGATCGATAGAAGAGTTTGGTGAAATAATTAACTTGTTATTATCAAGAACATCTTGCCCATCAATTGTAACAAGAACTGAAGCTCTTACAGAATTCAAGTTCTTCATGAATATAGAATATTCACTACCAAATGGCAAATAAACTACGTTGTTTAAAGTTCTTAAAATTCTATTATTACATTTTATTTCTACGATGAATTGCTCTTTATATGTCATATTTTTTTCTCCTTTACAGGTTATGGGCTACAACCTCGTATTTTTTATTTAAAGCCCATTGGTTAAATTAACTTTAAAATTTTATTCCATGCTAATTCTTGTTCCGTTAGTATTAATATTTTTACATTATTATATAAACTTGCCCTCCTTATTTTTTCCCTATCTCGTTTTATTAACCAATCATTTTTTGGATCTAGGAAAATATTATAGTCCTTTAAATAAAAATCTGGAAAATACTTTCTTATATTTCCGTTAATATCTATATAATTTAAATATGATGGTCGGCACCAATCTATATTATGTTTATCCAGTTCTACTGCAACCTTTTTTTCATAACTAGATTGAAGATTAACTATAGTTCCATTTTTTTGTTCATATTTTATATTTATTTTATTAACTTTTCCAAAATTTTTAAATATCTCTGGCTTTGTTCTTAATAGTATTTTAGTTAATGCACCAATTTGTTCACGCCTCTCTTTTGTAAAACAACATAATCTACAACAGTATTTTTGCTTGTTTCTTTTCCACAATTTATATGTTATTATATTAGTGCAATCTGGATTTAAACATTTACATGGTTGTTTATAATATTCATTTTTTTCTCTACAATATTTTTCATGTTGTATAAAACCATTATATTTAAAATCTTTTTTACATATTTCACATGTAATCATACTCTATCCCCCTCTAATAAAAAATTAGAGAAGAATAGACTAATCTTCTACCAAATATTTAAAGTCTATATGTGATTTTTGCTATTTATAATTTGTTCTAACTATATATATTAATTGATGACAAAAAGATTTCAGTTACAAAACACCCAACAATTTTTACTCAAAAGGAGATACTTATGAAGAACATCACGCCCAAGACCCAGGACACAACCGATCAGACCAAGACCGCCACGACCAAGGCCACCGAACCGACCACTCCGTCGAAATGGAGCTGGAAGGGAATCGCCAAGACCGCCGCAACCGTCGCCGTTGGTATCGCCATCGGCATTGGTGGAATGCTGTTGCTCGGTGGTGAAGACGCCGCCGAGTAGTCACTCATGGCGTCCGATCAATTCGGGGGTAGTCAAACTACCCCCTATTTTTTAACAAGTATATAAAAACGAGGAGTAGAAAATGGGACTTGTTATTCATACCGTGATTGGAAAAAGCACAGGAAACGACTACAAACACGTTTCCAGATCCGCCAATTTCATCAACTTCGCCAGAGAGATTCCGGTCAATATGATGAGCGACAAGGATGTCGTTCTCTACAAGAAGAAATCATCTCTCTTGACATGGCTGATTGTCAGCGCCGCAATAGTTATTATTTCTGGATTCGTCGCTGCTGCTATGTTGGCATAACAGTCAAAAAAAGATCTGGAGTATTTCGCCCTCCAGATCTTTTTTTTGTTTAAATTTCTTTTCCGTAATAATTACCATTCCACATAAAACTTCCATCAACAATCATAATAGTATATAAATTAAAAAAACCAGTAGCTGGAAGATGTTCAACTATACCAAAACCATTAACCCAAAAGTTAGGCATTCCTTCTTTGTAATCTGGATTGATGCTACATAAACAAGGAAGCGCAGTAGCCATATGATATCCTTTTCTATCAACTGGAGAAACCTTTGCAAACATCTGAGGATTATGAACATGTGCATAAACAACATTTCCTTCAAATGCTTCTAAAGTTTTAACAGCGTGATATTTATTCCAATAATAACCATGAATAACATTTAATTTACCAACTTTATGAATATCATTAAAAGGAACAATTTTATAACCACGATCTGTTAATTTTAAATGTCTGTTAATATCAATAAATCCTTCTAATTCAGGATGTGTTTCACAATACCATTTGGATCTTTGTTCATGATTTCCATACATAAAAATTCTTCTAGTATCTGGAGATGTAATTCTTTCATGAGCTTCTAAAATCTCTTTGTTAAAATTGTCATAATCTTTTAAAAGTCTTTGACCTTCTTTTAAAAGTGGTTTATTTTTATTCCAAGCAGAAATACAATCTAATGAAATTTGATCTCCCATATAAACAATTTCATGTGGGCAATAATCAAATATAAATTGGTTTACTGCTTCCATAACTTGAATATCAATGTGAGGAAAATGAATATCAGGTAAGAGTACAGTTTTTTGAATTTCAAATGAATTTTTCTCATTACCACCTGATTTTCTTTTGCATCTGTCAGCGTATGATCCTGCATATCGATTAACTGTCCTCAATGAACATCCAACAATTTTTGCAATTTCGTTATTTGGTAGTAGTGTTTCATTTGCTAATTTTTTTACTTCTTCTTTTATTGGCATTATTTTATATTCCTCCATCTTTTTATTTTTGTTCTAAGCGGGCGGGCGTGAAGGCTAAAATCTCCAGGTTTTATAAGGTTAGTTTTATTTTGGCGGGTTTATAGAACGATCTTAGAACCGTCTTCTTGTAATAAGTATGAATAATCTTCTTGTAATAAATAACCTGTAAAATCACTATCTATTCTTATCTGGAATAGATCAAATCCATGTGTACAGTCAAATGTTCCTTCAGAATCAAAATCCCTGAAACCACCAGATTGACTATATAAAAACAAACTATCGTTATAGTTAGGATCACTTTCTATAAACCAATCTAGTGAAAAGTTTGAAGAATCTATACCTGAAGAAAATAAAATAGTAAAAGAAGAATCATCCTTATCTGTTATTATAAAAGAATATTGAGACGCAGAAGAATCAATATTATTATAAAGTATTGGAATCAAAGAATAATCTGCTGTTGTAGAATGTGGTAATGTAACAACTAAGCTTGTAGAATCATAAGGAACTTGTACAGAACAAACATTAGAACCACTTGAAACAGTCCATTCCAAATAATAGAAATTAGAATCTAATTCAGATGAAAATTCTATAGTAAAACTTGTAGTTGTTTTATTTATAATATTATATGTATAAATAGAAGGATTTGTATCAGTAATATTTACAAGCATTGCTGAAACACAGTAATTGGTATTTGACATAGGAGTTAATAAATTAATTGTATGCTCTCTACTACCAACAACTAAATGTGTTATATCACAACAAGAAGAATCTGTATTTGTATTCAGAGAATAATATAAAGAGTAGTTTTCTGTTGGTACTTCACCGCTTAGAGTAAGTACGAAACCATTAGTTGTTTTTTGAGAAACAATGTAACTAAATTGAGATGGGTTCGTATCTATATCATTGTAAATAGAAGCATTTACTATATAATCTGTGGTAGTAAATACTTTGTCAAAAACAATATCTACTGTTGTTGAATCAATTGGAATTTCAACGGAAAATGCTAGTTCTATATCATCTGACACCATTTCCGAAACAACGAATCCAGTTGTATCTGAAATAGGACAACGTAAATTATCTCTAACAATATCACTATATTCTATAAACAATTCTCTAGGAGTATCAGTGACAGCACCTAAGTCAAAATTAGAACCACAATCAAAATGTTCTCTAGAATATATAGGATTATAATCTTCAGCTTCAACAGAAATACAAGATGTATCATCACTTGCACAACAAGGAATACTGTTGCCTGTCAGAAAATCAACAAAATAAGTATCAAGAGAATGATTAAATACATCCTCAACAACTATACTATTAAACAATCTATTTCTTAGCTGTAACATTTCTAGAGGTATTAATCTAGCTCTATAAGGTTTAAAGAATTC
>AMWB02005932.1_pt1 | contig 38724 bp, 28 predicted proteins | sample 200311 | NCBI WGS metagenome assembly AMWB02 (sample SAMN02737377, study PRJNA173069) | bioreactor metagenome | biome: anode biofilm in microbial fuel cells | place: USA: California | collected 2010-12-16
CCTAGGTACCTTGTAGCCTAGACTACAAGCCCCTTCCTTTAGGGAGGGGTACTTGACAATATCGTCTATTTACGACAAAAACAATGCACGTTCAGCATCTCTACGTCTAACTAATCCAACTAAGATTTTACCATTACTTTTACGCCATTTAGGAAATTCATTAGCAGCGCCTAATATATCTCCGTTATTCGACTTACGTAATAGAGTAGACATTTGTAAATTACCAGTACCAACATTATATGCGAAACTAACTAATGCAGCAAATTGATTATCAGTTATATGTAGTTTAACTAAACGATCAACTTTCATTGAAAAGTCATAAACATCAGCTTTAAGTAAAAGTTCGGCTTCATCCATAGTAATACCACCAGGATATACCGAATAAGCTAATTCTTTATTTCCTATACCTCTAAGCATTTGCCTATTATGAATGATAGCATGCCCCCATCCGATAGTCCATACCCCAGCTGGACATAAATATGGGTCTAGATTAACGGTAGACGGATCACCATCTTCAATACCTTCAAATGACTTAATTAAATTAATTCCGGCTTGATTGACTTGACGCATATTTATACCTCTCTTATAAATTAAACAAATTAGTGTTATCTTGCGGATTAGGTTGGTTATAACGATTATCAGTTCTAGGCTTAAATGACTTAGCTAATTCTTCAGCTATTTTTGTCGATATACTTGTTATACTAGCTCTCTCTTTAGTTAACTTAGTATAAGCTAATTGTTTGATCAACGAATACGTAGGACCAACTGTTAAGTGTATTTTATTACCACCATCAGTCGATCTAAAAAAGGTATTAGTCATTATACCATGATTAACTAGTGTATTTACCTTTACGAAGAATAGCTTAAAGAACTTACCATATTCGGTATCATAAAATTCTAACTTAGGATACATTCCATTCTGATGTGCAATTAAGTATGCTTTAACTAGACCAGCTTTAGTTAATTTAACACCAGGTGCATTACCCATAGCTGATACCAATATATCTGTAAACTTAATATCATCATCTGATAACATCCAATTAGATTCCCAACTATCTTGTTTACAATATACGATACCATCAGTAATAGCTGATATGTATTTCTTATAATCAGCTACTGTAGCTATGTATACATCATTCGAACACATACTAATATTATTAGCTAATGCATTTAATACTATTGAATCTGTTAGCTTAGACTCATCCGATGTTAATAGTAGTATCATAATTTTATTAGGATTAGTTTGAGTAGCTATCTTACTAATACCATTTACGATATCTAATAGGTACCCTTGAAACTTATCAGTTAATTTAGCTACATAAAAGTAAGCAGTTATATCATCGGTACTAACCTTGAATACTGAACCGCCATCGAGTATTTCTGTTTCGGCAGCTTGTTCAAATTTCTCTTTAATATTAGGATATTTAAGAAAGAATAAATCAGCTAATGAACTAGTTTTAGTATCAGATGAAATAGGAATACCGAATGTCTTTATATCATTCTCAGTACATACAGTATTTATTTGTTTTGCATCTATAAATTGTAACATTGTGTACCTCCGGCCATTGTATAATTAAGTTATTATTAATCAACTTAAAAATTAAGGATATGTTTATGTATACTCAGCTATTATGTCGTCTTATTTCTACCAGTCCTATTATTGAAGATCATATCAATGGATTACGATCAGTTGTTGCGAATAATGATGGATCACTAACTATGAATGATATTATTAACGAAGGGTTTGAAATAGTACTGGAATTACTTAAAGATCAAGGTATTGTACCTCATGTTAGTAAATCAGAGCTATTAGAAGATTTCTATTCGGCAAGTACACTAATAGATATATTAAAACAGTATACACCTGATAATATTAAAGTGTATCTAGATAATAACCCAAAATTGTACAATATTGTTAAATATAGCATTGATAATATTCCTCCTACGGAATTATTAGTAGCTATACTCGAATTGGATTATCAATTAAACCCATGTAATTCTACTCGTACAATATATAATACTCTGCATGATAAATTAACTAATACAGTTAAATACTACGAAGCTATTGTAGATATATTAAATTATGATAATGAAGATAAAGTATCGATAGTATTCGACAAGGAAATACTAGATTGGTTAACTTCAATACGAGAAGAACGTCGTTGGGTAAATTCAGTCATATCTGACTTGCTCAATGATAATGTATTAGAGCTTAATAGTGAAATACTATTAGATTTAACTGGAGATAAATTCAAAGCTGAATACTGTGATACATCAGTATTATCTATATTAGCATATAATGATATTAGACGATCTAATTATGATCTAGTTATGAATAAGATTCATGATATACATAAGAAATCGCCGTATTATATATCTTATTATTCAGGTGATGATATTGAAGCATTAACAACCGAATGGTTAGTAGTGATAGTATTATCATCTATAGTGGATTATCGATTACTCGGTATACCAGTCGATATCGATAAATTAACTGCATTCTATCCTGATAAAATACGATCTATATTTAGTATAGATAAATTGCGAGGTTACGCTAAATGACTATAGAAACTTTATTAGGTATCATATTAAAATACCCTGACGTTTTATTATCTAGAGATTCGATTATAGATATGTTCGTCGAAGCACCTTTAATGACAGCTGAAGATGCTAATAATTTAAAGATGATACGTGCTGGTAAACTTATCTCTAATGGTAGTAAAGTACTAGTTGCTACTCCAAATGACAATGGATTTACATTTGAAGAGACTGATATCAGTATTGGATTCAAATTGAGCTTCTATGACACATTTACACTTAAATCTGGTATGATAGCTAACTATGATGACAAACCGACAAAAACGACGTTCGGATTATTCATCTTAAATTATAACATATTAGCTAGTGTATTTAGTAGTGTAATATCTTATATAAATCAACCATGGAAGATCAGTAAGATAGAAGATCAAATAGCTAGAGAAATAGTTAAAGGTACAATCGAGCCTTATCAAGTATATAAATATATTGATAGCATATATCATATTTCTAGCTATGCTGATTTCTGTGTACCATCTCTAACTGAAAAAGCTATAACAGCTAATACTGAAGTATCTAATCTCAGAAATGAATTACATGAAAAATATAAGGATAAACTGAATGATCCGAATATTATGTTGAAGATCGATAACGAGTTAATAGCATTAGATAAAGCTAAGTTAGTAGGAGATGATAGTAACGGTTTTATGATTGATGGCAAAAATTATGACGTTCATCGTAAACGAATGTTTTTGAATATAGGATTAATTGAATCATTTGGTGACGAATCTAGTAGTTTTAAATTCGCAAAGACTAATCTTAATGATGGTTGGAAAGCTGATGAAGTTAGTATATTAGCTAACGATATACGTCTCGGTGTTTATAATAGATCGAAAAATACTGCTAAAGGTGGTGTCGAATCTAAATATCTAGGTAGAACATTTCAAGAGAGTATTATCTCTGAAGATGATTGTAAATCACCAAATGGTTTGAATGTTCATCTAACTAAAGAGAATATCGATAGATATCTATATCGTACGATTATTGACAATAAGAAACTCGTAGTACTCAATGAAGATAACGTTGCTAAGTATTATGATAAAGAAGTAATAATTAGAAGTCCGATGTATTGTAATGCTAAAAATGGATATTGCTATACATGTATGGATAGTAGATTTAGGAATCTAAATATTAAACTATTAAATACGATACCCGCTGGTATTGGTTCTAGATTTTTAACAATAAGCATGAAATCTATGCATGGTAAAAAGATCGATAGCTTCGAATTATCCGATCTTAATGAATTTCTAATATAAGGAGTATAAATATAATGTTAAGTAAATGGGATAAACGATTCTTAGAATTATCGGCACATGTAGCTAGCTGGTCAAAAGATCCGTCAACTAAATGTGGGACTGTAATAACTGATAATAAACGTATTATCAGTCTAGGATTTAATGGTTTTCCACAAGGTGTTGATGATTCTAACGATAGGTTAAATGATAGAGATCTTAAATATCGAATGGTATTACATGCTGAAGTAAATGCGTTATCATTTGCTAATAGAGCTTTAGACGGATGCTCTATATATGTTTGGCCAATACCTCCATGTTCTAGATGCGCTGCTCAAATCATTCAACGTGGAATTAAACGAGTAATTTCTATAGTACCGCCAAAAGATAAATTAGTACGTTGGAGTAATGACATCGAAATATCAAAAGTAATGTTCGATGAGGCTGGTGTGAAAATAGACTTATGCGATGATATAGCATTAATAACTAAGCTATTCGATACTTATTCAAACAAATAGGAGAACTAACCATGGCTAAAGCTAAAAAATCTGGATCAACTAAAATCTCTGATGAAGAATCCGTTAAACCTCCGGTAGTCGATACTGATACAAATATCGATCAACCTCCGGTAGTTGAAGATGTTCCAGAACCTCCGGTAGATGATACTGATACAAATATCGATCAACCTCCGGTAGTTGAGGATGTTCCAGAACCTAAAGCTAAAAAAGCTGATCCACATCATATATCATTTTTTAATCAGTATGTAGAAATGATGCGTCTTAATAATCCTAAAGCTGCTATAAAGGCTGCTAATAATAGTATCAAGAGTATGCTAGCTTCTAATAATCCTGAATCATTCGACACCATCCTTAATATGTTTAAAGAGAGTCGTATGGTTCTTACTCAGAAAGTGAGACTACAAGAAGCTGCTACTTTACCTATGAGTGAACGTGCTACTTTAGAGATAGTATCGACAATTTATCATGCACTAGTAAATGATCCGAAAATGCCTATCAATTTGGAGTATGCTAGATCTATTATAAAGAATGATGCATTCATTAATTGGGTAGCAAAGAAATTAGCAAAATAATCGAAATAAACTTATTGTACAATAAGAGATCTTACCCGATATCGGGTAAGATCTCTTGTTTAAATTTAAATATATGAATAAGTACAATACCTAATCGACATTTTCGATATCTTTAGCTGTTTTACCGACCATTTCTAATTCACCATCAGATATCTCTATATCTTCCAATACAGCTCTATCATCAAGTTCTTTATCGATAGATACATTATCCGATTTATCACTCGAACGATTTACAGTTACATTTATTTGTTTCATAAACTCTACAACATTCTTACTGATGAGCTTAAGACTATCTTCAGCTTGTTCATCAGCTTGTTTACGTTGTTTTATCTTGATGAGATTCTGACGTTGTGAATCTACATCATTAACAGCTTTTAGTAATGTGTCAACTAAACATCGTTTAGCTTCGGTTACTGTAGGTTTATCATCATTTGGACGAAATTCAATGTTATCTACTACGATAAGTAATTTATCAATTACCTTCTGACGTATATCATGAGTTTGGTCAGATATCTTTTCAAGCTTAAGCATATCTTGTTCTATCTGAGAAGTTATATCGTCCATATGTTTACCTATATATGTAAAGATAGTAATATTCGATCCTATTAAAAAGATCCCTCTACTATAGTGGGTTCCTATAGAATTGCGTAATAGCTATGGAATATTACCCTATTGAAACTAGTACTATTATTAATGATTAAGTATACCGATCTTCGTTTCGTGTATATATTATCAGAGTATACTAATATTGATCGAAATTTTAGGATTTAACGCGATAATACAACGATTTAATCTTAAATAATACTAACAAGGAGAATCTCATGACTCACGAGTATAACGCTAGTTCTATTAGTAGTTTATCTGATCTAGAGCATATCATTCATCGTACATCGGCTTATATTCCTGATAAAGGTTTACAAGGTCAAATAACTATATGTCGAGAAATCATAGATAATGCGATAGATGAACTATCTCTTAAAATTAATGATAGTGGTAAACTTGATATAGCCATGTTCATTAATCGAGCTAATAATAGTTACACGATGATCGTTAGAGATAATGGTAGAGGTATTCCTGTTGGTGATACTCTTATTAACTCATTTGCATCAGCTAGAACTTCAGGTAAATTTGATACGTCTGCTGGTTATACTGCTGCTGCTGGATTATTTGGTTTAGGTTCAACGGTAACTTTAGCATTAAGTTCATGGTTTAGAGTTATATCTCAAAATAAAGATATTATTGGTGATGTAACACTTCATCGTGATAATATCCCTGAGCATATATCTACTATAAAAAATAATAAAGGTACTACTGGAACAATTGTAATGTTTTCTCCAGATACTGAATTATTTGTCGAATTTGATGAATACATTTCTAGCTATGGTAATCTAATTGAAAGACTATCGCAACTTAGTTTATTCAGCTCGTTTGAGATAAACTTCTTCGTTATAGAAAAAGATATAGATGCTTCCTTAGCTAAATATGGAGATATTGAAACTACACTTAACTACGTTGATAGTGTTATGTCGACTAGTAATCTCATATTTACTAATAGAAAATTTGATAGAGATGCTTATATCAGACACTATTTTAATATGACGAAAAAGTGGGATGGTAGATATGAGATTAACGGTATTAGTAAAGATGGTAAGTTATCTATTGATGGGGAGATATTCGTTCAATTAAAAAACGTATTATCTGGTATTAACAAAATAACATTCGTTAATACGATTCTGTTTAACGATAATAGTAGCTTACATATCAGTCTATTATTTAAGTTCTTAAAAGATAGGTTAGTTAATCATCTATCTGATAAAAGTGTAAAGACTTTCTTTATCGAGCATTATAAACTACCATTGTGGTTAGTATTGAATGTTAAATTCTCTAATGCTCAGTTTAGTGGTTATGCCAAAACAGCATTTAAGGATCTAGAGATAAAGAAACCGTATATTGAATTACTGAACTCAGCTATATCGGATCAGTTCATCTCTAGTCTATACGATCTATTAAATGAACATATCTCAATTGCTTATAATAAATTCACAAATAGTGACTTTAAAGTAGGTAATATGAAGAACTTGAATAGTAGATTGAATAGACCTGAGAAATTCAATAACTGTAGTACTACTGATAGAGAAACTGCTGAATTATTCCTAGTTGAAGGTGACTCAGCTAAATCAGATCAAGATAGGAATAGTTTATTTCAAGCTAATTATACTCTTGGCGGTAAACCGTATAATGGTCTAACAACTGTAGATAAATTATCAGTTAGCTCTAATAATATTAAGAAGAATCAGATATTTCAAGATATTATTATGCTAATGAATATTACACCTGGTAGCTCAGATCTATCATCACTGAACTTTGGTAAATTGATCATCATGGCCGATGCTGATACTCATGGATATCATATCACGAATATTATCATTGGCAATCTATTAGCTTTATGTCCAGCATTAATAACTGAGGGTAGAGTATACGTAACTATACCTCCGTTATATCGTTTAAGCATTAAAGGTGGTCAATCTATATATGTACGTAATACATCTGAGCTTAATACGACATTAGCTTATCATCTGTATTATAAATGTATAGACATAGCTCTAGTATCTGATAAGTATAATGATTACCTAGGTCAAGAGGAATATGTTATATTTGCTGATATCATATTAACCATTGGCGATGAGATATCTCGACTAAGTAGAGAATATATGATACCACCTAATCTACTGGAAAAACTATCTCTGCTTACTGCATATTTAGATGTAGATAATCCTAATATCGCTGTACTTCAAGAAAACCTTGGAGTAGTAAAAGACTACGATAAAATGAGCAAAATTTTGATCATATCGATAGGTAAAGAAGATATAGTAGTTCCACTTACTCAAATAACCGATCTCATTTATGATAGGCTATTACCGCTATATAAGAAGTTTTATTACGGTAAGACTCGTATTAAAATCAATACGAAACTGAGTGACGTTTATAAGGATACTTTTGTATCAATATATCAGTTATACGAGATATTTAAGCAGCTGAATAGTATGTTCAAAATTGCGAGATTTAAAGGATTAGGTAAAATGAATGATCATGATCGTGCAAGAACTTGTACTAATCCAGAAACTCGTAGAATATTTCAAATAACTAGTATTGGATCAGTTGATGAGATATTTAACATGATGGGTAGTGATTCTACCCATCGGAAGAACTTAGTTATATAAGGAGAATAGATTATGCTAGATAGTAACATGTCTACTATCAAACAAATTAAAAGACTAGTTAAAAAAGCTAATCAACGGCCAGATAAATATTCGAATGTCATAGATAGTCTAATTATGGTATTTCCTACTAAGATGGTTAGCTCTTTAAAACAAATAGTTAATGGTCCGGTATGGGATGGAGATCTGATAAGTAAATATGATCGTGATATTTTGATAGAATGTGGTATAGTTTTTCGTATAATCTATAAAGGTAAACCTGGATATAATGCGACGAATTATATCGGTTTTGATATCGTTAAACTCTTGACTATGTGAGGCTATTGATGAATGTTGCTAAATTCGTAGCATTACTACGACGTATTAATGAAATTGAAATACATGATTCTTCACAAGAATCTCTTATCATTAATATGCTACGTATGCTATATAACTCATTTAATACATATGACACTAATCGTACGATGGTGATATTAACTATACTCTGGAGCAATTTACCAGATACATTTGAATCTATCCTTATTCGAGCTAAAATAGTATCCAACGATCTCATTAGTACAATTAGTAATGGTAACGAAGTTCGTCAACGAGTAATGTTACGTAGGTTACTTGGACAGTTAGAGAGTAGAGAATTAATAATGGGTGATAGTGATAAGATCATCTGCACTCTTATTCTGATAACAGCTCTCATAGGACCAGTAACTCTATATCGTGATATCCTAAAGAACACCCTCGCAAACTGTGTTAGCAATCAGCTTATATTGAATAAGTCGCAACCTTATGATAAGCTGATCATTATGATCAGATCGATAAATAACACTATAGATAATGATACCGAACTACTATCAGTTATTAAAGAAATGATAGTACTAGTTAGTGTCATGATTCTTATTACGCATTTAAGAAAACGGTCAGTATTAGAAAGATCAGTTAGCTCAATGATATTCGATGATAATCGATCGATTAATACTGAGATGACTAATCTACTCAATATCGCTATCTAATATTTTCAAGGAGGAGAAAATGTCGGATTGTATGTTTACTGAAGAGCAATTTAAAGCTACTAATGATAGCTTACGTAAATGTCTTATACAACTATGTATAGATGATAATATCAGCTTAAATGAATTTAGTAAGAGACATCATAATTACCGGGTAGCTATTAATACACCAATGAAATTAATTGCATCTAGTCGTAATAATTTAATTAAACTATTATACTCTGACGCAACATTAACATATACGATGTTCAGTATGATAGTAAAGAACATATTAGGATATAATCTCATTGGTCACTCTATGACATTTAAGCATATGGATGGTACTGAAAAAGTAATATCTATAGATACAACAACTTTCTGAGGTTATCATGGTAAATATAACTGTAGCTAGTGATCTAGTTATACAAAATATGACCGAATATGGTAAACACATACTATCCAACCACTTCTCAAATCCTATTGATGGACTTAAGAAAGTAAAACGTCGTATAATCTATACTCAACGTCATAAATTGGATAGTATGTTCAGTGGATTAGAATTAATAAGTAATACCATGCGTATTCATCCATATGGTGATAAGAGTATCTATGATGCAGGTACGCGTATGGCTGATACATTTAGATCATCATTTCCGTTATTGATAAATAGTGGAAAAGGTGGATCGTATGGTGGAGATAAAGCAGCTAGTGCCAGATATGTTGATTTTAAGATAAGCGATTTCTGTAAGGATATTCTGTTTAATGGGATAAACTTTAAAACTATTCCGACAGAACAGACTGAAGATCTAAGTGATATTGAAATTGCTTATTTTATACCTAAATTACCTATAGCTCTTTTATATGGATCTGAATCTATAGGTTTTGGTTTTAATAGTCGAACTATCCCGATGTTATTCGAAAATATCTGTGACATAACAACTGATTATGTTAGTAGTAATAAGAAGCATTGGAACTATGGTAGATTAGCAAATAAGTTCATACCTCAATTACCGATCCATGTTTATATTAAGAATCGAGATGAATTAGTAGAAGGCTATCGTAATGGTAAGTTCGATACACCTATTATTACTGAAGGTTATTACAAGATCTTGAGTAATAATTGTGCCTTAATAAAAACGTTAGCATATGGAATACAACCAAGTTCTATTAGACAGAATATACTAAATCAATTACGTGATAAGAATAGTTGGTTAGCTAAAAATGATATAGGATTCGATGCATTGTCTGATAGTAAAGAATATGTCGATTTTCGTATAACTGCAAAAAGAGGAGCCAATATACTGGAGGTGTTAGATAAGATATCAGGGTTACTTAGATTACGTACTCCGACTTATATTTTCCCTAACTATGTATTTAAAGATGCTTTAGCTAATCTAGATCCACCTGAGATCATTAAACTCTGGTATAAGGAACGTTATCGTTCTATATTAGGAGCTAAAAAGCACAAGCAACAAGATCTTCATCTGGAGAAGATGAGATTAGAAGCATATCTAGTTATAGTAGATCATGTAGATGACGTAATTGATCTAATTAAGCATAATGAGGTTAGTGTCATAACTAGAGTACTAACTGAGAAATACAATTTATCATTACGTCAGATTGATATATTAATAAATGCTAGTATTAGTACGTTGATGAAAGCTAATCGTGAAGAACTCGTCGCTAAATACGATAAACTTCTAAACGAGATCATAAATCACGATACTAGCTTTACTAAGATAGATAACGAGATAATCGATGAAATAGCTAAACTTAAACGTAAGTATAAGACTAATTCAACCTATACCTCTAGAGAAAGTAATTATTCTGGGTGTTTAATTATAGATAAGACTGGTATTATCCATATCGAAGATGACCTATTCGATATAGCTCAAATGTATCCAAATAGTGGATTAAGATACTTATCATATGAAGCTCCAATTAATCATATACAGATAAACAAACAAGTATACGAGAATATACAGCAAGTTCCGTATACTTCATCTAATCCACAAGTACAAATACGTTATCGAGCTAAACCTTGGTTATTCATCCGTACGAATAAAACTTCTATACGTAATAAAGAATTAAGTATACCAACGGGTAAATGTATTATCAACTGGGTTAGTAATAACCCGTGGTTCTGTTTACCTAATGGGAGATTTGTATCAGGTAGTATAACGCAAATGATGAAAGAACATCAACCAACTAAAATATTATATGCATTTGATACTGATGATATTAAAGGTATGATTATTGTTTCCGTAAATAGTCTACTACCAAATGTAATCAGATTACAGCATATAAGTGATAAGCGTGATAAAGGTAGATTCTCACCAGAAGGAGAAACTTCTGTATTAGGTGTAGTAAATCACGGTAAGCATATATTTCATTTACCTGAGTGGCATAAAAATAGTATCATAGAGATAGATACTAAGATGTTGAAGAAAGAAAAGCTTAGTGATATTAATATACGTTCATTACGTAAAATATAAATAACTTACACTACGACTACCCATTACGGGTAGTCGTAGTGTAAGTATTATATTAACTAGGTATAGCTGATAGTAATTCAGCATTTGATGTACCAATACAATACTCATTAAATCTAGATAACGATTTAGATGAGCGTATTAGTGATAAGTCGTATATAGGATCAGCTAGACTATCAGTTATTGAGATATTCTTAGCAGTACTATTAGCCGAGAACATTTTATTTTTATCAATATTAAGATTAGTCATTAGTCTATCAGCATTAACACTTACACTAGGATTAGTCCAGGTATTAGTAATTCTACCTGAGTATTGATCAGTCTTAACTAATCTATTATTTGATAGACTTCTAACGGTTCTATACCCATCTTCAACACTACTAATACTACCAACTGATGTTAGATCGGATAAACCGTTTAATGAGCCTTTATCAACTAGTGTATCTACCATGGATTTATTCGTAAGTACATCGAATTCTTTAGTAACTGATCCAACACAATTCAATATGCCTAATAGATCGAACATACCTACTAATCCGACTAACCATCCAAATTTACTTAATAAGCCTGATAGATCAAAAATACCAGAACCTAAATTAGCTAAGTTTGGACAACTATTAAAATTATCAAGATCACCAAGAGCACTCTTTATATCATTAAAGCCTGATGTAGTAATGGTATTCGGAAATATTGATGAGATAGTCGTATCATTAATGTAACTACTGATCATATTTGTAGATTTATCTGGAGCCGCTACCATAACAGCACTAGATAGATTTTCGAATGATCCTGAAAGTTTATTACCTGAGCTTTTAGTATTAAGAAATGATACAGATGCTTTATCTACGGCATTATAAAGATCTTCAGTAGTACTAACATCAGATCCTACTTTGCTCATTAAGGTTTGTAGATTAATAGCACCAAAATTTCTAATATCTGTTTTTGATAATAATGCTGGAACTGAATTACGTATCTCTTTAACAACTTGTTTAGTACTTTGTACACTGAATGTTTTAGACTTTACTGAACTAATAGCATTATTAATAGCTGTTGTTGAATCTACTGATTTAACCGGAGCTATCGATTTAGCTGACATAGATTCTTTTATAATAGATTCATTAGCTGACGTTGGTGCTGTTGCATACTGGGTTAATGCTGAAAAATCTAAATCAGTACGAAAGCTACCTTCTGGTGGAATTACTGGCATATTATCCTCCTATTAGATATTACTATCGATCATCATTCCGTGAAGATAACGATTGGTAGTTATAACTGATCTAGGTTTATTATCTAATGGAATATCATTCATAGAAACTGAACTATCAGATTCTATTGCATATTTTAGAGCTTTATATCCATTAAGATCGCCACCTCTTAATTTAATTAATTCAATAATACTAGATTTTAGTCCTTTACCTGCTAATATCTGTATTTCTATATTAGAGAGTGTTGCACCTTTATCTGGAGCAATTACCTGGCCGGTTATTGGATTAATCTTAGAATCACTATCGGGTAATGATATCTTGTGAAATAGATATTGAGATAATCGTCTAACTGGTAAAGGTATAATCAATGCTGGGTACTTAGAAAAATACTTTCTACCAGTAGCCAAATCATTAAATTGTATTTTTGAGAATAAAGGTACATTACGTTTTTTAGCTAGATCTACCGCAGTATTAGCCGTTATATTTGGTGAATTATTCGGTATAATCACATGGAGTTGTATCTTACCTTCTTTAAGATTATGCATGAATTGATCAAATTTAGTACCATTCATAGACTCGAATAGTTTCTTATATCTATCAGCATTATTACCTGACGGATCTATTTCATTCATTACTGTATATATATACTTTTCAACTTTAGTACGGTTATCAGACATATATCCTCCTATCCATTTTGAATTCTACAGTATCGTTGCGAATGATACTGATTTTGTATATATATTATCAATGTGCATAGAGTTATCTGGTATATTCAATTTAAATTTAATTTGATAAGGGGGTGTAAATTAACTAGTTGTTGTTATCGAAAACATCATCAGGGCATGATCTTATTAATATCAACTACATGAGAGAGATATGGCTCCAATCGTATTTAACAAAAAAGAATTGAGGCGTACACAATTTATTGATGACAATAAACAAATAGTGGGGGTTATCACATCGAACTACCCATTATCAACAAATGACGTAGATGTTGTCATAATCGATATCGATTCGTCATATGAAAAACGTATGATACGTATGAGAGAATATCAGCGTGATGATCAATCATTTGATACATTTACCGTTGCAAAATGTATTTCTGGTTCTAATAAGAACCGCGATGTCGATATCGTATCACCAATTATCGGATTAATAAATGGTACTAATGTGCCATTGTCAGTAATTGCATCGAATCAAGCATGTACTGTTGTAAATAATGATAGTACAGAAGATGCTGTATATAAGCAGTCTAAGTATTCAGAAATTATATTAACGATCGATCAACCCCCGAATGAAAATTATCCGAATATTCCGAATAAAATCAGATTGGATCTACCGTTAATCAATTTACTAAATAAAGATATATTTGTTCGTACATTTAACGTATGGATATCAACAAAATCAATTACTACTCTACGGAAAATAATAGAAGAGTTTTATCAAACTTCAGATGCAGAAAAAGGTTTTACAAATGTAGTATCGGTTAAGGCCGAAGGACCAATTGATTTAACTGATTCATTATTTATATCAGTTAATGGTATCAGAACCCACGTTAATATTGATTTTGTAGATAAAGACAAAATAGATGTAATCGTGTCAAATAGTTTCGATAGTACAAATATGGTATGTCAGATTGATCCAAAAGAACTATCTGACAAAAGTATCCATCACAATCTTGGCGGCATATACGATATAATCGTTGATGTAAATCAGCAACGATTATTTGAAACTCAAAATGATCTGCTTCCGACATTAAAGGAAGCAGCAGTTAACGGATTGTTATTGAAAAACAGTGAACTATCTCACGAGATAGTTAAGATAAACGATCAACGTCAGGAGGAGATAAATAAACTCGTAGTAACAAATGAGAAGCTTGAGAAAAAGCTCAGTGAAGTTGAGGCTGCTCATAGAGTTAAAATTAATGAATTATCATTAAAGAAAGAGGAGGTAAAATTAGCAGCAACATCGGTGGATGCGGAAGGTTCGATATGGACAACTAACGTAAAGTTAGGTACTGCTCTAGTCGGACTAGCGGGCTTAGTAGCTAGCCTAATTATTAAAGTTGGAGTATTTGGAGGTGCGGTTAAATCTAGTAATATGGTAGAATGGGCATTTGGTTTGGGATTATCAAATGCATGTATATCGACTAAACCAGTTGAAAGTATATTTGCTAGTATATTCGCAAGTATACCAAAACCCAACATTCATGAAATAAAGGAGTTCTTATCAGAAACAGTAGATATGGCTAAAAATGCCGTAGTTAATGTAGTTGAGACAGTAAAGGAAAAACTCAGTGATGCAGTAGACTGGGTTAAGGAAACAACAACTAAAGCAGTATCATGGATAGGAGATAAAATATCGTCAATGACATCGTGGGTAGGTGGGTGGTTTGATTAAGTTATACTGACATTCCTGAAGGAGGTGATGACATATGGGTATACCCACTTAATCACCTAGATATAGGCTATTATTATTAGTATTACGATTAATAACCTTATCCTGGGTACAAATCGTGAAAAATGATGTCGTTTTAAAATTATCGTTTATCATCCGAATTCAACTATTAAAATTCAACCGTTATATTGTTTTACCTAACTATCAAAACGTGGGTAATAAAAGCCCCGTTGGGGGCTCTTTATTTAATTTTTTGACGGTAATATTGTATTACGATTAACCATTTGATAATCTCGCATATTTTTTCAGGTATATATTATCAGTATAGATGTTGTCGTATAGAATTTAATAATCTATCAATTAATCAGCTTTTGTAATGGAGGGGATGTATGGAGAAAATACTAAATGCAGTAAAATATCAGCTACCAAAATTTAATGACGATCTACTAATAAATTTAAGGATTAGAGAAACTGAAGGTCTGATAGGTTTTATTGCAGATAGATTTAATGAATGTATCCGTAACATTGATGAAGATCTTAAGTTGATTGGATGGGAAGTTCTGTCACCGATTGAACGTATCAAATATGAATTACGTGAATCTCACTCTCCAAATGATATTGAGATAAAACCTGATGAAGCTGTATTAGTTAGATATGATTTTATATATGCTGGAAAACAATTAGCTAAATATTTGTATATCCCATACATATATGAGAATAGTACTATACTAGTTGGAGATAAAAGGTGTGAATGTATATTAAGCGTTACTGAGAAAATATTCAGTATACGATCTGGAAGTAATGGTATTACTATCAAATTAATACGGTTACCTATATCATTCTGGAAGAATACGTTATTTAGTTCTCAATGCATATCTACAGGAGATAAGATTACTGGTAATATCGTATCGTGCAAGATACATTACAAGCCATTAACTAAAACTAAGAAAAGAGCCAAACCAACATTGATTCATTACCTATTATGTAAATATACAGTTAATGAACTATTAGCTAAATTCGGCTTTGTAGAAGATGATGCTAAATTTATTACATATCCAGATAAGTTTGATGATAGATATCAATACTTCAAAGCTCAACAAACATCAGCTGATAAACAACCGATGTTGTTAAGAGTAAATAAAGAATCAATGCTTGCGTCTAAGATGCTACGTGATATTGTTATATCTTTATTGTATATAACATCTGGATCTAGATCAGTTAATGCTGACATAATAACATCAAGTATTCCGGTATTTAGGATGTTACTCGGTAAACTGATTTATAAGAACAGTGTAAATGGTCATCAAGCATTAAATTACATGAATAAGCATATCGAATCTGTAGACGAATATTTAGATCAATATACCAAGCAGATCTTAGGATTTAATGGTATATATGTAAACGATCTTTACGATTTGATCATTTACGTTCTAAATAATTTCGATACAATAATAATCGAACATCCAAATAACAATATGTATAATAAACGAGTCGAGTGTATTAACAACATCATTATAGATTCATTCGTAAGTAAGTTGTACTACAATATCTACAAGTTTGAAAAGAAAGCTAACTTGAAATATATGTATGATCAGATGGTAAAAGGATCACTAAAAGTATCACCGAAGTTCATAACTAATACTCTACGCAAGAGTGAAAATGTTAGATTTAACTCTTCGGTATATGGTGATAATTGGTTACTTACAACTGGTGATCGAGTAATAAAAAGATTGTCAGCTAGTCAGAAGTCCATAATAAGATCTAATGGCAAAACGAAAAAGCGTGGTCGCAATGATCGTAATTCACCAGTTAACATATTTCATCCTAGTATGTTAATTACTGAATCGCCAATAGGTTTTTCATCTAACCCAGGTGTAAATGCATTAGTAAATCCATATGCCCAAATTGATCAGATTGGAGGATTCATTAAGTCTGATCAAGCTACAGTTGTTGAAGAAATGCATAACTACATCGTAAAATAACATAAAAAGGAGAAGAGGTATGAATGGTCAGTTTGGTCTTCACGATTCGATAAATAACGAAATAACGAATTTAGCGAATCAGTTAGTCAGAATAGGTAGACTCCAGTCATTTCAGTATCAACAGTTTGTTCAATCATTTCAGAATTATATTCCACAAATAGCTCAGACATTAATTAATGCTGTAGCTAATTCTCCTGATCCGAATAATGTACCGATAGAGCTATTACAAAATGTTGTAGCTCAATATGGTCAGACTATGATGGGTCAGATCCCACAGAATCCAATGGCTCAGCCTATGCAGCAACCGATGCAAACCAATGCATTCGGTTATGGCGGATATCAGCAACCGATGATGAATTCACCTATGCCACCACGGCCAATTAATTATGGTGGATATCAGCAACCTAATGTTCCATCACCTATAAATCCGTTTTCATCTAAAAATGAAGTAAGCCAGATACCATCTCAAGTAGTACCGCAACCTCAATCACGAGTTATCATCCAACCAGTAGTTCATGAGTTACCTAAGGCCGCAGTACGTACAAGTACTGGTGTTTTAGAACTAGCTAAATCAGCTTCACCTCAGATATTACTCACAACCTTGGAAGATAAAGAGGCAACGAAACTTTCGATGTCAACCAGACTTGGAGCAATACATGACGTAATAATTCGATCGCACATTACTGATGATAAAGGTAATGCATATACATATTCGAAATCTAAACTATATATTTCTGAACCTAATGTACGACGAGTTATAAATAACTTTGTACGTACTAGCCCTAAGTTATGTATAGGAAATTGGATAGCATATCTGAATTACTCTTGCTTCGAATTACGTAATATTCGTAGTAAAGGTAGTAGTACTATAGATCTTTCATCATTGGCTAATAATAACAATGACGTCTCAATAGATTCAATAATTGGAGATGTTATTAAAAGTATCAACGACCGTGATTACGGTATTGTCAAATGCATTGGAGATATTATTGTACGTAAATTTAATGACTACAGTGAAAAGTATATACGGACCGAAGATGATATTAATCAAATAATTAAAGTATCTGAACTTAATGATATCGGTACGTTAAGTAGTATGCGTGATAAATATTTTGGTAGATTGACATATCATGCAAATTATCCCGATACTGTATTGAAATGTTTTAAATTAGCAGTAAATGAAGTTGTTACTGATATAACGAAAAAAGGATATTTTGAGGCAGAAGATATTGCATCCGATCTATTAGCTGATCCAGATTTTGTTATTAGAGATAATGGTATATGTGAACGAGAGATGGACTTGAATGATCCAACATTTATCGAAGCTATTAAAGCTAGATATACGGCATTCGCTAATATCGGTGATATCGTGGTTACTAATTTTATTCCAGACGAATTGGAAGAAGATCTCACCGATATCGTTTTGCGGATGGAGCATCCAACTAATGTAATTGATGCATTAGTTCAAAATGTATGGCGGAATACATGTCCTACTATTCTGATGACTGAGGGTGATCGTGAACTTATAGTCAAAATAGGTCAGACTATGAACGGATTGAAAATCATGTTCAAAGGTAAGACGCTTTAAACATTAAAAAGATAGTCAACTACATAGAGCTACCAAATTACGGTAGCTCTATGTAGTATATTTTTATTTTTTTAAATGATAAATGCACTAGCACTATTGATTCTTATCATGATATTATCAATACGTGATGGGGATGTGTATGGCGTACCTAATGATGTATAATGGTAAGCTAGCTGAGTATAGATAGATTCAGTTATATTAATTACTCCACCTTGTCCGTCACTGGCTGTAATCAATTGATCTAGTCCGGTATAAATACCGAGTTCAGATACAACTGATTTTAATAGATTACCTCCATACATTACATTAATAGCTTCGAGTACTTCAGTTCCAGTTATTTGAAGATTAGCAGTTAATGCTACTGAGATCTTACTAGTTGAAGTAGTAGTACCTTCGGCACTAGTATCAGTCGGCGTAGGATAAAGATTATTAGAATCTAGTTCTTCTATCTCAGTTTCTTCACCGGTAAGAATGTCAGTTTGAATTATCTTAACTCGATTATCTAGTATAGATAGTTTTTTAAGATAGTAACACCAGTAATCTACCCCATTGATACTTTTAAGAGTTCTTATTCTATAATTCAGCCGTTCAGTAGGAATGATATCATCTGTAATTGGTACTACACGAAATGGAATAGGTTCGAATAGATCTAGATTACTAGCTGATGGTTTATATGGAGCTGATAGGGTATTATCATCTAAATTCTTAAAACCTTTTACTCCTATACCAAAGTATCCTAATTTTGGTGGAGTTGATGGTAATACATCAGGTTGTACATTATATTTGTGATTTAGTGTTGTATTCAATAGATATCTTGGTGGTACATTAGATATACCTTGAATTTCATTAATTGCACACGTTAGTGTCTTCGTAAGTTGGTAAGGTAGTGCAACGGGCATTTTCTCTATCTCCTTAAATGTATGTATCAAATTCTATTTCAACGCCGCATCCGTTGATATAAATAGTTGTATCTACTAACATGCTATGAATTAATGATTGAGTAACATCATCATTTTGTATATCGATAAGCATATTAGTAGTTGATGGATCGAATGTTATATATGAAGCTAATTCTGATTCTATTAACAATTCACCAGTAGTACTTATAGATAAAGAGTAATCGTAGTTTAAACAAGCACCCTCATTAGTATAAATTTCAGTCGATAGTTCCGATGGAAATACATGAGCACATATACGAGGTGTCTCATAATAGTCTTGTCTATCAACCGTTGGTGTAATAAACGTTACGTTATAACTTGTAAGGTACGTAAATAATCTCTTTAACTTATGAATAATAACTGTAGCATTTTCATCATCTCTAGCTAGTGATGAAAATCCATGAGCTAATGGACATATACCTTCAAATATAGTATATATTAATTCGACATAATCATCATTAGTACTAATACTATCTATAACTGATTTAGCGTCGATATGATCTGTAAAGAACTCGTCGTAAGATGTAATAGGTTGATAAATATCTACAACTTTCGTTTCAGGAACTAATGTATTATAAATCGTATATAGCATCTCATGTTCAATATAATCATATGTCAATTGAAGACTACTTACTAATTCAAATAGCCAAACATATTGTATACCTAGTTGTTTAGATAGTTCTACTGAGCTAAATAGATTATTAGAGGTATATGGGGTATTATCTAAAATAGCATCAGTATCTATGTAGTTATTTATATTGTATTTATTTTCAGCGATATACATACTATTAGAGATAATAGGCTTCTCATCATGGCATAATGTCGTAGATAAAGTATATTTAGAAAATACATTAACCGGTTCAATACCGGCGGCTTTATATAAACAGTAATACAGTAGATTTAATGAATCTAATACGGATAATTCAGTAGATACATTAGCTATCGGACTTTGTATATATACAGTATAATGTAATCGATTAGTATATATTCGATATACTACGGCATCTAATATAAATCTTAATATTACCATAAGCTCAGTTATAGAACTATTACGAATAAGTTCGATGAACTTTGTATGTAATACATTAGTTGGTGCTTTAATGAACTTATCAGTTACTGATAAGTGATATTCTGTATCATTACGAAAGTCATATTGATTATCATAAATATCAGATAAAAATCTATCAAAAGTTATCATGCTGTTATAATCAATATTTCCCGAACTAATAGATAAAACATCAGGATATTTATCTCCTGTAAGTTCTCGATTATCTGTATGACAAACTATAACTTTCTCATGTAGGGAATATTTAATTGGTTTAAGAAATACCTTACTTAATATATCGAGAATAAAACGTTTACCTACGTTATATTTAAGGAACATATTATTCCGATATAAGAACATTTCTTGTTCTCTAGATAAATAACCTCTATAGCTTCCAAAACCTACCGACGTTAAATATTCCCAGATATGGAATGGATGAACTTTATCAGTTTTAATATTAATGATACGTCGTGTTAGTAATATGAATGGTAATGTATACCACAACATTGACCAATAAGCATATGGATACAGATCTTCATATTCGAATACGTTGATATACCATCTATAATCGAATCGAACTAAGAAGTCTTTTAGGAATATGATAAGATCATCACGTTCATATGGATTAAGATATCTATCATTATTAATAGTAGATAATACAGTTAAACTTGGAGCATTTATAGCTTCAGTTATATTAATTACTGGATCAAATACTCTTCGTATCAAGAATTGATCATCAGGATATCTGTTAAGTAGTGTATTAAAGTTAGTGATATTATCGTAGAATGTTCTTATATTAGGATATTGATCTAATATATCTCGCGATAATAAGACATTACTTTGAGTATCAGGAAGATAGACAAATATGTCTTTTGTAGCAAACGTTATATCGCCTAATAATATACGATAATACGGATAAGTAGTAGGATCATCATCTACAATAGTACCAATATAATCGAACTTGCTATTAAGTATTTCAATAAAAGGTTCAAACTTGATTACAATCGAATTAAGGAAATCAGTTATCTCCCGCATATGAAGTCTGAACATCTGAGATAGCATAATTCCTCCTCACTCAGTTGATTAATTTTACGGCCAAATTGCGATTTTCGCTATTGTATAGCCAAAATCAAAGGGCTATTACTCTAATAGACTATTTAACATACACGAATTGTAACTAAATATTAATCTATTCGTTAAGGAGATATTGATGGCACGTCCAGCATTTATTAATAAAATTTTTAGATTGGTAGGCGTTGATCAGATAGATCAGATACCTACTGAGAATACTGATAAATCATACCGATCTATGTCAGACAGTGACATGAAGAAGTTCGTTGGTGATACATTTGTTAAGAATCCCAATGCTATTAATCGTATCGATCATCTTCAAATTCCATCGATGTTAGAGCCGATCAGTAGAGAACTACTTGATCGTAAATCTGACCATACCAAACTTAATATGCTAGCGCCTGAGATTGAACAGGCTGCTAGTATTCTTATTCCGAGTATATTAACACCTAATGACTTTAGAAAGAATATATTCTCGATAAGTATCGAATCAGAAAATGAATCAGATGAGATACTAGCTGAGGTAGTTGATTTGATAACTGAGCATTTTGGAAATAACTTAGATCTTACAACTAAGTTATCAAAATGGGTAGATGAAGCTATGTTCAAAGCTGGATCTAAATCTATTCTATTATTACCTACAAAAACGATAGGTAACATAAAGAATGCTTACGGTTCAACTGAAAGTCTACAGAATATAATGATATTAACGGCTCAGATATCGGGTAGTATTGAATCAATTAATTTAAAAGTTGATGATAGTATCACCGATAAATGTGTAGATTCTATTGTAAACTGTTTTACGTATATAGAATCTGATTCTACTAAAAATGAGATACCTAGTTCATCTAATCTAGCTACTTCATTGAAGTCGTATATACCTAACCTTATTAATAAATTTGATAAAGATAATCTATTAGGATTCACGATTGATCCGAGAATACTTATAAATTCCAGTTTAGAAAATATCGGAGCAGTTGAGAGTATTGATAGAAATATATTAGCAAGTTTAGGTGAATCTACTCCGAAATATTTACGTTCAGACAATGAATCTAAATCAGAGGTAGATGATAAAAATGCTATTTATTATTATGCACCTTATGTCGATCTATCTAATTTCATTAAAGATGGCGATACGATTTCATATCCAGCTATGTTGGAGTTACCATCTGAATCTGTTATACCAGTAACAATTGAAGGTGCTCCTGATAACCATATCGGATATTTCGTAATACTAAATGAAAATGGAACTCCTATTACTTGGGATACATCACCATTATCAGAAGTAACTGAAACAGTTTCAGGTTCACAACGTATTAATAATTTATATTCATCATTTTACGGATCTCAGTATTATTCTATTCAGAAACGTATGTCTATGGATGCTAAAACTGAAATACTGAATTCGATCTATGATAACTATCTACACGGCATAATGGAATCTAAATTAAAAACTATCGGTATTAATAAAGCTAATATCAATATGGTTTCAGATCTTAGTCGAGTCATGTTTAGTCGATTACTTAAAAGTACTAAGACCCGTATTCTATATGTTCCGAAAAAACTTATGCTTTATTTAGCGTTTGATTATCATCCAGATGGAACTGGTAAGAGTAAAATAGATAATATTAAGTTCCCATTATCATTGAAAATTACATTAATAATAGTACGACTGATTAGCTTAATCGAATCATCTATTAATAGACGTAAATTGAATATTACATTAGATGATACTATTGGTAATCCATTAGAAGTTCTACGGACTATTAAGAAAGAGCTTATGAAGAATAAGATGTATGGCATCTCATATGATCCATCTACTATTATCAAAAGTGTATTAGATAAAGAACTAACAGTTGTTCCGAATAAGATACCAGGTGTTGAAGAATTCTCACTTACTGATGAAAATAATAATGTAGATTATCCAAGGCCTGACGACGCTATTTTAGAAGAAATTAATAACATGTATATGCTTAGTCTGGGTGTACCACCATCAGCTATGAATCGGCTAAGTGAAGATGAATTTTCACGTTCTGTAGCTTCGAATAATATCTTCTTTTCTAATCAGCTTAAAACCTATCAGAATGTCATCTGTAAGTTCATGACTGATCTGATCAAAACATATATCGGATTCAGTTCTAAACTGCAAGATAACATCAAAGATATTGTTGCTAAAAGTTTAAGTGATGATAGTGATAAGAAGATGTCTGTAAATAATCGTATACGTGATATTATCGAAAATATAAAATTCACGTTACCATCTCCCAATCTATCTCAAGATAAATCAAGTTTTGACGATCTAAGAGAATATATAGAAATAGTTGATACAGTAGTTGAAAAACTATTTCCTGACGATATGACATATGATGGAGATCTAGCTAATGTTATTAGAGTTCTAAGATGGAGAACTCGTTTCGATATCTTACAGAATCATATATCAACTAATAGTGTATTATCTGATATTAACTTCGATGGATTAGCTGATCCTAATATTACGGGTATTATTACTGATACTCAGAAACTACGTAACATAAAAGCGGCTATAGATACATTACTAGCTAAATTAGGTAACCCTGAAGAAGAAGAATCTAGTTATTCATCACCTAGTCCAACCGAATCTGAAGAAGCATCACCTGAAGAAGGTGGAGAGTTCGAAACATCTAATTGGTAAAAAATAAGTACAGGTACTCTCCAGTATATACTGGAGAGTACCTGTATGATATACTGATATACACTTAAACTCTAAATTCTGTCATGATCTCTTTGATTTCAGACTGAATACCAAGATCGGTAGCTCTATCTTCGATCTCTGTAGCAATCGGCGTAGCAATGTCGAAATTAGCTTCATGAAGTTTAAGTACTTCAGCGATCTGAACTGCTGATTGAAATACAGCACTATTATGCTGAAGAATACCACTAAAATCTATCGAACGTTCAGGAACATCCGTAGTTGCAATCTCACGTTTAAGACCAAACTGTCCTGTAGTTTTAGGATACATGGTCGTAACGAAAACCGCGTCGATGATATTCTTAGGCAACATAGTTGGATCGAACTGAATAAATAAAACATCCATACAGAAGTATGAATAAACAAATGGATCTAAAGTAGTATCACCGGTAAGAGATGCTAACTTACTGTGATGTGTATCAGGATGACTGATCAATGACATCCATGTCCTGAAAAAGTTCCATACTAAGTTACCTTGAATTTCACCAAATGTCATATTAGGCGAAATAGCAGTTCTCTTATTTTTTGTAGGAACTTTAACTTCCTGACCATCCGGTAATGTATAACCAGTACCCTCATCCATTTCATAACCAAAATCTATACCGGTGATAGATTTCGCATGACGTTCAACTAAGGCTTTAAGAATAGAATCCATATTCCTGATATCTTTAAACATCGTAGGAATATGAACTACAATCGGAACTACTGGGGCTAGTACTAATGGTGTAGCAGCATCGATCTTCGGTAAATGAGGACCAATACCAAGTTGACCACCTTTAGCGATATTAGCTATAGTTCCACTAGGATTATTGACGATATTTTCTACCCGTTTAATCAAGGCATCTTCTAAGACTGTCATGGTTTAGTATCCTCCTATTATGCGACTATTTCGCGACGTACTGGGATGATAACATTCCATACACGGTTCGGTACAGTTCCGTATACAGGAATCTCGACAGTCAGTGAGTAACCGAGTTCGACATCAAGCTCAGTTTGATAAGGATTAACCTCAGCTCTCAAGAAATTACCAAGTTTTGCATAAATATCCTTACCAACTGAATCCTTAATGTTCGCGATTAATTGCGGAATAGGATCATCAATACCAGCAAATTTAGCCCACTGGAAATGAACGATATGCTTAATATAAACAAGCATGTCAGTAAAGATATCGTCAGATAATAAGCTCGTCAGATATGGGTAGATCGAAATAACATCAGGATAATGCACTGATGTCATGTCGTAATACTGCATATAGTTAAGAGCATTATCCCATGATAACTGTTTGAAATCTGGAGTAACTGGGAACCAGTTAATATCCTTAAGTACTGTAACTGCGGATTTAGGTAGACCTTTAGGTTTACCTTTCATGTAGATCGATCCTTGCCACTGACCTTTCTTCATCATACAATCGAGTGTTGCTGGTACTAAACGATTATACGGAGTAAGTTCATTAAGCTTACCACATTGCTGAAGTATGGTTACACGACAGGCTTGTGTACCGTAGATATAAGACTCAGGATGAAGTAGAGCCCTAGACCGTAAATAACTCCCCATAGACTGATCTTCAGCTTTTGTATTAGGTTCTTCATAAACTGACTGAGTGCTCATGATGATTTTTACATCATCTCGAATACCTAAGAAGTTAATTAGAGATTCTTTAGTTTCAGCTTCATATCCCGAATCGTAAAGATGAGTAACCGGATAATGCGCCTGATCACTGATATCAGGAAATACATTACCAGTTAACCAATCTCTGGTAAGTGATTCGAGATCAGCATCGGATGTATCACCATCGTCACCACCAGTCATATAAAGAATAATATTCTTATCCAACATAACTGAATCAGTTGAGTCTGTATCTACTTTAATGTGATCATAATAGATCTGCTCAAGGGTTTTACCAGTCATGATATTAACCATATGAGCTGATGTGAGTTCGGTAAATATCGTAGTATTCTCGATAGCTAAACATCTCTCACAAATAGTCGTTACATTAGCGGCATATGAATAGAGGCTGAAAGTAATATCTTCTTCCTTCCATTCATTTCTAATAACTTCGTTAATATTGTAACGACGCATCGTTGCTTTATCAATAGTATCTTCTTTAAATGTGAATTCACTATCGACATATAGATATTTATTCCGAACTGTCTGTACTGTATCAGAACCCCACGGAGTATTAACTATACCTAAAGTATAAATAATAGACTCCATGTTAGATGCTACACCAGCATCTGAATCAGCTGACCAGAATAATTTAAAACCAGTAACATTACCCCAGTTACCTGGAGAAGATGCAACAAATGCTGCTACTGGATATGTGGTTACTGAAAGATCAGGTCCACCATCTGGGTCAGGCATTATTGTATTTGACTGAACAAGATGCTTGGGATCTTCATTAACTAGATCGATCGGTCTAGTAGTCCATTTTAGAACGATACCCGGTTCTTTTAATGGATTACCAGTACCATCGTCAACAGGAATGAAATCACCATTAACATCTACTAATCGAAAACCATCAGCATCTTTCTGATACTGAATAAGAGGCTTCTCGTATACGCTACACTGAAGAAGAAGAGTAGCCATAGCTGCTGTCTCGGAAGCTAAACGTACAAAAAACGCTTTATTGTACCTTAAGCATCTTTCTAAGAACAGATTAGGATGCCGATAATATTTGGAAAAGATATCAAACGTTCCGGCTCCAAATCTGGTAGAAAGCTCTGTATGATCTCCGTATACAGGTATACCGATCGGTCCTCTTTCTGCGAATGAGAGAAAAATAGGACGATGAAGTACTAGCTGTTCCACGATAAGCGGAATTCGCCAAGACTCGTCCTTAACATTTACCTCATTGTGTGGAAATGAGTAGAACTTAGGCATGTGTTGCTCCCTTAAGAAATTGGATTTTTCTATTAAGTTAATCGTAATATCACCTTCAATATATAATTGAGCGATGATATAGTTAAGTCCTAGCTTCACTTAAAATTAAAATAGATTATGCGAGAACACTTATGAAAATACATCTGTCTCATACGTCCGTTGGTAAGAATAATAACATTGTCGACTACGCTAAGAATGCGAGAGCATTTTTGATAGATAATGCGAATACAATTAGCTTCAATCATGATTTAAGTCAACTTCTAAACACTCATGATATTGTCAGAACAGTGATGAGCGATCTTTATCATAAATGTAATGAAGCTGGTAAATTGGATATATTTCATTTTCTGGATCTATCAAGAATATCTAATATTCCGTCATGGTTCCTTATATCATGGCTCGATATAGATGTATTAGAATTAAAAGAATATGATTATAGTAGCTATAGTGCATTGGGTTCTATATCAGCATATAGAGATAAGATACTAGTTGATATAACTCCGTATTATTCGGAAAAGAAGAATAGTATTTCTGATTCAACTAATTTCTATAATCGGATCGTACGTAATTTACTATGCCGATCATATTTGAATATGGATAAGATTTGGATATCTCCGAATATAATTTACTATTTAACTAAATTCTATTCTAACATCCTATCATCTAAAATAGGTAGAATGTATAATTTAACCTATCAAGAACAATATTTAGTAGCTACAGCTTTAGCTGTATATTTTGTAAATAGATGTACAGATGATACTGATGTCATTAATCCTATCATGAATAAGATGGATTTCTTACAGCAGGTAGTTAATACTAAAGATATATACGATTTTATCCGTAAAAAATATACAACAGTAGAATCATATGATATGAAAGCTGTGATCGATGTTATTACTGAGTTCGGTCCAAGTAGAATCAGTAGATTTACTGAATCTACATTCTTTACTATGAATACTGGGTTAAGTTCTAATAGATTAATATCAGCTATATCGTTAGAATATCCACCATATTGGATGTTCTTAATATTAGCGAGTATGAGTGGAGAGAAAACTAACATCTATCATCTTATCAAGCAATTGAATATGCGAAAAGATATTATCGGATTTCAACAGGAATTATTAAGATCATCGAGCTTCATTAATAGCATTTAAAGGAAATAGATTATGCCAGATCGAGAGAAACTGTATGAATATGTATACAGATATATATTTGATAATATCTATAACTACAGCGATATAACGCTTAAAAATAATATTCAGTTAGGTCTAATGAATAACGGTAAACCGATTCTGAGTATGGTGTATAGTAATTTAGTCACGGCTATGATGCCTAACAATAGTTCAAGTTTCTATTTGTTCACATGTGATAATACTCATACTAGTGATCTACTACGTAATTCGTCAGAATGGATGAATACCGAGGTATTACTTAATGATTATAAAGTCAATATAGATACAATCACTATTGATAACCAAATCATACCGAAGAGTTTAGTCTATATCAAATATAGTGCTTACAATTGTACACTGATTGCAGTTGATAAAGCCGCTTATACTAAATTTGGTATTGGTCCGAATAATACATACATCACTATTAATGTTGATAGTAATGTAGATAATGATAGATATATGCTAAGTAGTATTCCGGGAAATACTAGTCATTTTATCGAGTTAATAACTCTGCATAATACTATTCCGAGTCATAAGACATTTGGTATGATAAATGGGTACTGTTATGCTTCAAATAGGTTCTCAACTTCATGTAATAAAGATATGGACTACATAGAACTCTATGCTGATGAAAATATCGAATTTGAATTTAGTTCTGACTTATCAGAGCGTAATACCTACTGGAGTGAAGAAGAGGAACTTTACAAAGATATTTTTATTATTCCTAGAGAGTTAACTGATGGTAAAGTATTTACTTTCGATACAATTACAGCTATAATTCGAGATAGGAATGGTAAGGGTGTGATATTACCTTATTTATCTAGTAAGAGTGTATCATCACTAACTCATACTAGTTTCAGTATATCATCCGCTCTGATAGATGGAGCTTTAGATAAGCTTGGGGTAGATGATGGTATCATCGTATTTAAAGTCGCTAATTATGGTAAGAGTAATCAATTAGTTAATAATGGAAGTGTGACTGAGTTGATGTATCAAAATGATGATACATTCGTTATGGATGCATTGATGAATAGACTTACACCAGATGTAACATACTGGTCAGCTAATGAGATGGAATCACGTTATTATGGTAAGACATTAGATGAGATAAAACATCTCAATACTTACTCAACTGATAAGATTGCATATCAAATCGAATGCTTAGGATATTACAATTATTGTACGTTATTATGTGCTCATACTGGAGAATTTCAAACATCTGGTTCACCAATACTGAATCTAGTAATTGAAGTACCAATATACTGGGAAGATAGTGATATATTTCCTATTATGTATTTAGATGGTAATAAAATACCTGATAGCAAATTTGTATTTACCAGAGATGGTAATTTAATTAATGTCGTATTTACTCCAGCATTAACTCCATTATTTAGTAACTCAATATTAGCATATGAACTAATATTGAATGAGCATAATTCATCGTATACTATTATACCATCTATAGATAATCAGATTAAAATAATACCTGAATCTAAAAATGATCTATTAGTATATATTAAAGTACCTACTATTACTTATGGAACTGATGGTGAAATACCATATGGTTATAGCGAGGTTAGTATTTATGATGCATCATATTTCTCAGTAACTACCTCAGATACTGATACCATTATTAGTTTTAATAGTACTAGTTATGGTAAAGAATTCGTATTTATAACGAAACATAATACCATATTCTATCATCAAACTATTGACATTACAGATGGACATACGATCATTTATATTCCAAATACCAAAACTATTGATAGTAATACCTCAATAGACATACCATTCAGTACTAGTTATGCAGTATATCTTAATGATAGATTTATGGTACCTGGTATAGATTTCTCTGTAGTTAAGAGAACCAATACTACTAATGAGTTTAGCGGCTATCAACTTACTATACAAAACTTAAAGTTCTTAGATGATACCGAACCTAACAAGTTAGAGATCTACCAAACTAATCGAGTTCCTCATAGGTTGGATATAGGATATGTTATTGATGGTATTATACCTAAGAATACTAATAATGAAGCTTATATTAATGGACTGAGTAGATTATTCGTTAATGGTAAACTCATACCTTCTAACCGTATAACCGAATATAAAGATCACTATGAGGTAGATTCATATTTCTGTAATAACGGTGATGTATACTGTTTTGTAATAGATATATCTGTAGATTTTTATACTGATTATATTTTATATACACCGGTATCATATTTTGATGGTAGAGCTAGTATCTCTAACTATTTTACTAATGGATATATACAGCCGATTCCAGATATAGTAATAGTACCATATAATCATAAGATCTATAGTTCATATCTCAATGAGATAATCAAACGGATACTGAATGATGAAATATTCGTTCAGTATATCAATAATAACGATGACATATTAAGTCAAGTTGCAGCATTCGATTATTTAAAAACATTTGATACTATTTTTAATAGTCAGTTAATAAATGTCGATTATGTTGATCTATATCCAAGCTATTTAGCATCAATTACTACATCCGACTTAAACAAATATTTATTCATAAATCGATTAGTTAAAATCATACTAGATCTTGATATAACTACCGATGGAACAGTTGTATATACTGGGAGATAATCGAAAATGATTGAGTTATTTAAAATACCATTTTATCCATCTAAAATTAATAATGCATCATGCTATGTAGGTTTCTTTGGTGATACTAGATTAGTAGCTACTTCAGCTGGAGTTTTATCAGCTGAGAAACTTTATGTTAAAGATCTATTATCAGGCAATGTAATCGAGTATGATTGGTGTCTTAATCTCCCAGCTAATGTCATATTAACACCTATAGCTGGTTATGATAATACTTTTCAAGTAGATGAAAATGTATTAGCTGTAACTACAGGTGCACGCCAAACTGTTTTATCTCCGGGATGTACTGGGAATATTACCGGTCTAATTGTAGATCCTTTAATTACATCAGCTAATTCACATATAGTTAGCACATTTTTATTAAGGGAATTATCTACTAATGAACCGATAAGTACTATTAAAGGTATATTAGTAACTGATGTATTTATTGGAGAAATTCCTCAGACTTATACGCATACAGTTAATAACTATATAACTACTAAGACTTTAACTACCTTTAGTGAAGAATTTCTATTAAAATATGGGACAGAAGTACTTGACGCGGATATGGTCGAGCATGTTCATAATAATAAAGCTATACTAGATGCTACTACAGCTTCATTTACGCCTAGTTATGCTAATTCTATTGCAGCATCTTTAGATCATATCGGTAAGTTAACTGGTAATCCTCATCAAGTAACTAAAGGTGATGTAGGCTTAGAATTAGTACCCAATGTAGATTTTACAACTCAGGTAACTTCTAATACTAATCACCGACTAATCGTATCAGGTAATCCTCATCAGGTAACTAAAGCTGAAGTTGGTTTATCTAATGTACCTAATGTTGATTTTACTTTGTCTATTACCGCTAATAATACTCATCGTATGACAACTACTGGTAATCCTCATCAGGTAACTAAAGCTGAAGTTGGTTTATCTAATGTACCTAATATAGATTTTACAGAACCAGTTACATTAAACACCGCTAGTCGTCATAGTCATACTAATAAAGCTATACTCGATGCAACTACAGCAGCATTTACATCTGAACAAGCTAACGCTATTATTATTAATACAGCTAAGCTTAGTATTACTCCTGACCAGGTAGCGGCTATTACAGCTAACACTAATCATCGATTAATAGTATCAGGTAATCCTCATCAAGTAACTAAAGCTGAAGTTGGATTAGGTAATGTACCTAATGTTGATTTTACATCAGTTATATCTGCTAATACTACTCATAGTAATATAATCATGGGTAATCCTCATCAGGTAACTAAAGCTGATGTAGGTTTAGGTAATACACCTAACGTAGATTTTACAGCTGACGTAGCATCATCATTAGCTCATATTTCTACTATTACTGGTAATCCTCATCAGGTAACTAAAGCTGATATAGGTTTAGGTAATGTACCTAATGTAGATTGTACTAATGCAAGTAATATCACTACTGGTATGCTACCTAGCTCAGTACTACCTCCGATAGCTATTACAGATACATATATCGTTGATAGTGAATCAGCTATGCTAGCATTGTCTATCCAATCTGGCGATATAGCTATTCGAACTGAATTGAATCAAGCGTTTATTAATGCTACAGGCATTAATGTAATAGATGATTGGTATCCATTAGCTTCACCTACGGCAGCAGTTCTAAGTGTTAATGGTATGACTGGTACCGTAGTTCTTACTACTACTAATGTAGCTGAAGGAACTAATCTCTATTACACTGAAGCTAGAGTTAGTGCTAATACGGATGTTGCAGCTAATACAGCTAATAGACATACTCATGCTAATAAAACGATACTAGATGCTACTACGGCAGCATTTACAGCAACTCAAGCTGATCGTATCTTAGCATCTACCGATCACGTAGCGATCATCTCAGGTAATCCTCATCAGGTAACTAAAGCTGAAGTTGGATTAGGTAATGTACCAAATATTGATTTTACGGCTGTAATTACTTCTAATACAGCTCATACGTCAATCATCTCAGGTAATCCTCATCAAGTAACTAAAGCTGAGGTTGGATTAGGTCTTGTACCTAACCACGACTTTACGGCTGAGGTAGCTCTTAATACAGCTAAAGTAGGTATTACTCCAGAACAAGCTACAGCTATTGTAGCTAATACAGCTCATGCATCAACAGTTGTTGGTAATCCACATAATGTTACAAAAGCTGACATAGGTTTAGGTAATGTACCTAATGTTGATTTCACATCGAATATTAATGCATCTGATGCTCATATTGCTACAGTTACAGGTAATCCCCATCAGGTAACTAAAGCTGAGGTTGGATTAGGTAACGTACCTAATATTGATTGTACCAATGCGAGTAATATCACTACTGGTATGCTACCTAGTTCAGTAATACCGCCGATTGGTGTTACCGATGTTTATGTCGTTGCGGATGAAATTGCGATGCTAGCATTAACTGTGCAATCTGGTGATATAGCTATTAGAACTGATTTAAGTTTAGCATATATTAATATTACAAGTGCTAATGGATCGATGGACGATTGGTATCAATTATCGTCACCAACTAATTTAGTTCTGAGTGTTAATGGTCAGACTGGTACAGTTGTTCTTACTACTACCAATGTAGCTGAAGGAACTAATCTCTATTACACGGAAGCTAGAGTTAGTGCTAATGCTGATGTCGCAGCTAATACAGCTAATAGACATAGTCATACTAATAAAGTTATACTCGATGCAACTACAGCAGCATTTACATCTGAACAAGCTAACGCTATTATTATTAATACAGCTAAAGTTGGTATCACGATAGATCAAGCTAATGCTATTGTAGCTAATACTAATCATCGATTAATAGTATCAGGTAATCCTCATCAGGTAACTAAAGCTGAGGTCGGATTAGGTAATGTACCTAATGTCGATCCATTTATATCACCGTCATTTACCGGGAATATTTCTCTTAATGGTAGTTGTCGGTCAATCATAAGTGCGTTAGTAAATGAAGATATAGATTGTACATTATCGAATTTCTTTACTAAAACAGTTGATGGTAATATCAGTTTTACCTTTTCAAATGCTCCGAATAGTGTAGCATATGGACTAACTCTAGTGATAAATCATATATCCGGATCAATTAGCTGGCCAGCTAGTGTAAGATGGAGTAATGGTTTAGCACCAATATTTGATGCAGGTAATACTCACATTTTTATATTTATCACAAACAATGGTGGTAATACATGGTACGGTACTGCACGCATCAATTACCCAGCATAATAAGGATATACTACTATGTATATTAAATTGACAAATGGTATTGTCGATAAATTCCCATACTCGCTAGAACAACTAAGACGCGATTATCCTAATGTTAGTTTTCCTAGAGGTATTGATGATATATCGTTAGTTCAATATGAGGTGTTTCCTGTAACAAAAACCGATCCACCTACATACAATATCGAATATGATATTCAGATGGGTACTCCGGAACTTATCGATGGTGTTTGGACTCAAACCTGGGTACAAGTACCGATACCAGCCGATAGAGTCGCTACAATATTAGATTCGATATTAGCTGATAAGTTCGAAGAAATTGAAGATGTACGGGATAGTAAATTGTTTCAAGACGTTCCGTATGTATTTCCTGGAGATACTGAGGTCAGACATATTAAGTTCAGGGAATTACGTAATCAAACTGAAATTCAGGTAGCACTAGAAGTAGCTACTCTGAAACAAATGATGGGTAATACTGACCCATGTCCATTTATTGTTGTAGAAGATGAAGTAAAAATACAGTCACCTTATGAGATGATTCAGATGTGTTTATATGTACAGGCTAGAGGTATGAATATATTTTTAGACGCATCTAATCATCGTAATGCATTACTTAGTGAAATAGCTGGATTAACTGGTCAAGCTAAGTTAGATGCAATTAATGCTCATGATTTATCGATAAATTGGTCAGTATGATCTAAGGAGCTCTAATTCATGAACGATTTAATCCATAAGCTACTATTCAGTACTGACGATGATAATCGTCCTATAAACGAATTAAATATACATGTATACGGTAATACTAGTGGTACAACTATATTTCGTCGAGCTAAAAAGCTAAATGATAATTTATATATTACTGGGTATACAACAAGTGAAGGTCCATCTGATAGAGATGAGGCTATTATTGGTAGATTTAATCTACTTGATCAAACATTTTATGGTAAAGTATTTGGTGGGTTCAGTAATGATCAATTTTATGATCTAGCAATAACTCAAGATGAATATATAGTTACTGTTGGAGTAACTGAATCTACTGGACCAGGTTCAAATAAAAGAGGTATGATATATAAATTTGATCAGGATTTTAATGTAATTACATCCAATGTTATCGGCGGATTTAAAGACGACATCTATTATGGTGTTACTATTATGCCAGATGGTACAATAGTCGCTGTAGGTAGTTCACGATCAGATACTAATAAACTATTTCAAAGATGTTATATCGTTAAATATACATCAGACCTTAATGTTATTTATCGTAAAGTATTTGGTGGATCACGTAATGATGAATTACTATGTGTTACATCAGATACTAACGGAAATATTTATACCGCAGGTTATACATCATCTAGTGGACCTGGATCTAAAAAACGTATGTTTGTATGTAAGTTATCATCAGCATTAGTTATACTGAATAGTAGAATAATTGGTGGATCAGGTGATGATGTATTTACCGATATATCCATAGATAACTATGGAAATATATTATGCAGTGGATATACTAATTCAGATGGTCCAGGTACTGGTACTAATGCGGTAGTAGTTATATTTGATTCAGATCTTAATTATATTTCTGGAGCAGTATTAGGCGGTAACGGTGATATTGTATTTAATGGAATCTCAGTCGATACATCAGGAACTGTAAATTGCGTAGGTACATCTAATATTGATAATACTAGCGATAAGGGTATAATTGTAAAATTTAATCCAGATCTAACATCTATTATATCAAAATATATAGGTGGTACACTCGATGATGCTTTTTACGGAATAATAAACGACATATCGGATAATAGCTATATTGTCGGAGATACTAAATCCGGTGAATCTGATTTAGATGATGTCGGATTTATAGTTGAGTTACCAAAAAATCTACCTGATGTATATTTGCATGGTAGTATCATTACAACGATGACATATGATAATATTAATCTAATTAACGAAGTACTGGCGCTAAATAATGCTGTAAGTACTTACACTACGACTGATAGCTATCTAGGTAATACGGTTAGTAATCTTACTAATATAATAAGTTCTATGACACTGATTAATGATGTATTAGTTTAATAATTAACTAAGTTAGGTATCCTAGGGATATCCCTAGGATACCTAGCTAAACCATACAATAGGAGAATGTTCTAATACTAATTAATTATGGAGATAGAGAGATGTTGACTTATATTAATTTAGTTATAATTACTGGTAACGTTTTTAGTTTACGTACAGATGATATTCTAGATTTTCAACAAATTTGTAATTCTAGCGTTTCTATTAACTCACGTATATTACTTAATATAAAGATAGATGATATAAGTACGATAGATGTTAGTTTAATATTACTAGATTATCCTGATTTTAAGGATAGTACTGATATTTACGACTTTATAAATAAGTTAACTCCGGAAATAATTTATACTTACCGGACTGATAGCTTTAATACTAATAAATTTATTAGATGTTTTTCTAATAGTGATCTACCTGGAGATACTATCATTTCTCCATATAACATTCAGAATGGAGAAGAAGTTAATTATACTGATGATCCAACCCATAGCGATATAATTATTAGATGTTCTGAATATGATCTATCTAGAGTAATTCCGATAATTGATGGTAAATTAAGATACTGTTATTGGAATAATAATCAGATAATGATACCAAATAGTATCGATCTAGTTAGTAGTACTGATCATATAGATTTTTTATCATTTAATGAGGATAGTAATTGTACATTAGTGTCATGTAAAGATATAGATTTAGATACATATTCACTTACAGATAATATAATTCCAATATTAATTCTAGCTGGATGTATGTTCTATGATGATCCTAGTATTTACAGATTTAATAGATTAACTAATAGAATCGTATTGAATAAACAATTTATTGAAGTTAAATTTAAAGATACTTACGCTAATCTAACTGATATACTAAACGATAGAGATTCGTTTATTATATTAATGAATACTAGGAATATATTTATTCGTAATATATTTGTAGCACAAGTTGGAGCTGATGATGATAGAGTATTAAGTTATTATGAAGCAGGAGTATCGAATAAACATTCAGATTACATCTGTTTAGATGTTGAAAATCATCTAATAAAAGGATTAGTTGCTATAGATACTAAATATAAGTATGCTAATAGTGACAATGATCCAATGGAACACCACGCTTATACAAGAGATAGCGTAAAATATCCAAGACTAATCCAGATGGTCTTGTGTTAACCACAATAACGTATTTCAACAGGAGTTAAAATCAATTATGGATTTAACAAGGATCGACACAATTGCACAGTTTACTAAGAATAGCTCAGCTGTATGGTCGGATATCGGTGTACCAGTACCATTAGGAGCTATTGCTATTGATACAGTAAATAAATTGATCAAGGAAGGTGATGGTGTATCATTATTTGCTGATCTACCAGTATGCTTAGATTATAATTTTAGTGGTGGAACAAGTGGAGCAGTAGTACCCACAGCTAGTGATAGTGGATCTATTACCACTTCTCAGAATAGTACATATGCATCATCTATAACAAAATTAGCTGACGTATTAGCTATATTAGCTACAAGTACATCATCTAATATAACTCAGGATACTCGTATAGCTGATCTTAGTTCGGCTAGTGTTGTAGCGGATATTGCTGGTAGTACTCCGAATGATACGATCATCATCTGTCAGGATGGTAAATATGTTCCAGGTAATATGACGATCACACAAATGATCGCTGATTTAGTAGCTAATGCTCCTAGTACTGGAACGATTATGCATATTGATGATATCGAGTGGTACTATGATAGTGGATTAACTTCTAAGGTTAATTCATTTGATGAAATTGTTGATAATAATACATATTGGTGTAAAGTAACTGGTTGGCATGATACGGCAGAATTACGTACAGTAGATTTTGGTATAAGTTCTACTGATACGGGAGTTAGTATTACTAATAGTATCGATATGGCTACCGATAGTATTATAGCTGCGATATACGGTGGTACTGGAGATGATCAGTTCTATAGAGTTACTACCGACTCTAATAATAACATCATATGTTGCGGAACTACCTCTAGTGAAGGTCTAGGGTCATATGATGAATTGGTAGTTAAGTTCGATAGTAATCTTAACATCCTAGCCAAGAAACGTTATGGTGGAACTGATATTGATTATTTCTTCGGTATTACTACCGACTCTAATAATAACATCATCTGTAGTGGTCGTACTACTAGTGAAGGTCTAGGAT
>AMWB02089788.1_pt1 | contig 38654 bp, 45 predicted proteins | sample 200311 | NCBI WGS metagenome assembly AMWB02 (sample SAMN02737377, study PRJNA173069) | bioreactor metagenome | biome: anode biofilm in microbial fuel cells | place: USA: California | collected 2010-12-16
GTCCGAACGAGGATTTCGATGAATATTGTAAGAAAGTGCTTTCAAAATGTGTAATGGCTTCAGATGCTTTTTTCCCCTTCGATGACAGCATAGTTCATGCGGCTGAGAACGGAATCATGTATATAGTGTCCCCAGGTGGTTCCATTAGAGATAAGGAGGTCATAAGCACTGCAAACAAGCTAGGAGTATCTCTTGTATTTACTGGAATGCGCCACTTCTTGCATTGATTTACTCCTTTTATTTTTCTATCTAATACTGCACCACATATCTTAATATTTTAGGATGATATGTTTATAACTAATATTGATTATTGAATATACGAGTAGTATTCGGTTGTTGAATGCAGTGCGTGTTTCAAATTTATATCTCTGGGTAAATTACTAGTGATTACTATGAAATCTAAAGGTTTGTTGAGTTTGCTTACTTTCTCGGAAAAAAGAAGAGATCTACTCCTATTTCTTCTGGAGCAACCCTCTACTCTTTCTAACATACGTAAAAAGTTCGATGTATCTTCTCCGGAGATCGCACCAAGGATAAGGGAGATGGAATCTGCTAACCTCATGTACAAAGACCCTTTCACCAAGATGTATACACTTACAACTACAGGAAGGATCATTGCCAAGTCTTTCAAACCTTTTGTTGATATGGTGGGCCTTATCGAGAAAAATGAGGACTTTTGGAACGATCATGACCTATCCGGCATACCTGAGTATTTACTTGATAGGTTAGCTGATCTTAAAGACTGCGTTTTTTATGTGGACAAGCTTGAGAACATTTATGATTCTCATAAAACATTTACCGAGAATATAGCGCATTCAAGTGTGATTAAAGGTGTTTCTCCTATTTTCTTTCCTTCTTATCCAGATTTTTTCGCACAGCTTGCACTAAAAGATGTTCCCACCTCTCTTATTCTCACAAAGAGTATCTTTGATAAGGTCAAAAATGAACATGATGAGAAAATGAGGGCATATTGTGCTGCCAAATACACTGAACTCTATCTTCTTGATAGTTCCAAGGTCGCTTTTGTGGTGACAGATCTTTTCTTTTCCCTGTCTCTGTTCTTTAAATCAGGCAATTACGATCCTCGTACCGATCTCATTTGCTTTGATGAAAAAGGTATTCAATGGGGAAACGATCTATTTGACTACTACCTGTCACAAGCAAGAAAAATATGAAGTATGTCCTCATGCCATATTTCCAATTACTGATCTTAGGCACACGATAGACCCTGCTTCACCATCAACGAGAAAAAGTCTTTCAATTTTTCCCCTTATATCTTCTTTTTCCCGGTTATGCGTGAGTCGGAGTATATACAATAACCCTATAAAGAAACTATACATCACAATTACGGGCTCGAATGCAAGCAAGCTCATTATTATGGCGGATGCTAGCAGTGAATGAGATATGATGTGTAATCCTAGTAATAATATGCGGGTATTCTTTTCTCCAAAGCTTACAGGAAGGGTTTTGATGCCTGCCATCAAGTCTCCTTTTACGTCCTTAAAGTCGTAGATAGCTGAATTAATGAAGAGTTTAGATCCATAATAAAAGAATACCACGAGCACAGGCAGAAGACTAACGATCCCGGTTCCGGCTATGCCTGCAATGAAAGTGCCCCATGTCAGCCCAACTACAAGATTCTTGATCCCTAGGCCGCCTTTTAGTTTAAGGTTCAGTTTTCCAAAATTCAATCCTTTACTGTACAGGTATCCAGTTACAAGCGGCATCAAAGCCAAAAGAAGTAAACCACTGGTGCTCAGGGCGTAACAACCAGATACAAATGTAGCCAGAGAAGCAAACAATGCCAGCTTTTTGTTGGCCCCTTTTAGTTCGGATCTGTTTATACTGTCTTCAGTTGATTCAAGTGCACGATCTAGAGTATATACGGCGTACACAATAAGCCCTCCTGCCACGCAGTTCAATACGCTTATCTGTGCCAAGAGCAGGAGAGATGCTATATATATGCGTAAAGATCCTGATATTGCTACCAATAAAGAGCTTTTCAGCAGGTTTATTGTTGGCAAAAGATTTTTGCAGTATTCTTTATATGTATCTTGAATTATCTTTCGGGTATAATTGTATTGTAGACTGTTACTTGCGCTCATACACAAGTAAGTTTGACTACCTTAGCATTATTAGTAACTCAGTATACTTTTATACGAGTAATTTACTTTGTAATTCCAAGTAATTTTCAACAGCCGATATTGATTATTATTTATTGTTATAATTATATTGTAACTACATAAATTGTACGCGTTGACTAATTTTGTCCTATTTTTTATTCTCCTCTGATCCGTATATTATTCCTTGTTGCCTAAATATGCCTCTATACTTTGATCTGTTACTTGTGATAATATTGATCATAAAACAAGTTTACCTTCTTTCATCAAGTCCTTCACTCTGGATTACTCTAAAGACAGAGTATTTAATACACATCAGTGACGTTTACTTTTGCATGACACTACCTAAAAAACCTTTAGTGCTTATGATCCTTGATGGATGGGGGTACGATCCCAATCCTAACGGTAATGCTGTGCAGGCTGCCAAGACACCAGTTCTTGACTCCCTTCTGGAGAAATACCCTTCCACTTTTCTGGAGGCTTCAGGGGAAAGCGTTGGTCTTCCTGCAGGCCAGATGGGCAATTCTGAGGTAGGACATCTTAACATTGGTGCAGGAAGAATTGTGTATCAGGATCTGACGCGTATTAACAGATCTATTGAAAGTGGTGAGATATATAGTAATCCAATACTTCTTGAGGCAACACGGAATGTAAAGAAACATGGCTCAAACCTACATTTTATGGGTCTTTTCTCATATGGGGGAGTGCATAGTCACCTGAAACATCTGAACAGTTTGATAGAGCTTGCTGGAGATCAGGGCCTTCCAAAGGTCTATGTCCATGCTTTTCTTGATGGCAGGGATGTGCCTCCCAGGCAAGCACTTTACGATATGGAAGAGTTCCAGCAAATGTATTCCAAAAAAGGAAATGCTATCATTGCTACTGTTTCAGGGCGATACTATGCCATGGACAGGGATAAGCGCTGGGATAGGATAAAACTTGCTTATGATGCATTGGTCCTAGGCAAAGGCTTGAAGTCTGAAGATCCTGTTTCTGCCATCCAGGAGGCATATGGCAGAGGTGAAAATGACGAGTTTGTCAAACCTACGGTCATCACTGACAAAGAGGGTCAGCCTCTTACAACTATCAAGGACAATGATTCAGTGATATTTTTCAATTTCAGGCCGGACAGGGCGCGTCAGCTGACCTACTCTTTTGTAAATGAATGTTTTGAGGGTTTTGAAAGAAAAGTTTCCCCCCATGTCCATTATGTATGCATGTCCGAATATGATGAAAAATTGAATGTGCCACTTGTCTTTCCAACAGAATGCATTGAGAATACGCTGGGACAGGTGCTTAGTGATCATGGTCTCAAGCAGTTAAGGATAGCTGAGACTGAAAAATATGCACATGTTACTTTCTTCATGAACGGAGGTGCAGAGGAGCAGAATTCCGGGGAGGAAAGGTTATTGATCCCTTCTCCTAAAGTTGCCACTTATGACCTCAAACCACAAATGAGTGCTTTTGAGGTTACTGATGCACTTGTGGAACAGATAAGGTCAGAGTCATACGATGTCATAATAGTGAACTATGCAAATATGGATATGGTGGGTCATACAGGTTTCTTTGATGCTGCCGTAGAGGCAGTACAAACCGTTGATACCTGTGTGGGCAGAGTAGTGGCTGCTGTATTGGGATCAGGAGGTTCTGCTATTATTACTGCTGACCATGGCAACGCTGAGAAAATGATAGATGCAGTTTCAGGTTCTACGCATACGGCTCATACCTCTAATCCTGTACGTTGTATCTATGTTTGCAACGAACCTGGTTTACAGCTTTGTAAAGGAAAGTTATCTGACATTGCACCTACGATGCTTGAGATCCTGGGTATCCAGCAACCAATGGAAATGACAGGCAGGTCACTTCTTAAAAAGTGATCTAGAACCATTGGTCCAGGGTTCTCTGTCCTGGCCCGCTGATCGTTTCCAGTCTTTCACAGGCTTTAATGACCCTGTCTTTTGAAAAGTCATGCTCTCCGCAAAGGAATGTAATAATTGCATCGGTGTCGGGTTTTTTCCATTTGAGGGTGTAGTTGTCGGTTACAGAAGGGTTTAAAAAAATATTTTTTATCTCCTGCACATTCTCTATTTTTTTCCCTGCAGCAAGCAACACTTTTTCTATATTGTCGTGCTCTTTTATAAGCTTCAGTGCTTTTTTTGGGCCTATCTTTTCAAGGCCTGGGTTGTAATCTGTACCCACGCATATTGCAATATCTATAAGTTGTGAGCGATTGATCCCAAGTTCTGCCAAGCTTTCCTCGATTTTAATTATCTCTGGTTTAACTTCCACAAAAATATGCTTCTTCGGCAGTTTGCGCTTACCTGTAATTGTAAGGTTCCTTACAACCTGGGGTGCTCCGAACAGTATAGAATCGTAATCCTGTGAAGCAATATAGTTCGCATCTCCTCTTTTCACCAGGTGGGCAGCTTGTGCCTCTCCTTCCGAAGGGGCATCAACCCAGGGAATGCCCATGGCCAGGAGTAACCGCCTGGAATCATCTGCTATCTCCTGGGTGACCCTTGAGGACGCCTGCGCATACATATATGCTTCTTCTGCCAGTCCCTTTTCCTTTGCTTCTTCCCATTTTATCGTTGCGTTCTCTCTGTCAGCCATTCGCTTCTCTATGGTCCTATCTTTGAGATATGACGGTTTTCCATCAAAAACAAATACTGGTTTGATTCCTTCTTCCATAAGGCTGGTCATACGGTATAGGATACCTGAAAGGTGAGAGGTTGTGTTTCCTCTGGAGTCCTTAAGCGGCGTACCATCTCTTTGCCTTATTATGCTAAGGAATTGATAAAGCGTGTTGTATGCATCTATAGCTACAACTTTATGGGACAATTCGGATATTTCGATTTGCTGTTTTTTCAGGAGTTCTCCAATATCTGTTCCCATAAAACAGGATAGTTGTCAGATATTCTTAGTTGTTTCGCTAGTATCCAGTCGCACATCTATGACCGAATCATCAGATGCATCGATCTTTCCTATCTTTAGTATATTTCCGACCCTTTCGACAAGGTCTGCTTTTGTTATCTGAACTTGATGTCCATCCCCATCAGAACTTCTGTTCTTATGTACGATAAGTAACTTCTGTCCACTGATTTCATTGCCTATTTTTGATATGACATTCTTGACAACTTGCTCGAAATCAGAATATATCATTATTTCGGAGTATTTTCCAGCTTTTTTGATAATACCAATCGGTTCCAGATGAATGCGCATATACGCACCTCTTTGCAGAATAAGACTTTAAATCACTCATCATACGTAAGCACCTGTTTATATCATTTTCGCATTGTTCGGGAAATAAATGGTATTCTACAGGAACAATATTACACCAAGCTTCATCTGTACCTTTTGCTATTAAGGGTTTCCAGAGCTTCGTCTACCCTGCCGATCACTTCGTCCATTTTTCTATCCATGTTGCTCTCTATGCTCTGGACATTGATCCTCAGGGACCTTTCCTTCACATCGATCATACTTTCCATTTTGCGCATGCGTATGTCAACCGAGAGGATCATAGCTGCCAGAGCGCCTACCATAACTATTGCTGCGAGTATTATAAGGGAATTCGCAGGGTCATATTTAAACCTTCCAAGCCATTCGTACGTAAGTACAAAAGATGATACAACCATCACTATGGAAAAAACAATATCTCTTGTTTCCATCATCGACCCTCATAAAATAGAATTTTGATTGCTTTTTTATATACTTTTCTTTAAAGAATATAAACCAATAGATTGACTTTGTAGAAAAGCCTTTTCAATCATGTTCAGGCTATAACTTACGTTCTTTTTGTTCATGATCTTTCTGTGTCTTTTTTAAGTATTGTCTCTATTTGTATATCTATTTTTTATATATTGTGCATTATTAAATATAAATATATACTATAAACGCTTATGTTAATACGGTGGTATCGATGGACAACTTTGTTTCAACAAAGTACGCAATAGTGGTACTGGTATATCTCCTAATGCTGCTAGCAGCCGGCCTCATGGCTGGTCTTATTGTTGTAGAGTGATACATGCCTGTTTTTTGACATGTTTGCATGGAATGTTATTTAAGTACCCCTTTATAATTTATCATATAAGGGGGTACCCACTTGAGTATAAAGGATCTCATTAACGTCTGGGTTATAAAGACCGGCTATTCCGGCAGGCAGGCACGGGAATGTCTTAAGAAAAATGTTATTTCTTTTGACGTGGAACTACATGTACTTGAGGAATTTGCAGAAGATCTGAAGTCTTCTTCGAATCCAATAATTATGCAAGATCGGTACAGGTTGCTTGATCAAAAATATGATGATTTTACCAACAATCTGGCCATTGAGCTAGAGAGCAGCCTGGAAGACCTCAATTACTTTTCCGGTTCTCCTTTGAGGGATGAAAAAATCTCCCGATTAAAAGAAATGCTTGAAGATATGAACCAGGAATTATCTGGCTTTCACAAAGTTATGGACAAATTTGATGAATTTGAAAGAATAGAGTATCTAAAAACAGCCATTCATGATAAGCTATGTTCCATTGCTCATTCCAAACTTGAAACATGGGCTTCTGATATGGCAAGGTTCTCAATAAGTATCCTTACAGGTGATATTGTGGTAATACCTCTTCCTGAAAAAGGTCTTTTTGCAATTGGCAGGGTCATGGGTGGGTATGAATACAATAGTACAGACATATATACCCGGCATTTTCACAATGTAGAATGGTTGAATATGCAAGTTCCATTCCCCGAACTTAAGGAAGAGCTTAATGGTTCTTCATCAGTTTTTCTTCTTACAGGGGATGCAAGGGAAAAAATACTTGATATGCTTGTTTCTAAAAGAATCCGTCAGAGTGAATTAATATGATGTGATCCCTAAAAATTGAATTAAGCTGCATTTAGAGAATATTACGAGCAGGTTATTGACCACAAGGAATATACCTAGAAGGCTTACAGCACTTCTGGATGCTAACCATATATAATTTTTCCATGCAGATCCAGTACTCATTATCGTGAGATAGTACCAATAAATTATCCCAATGAATACAACCTTCATTATGAGCATTGACCATATGCCGAATTCATCCATCAGGATGGCAAGGAATGGATTTTCCTCAAATCCATAATCTAATGCATGATAAGTGGTGATGAAATCTCCTAACACATAGAATAGGACTATGTGCTTAATATCTCCAAGAAACTGTGTAAAGGGATCAGATCCTGCCATAAAGATGTTTTTCAGCACCATATGTATAGATGCTCATGAACCAGTATATATTCAAAATGTATACAATTCATCTCCTTATGTACATGTAATGTCTGATGCTGTTTATATCCCTTGATATCATATACTGAGACCATTGAAAAGATAAGACAATTGTTTTGTACTATTAATAACAATGCTTATAGCATGACAGAGAGGATGAAGAACATGGATATAACAGATTTGCTGGCCAAGCACAAAGCAGATGGTTTCATGATCGTGGGTAATGTCGATAATGCTGATTTCTACTACGCCACAAATTTCTTCGTCTCAGATAAATACACCTATATACAAACATTAGGCTCCAAAGAGATACTTGTAGTTTCAGAAATGGAAAAAGGCCGTGCTGAGCTCGAGTCCAGGGTTACCGATATACGTACGTTGCAAGATTATAACTACAGAGAGAAAATAAAGCAAAGGGGCGATCCATATCAAGCTTATGTAGATTGTATAGCTGAGATCTTACAAAAAGAAGGTATCCGAAAATTAGGAGTCCCAAAGGATTTTCCCTATCATACAGCTCAGGCTCTGAAGGAGGAGGGCTTTACTATTGTTGACATGGAAAGTCCTTTCAGAAAATTGAGGTCGATCAAAAGGGAAGACGAAATGGGGCATATCAGGTCTGCCCAAAAAGCCTGTGAAAAAGCCATGGCTGCAGCCATTGATCTTGTTCATAGGTCTGAGATAGTCGACGGTAAACTTCTTTTCCGGGGTTTTGAACTCACTGCAGACGACGTTCGCAGAGAGATAGACCTTGCATTACTGGATTCAGGTTGTGAGGCAGTGGGCACTATTGTTGCTGGTGGTAAAAAAGCTGCCAATCCTCATTGGGAAGGAGAAGGCCCACTTAAGCCAAACGAGTCTATTGTTATTGATATATTTCCTCGCAGCAAAAAACACCGTTATTTTGCCGATATGAGCCGCACAGTCCTGAAAGGTGAAGCATCTGTCGAGCTTCAGAAAATGTATGATGCAGTTCTGGCAGCTCAGAAGGAAGCCATAGAAATGGTAAAGCCCGGCATACTCTGCAGTGACATACATGATCGTGTATGTGATGTACTAGAATCCCATGGGTTTAAAACAATACGTAGCGGTTCTAAAGTAGGTTTCATCCACTCTACAGGCCATGGGGTTGGTCTTGAGATCCATGAGGCACCATTTGTGGGAGTTCAGGCCATTCCTCTTGAGAAGGGTAATGTAATTACCATTGAACCCGGTCTTTACTATCCTGATCAGGGGGGTATTCGTATAGAGGATATGTTGTTAGTGACAGAGGATGGTTGTGAGAATCTCACATCACTTGAGAAGAGATTTGTTATATAATGTTATTAAGTTATCAGTCGTAGGTGTTTATGACAAGTATAATGCAGGATGATATTCTGGAGAAATATCTAAAGGCAGGCGAGATACTATCCAGGGTGAGAAGTGAAGCAAAGGATAAGATAAAAGTGGGTGCAAGTCTGCTTGAAGTAGCGGAGTTCGTGGAAAACAGGACCATAGAGCTTGGAGCCGATGGTTCAGCGTTCCCATGTAATATCTCACGGAACGATGAAGCTGCCCATGCCACACCAATGGCAGGTGATGAGTCGGTTTTTGGAGAAGATGTGGTGAAGCTGGATATCGGGGTTCACGTGGATGGCTATATTGCTGACTCTGCCATCACAGTGGATCTCACAGGTAAGCATGGGGATCTCGTCAAAGCCTCAGAAGCTGCCCTTTATGCTGCTATAGATACTGTAAAAAGTGGGGTTAATACTGCACAGCTGGGTTCTGTGATCGAAGACACTATTGTAAACCTTGGTTTCAGGCCAATAGTCAATCTTACAGGTCATGGAGTTGCCAGGTATATTGCCCATACTCATCCCAGTATACCCAATCGGCGTATTGATCACGGTTCTGTGCTCACGGCCGGAGATGTGATAGCTATCGAACCCTTTGCTACTGATGGTGCGGGAAAAATAATAGATGGTTCATGGTCAGAGATATTCAGTGTCATAGGAAACAAACCTGTGCGTCTGCCAGCTGCCCGTAATCTTTTGAAAGAGATAGAACCATATAGGATGTTGCCATTCGCCAAGAGGTGGCTCAAGACCGAAAAACTTGACTTTGCTCTTATGCAGCTTGCTAAATCAGGTGTGATCACTTCTTATCCGGTACTCAAGGAAGTTGCGGGCGGTCTTGTGTCCCAGACGGAACATACGCTTATTGTTACCGAGGACGGTTGTCAGGTGACCACTCTTTAATGAGGGATAGGTTGAATACTCCACTTTTAGCATTTTCATTGCTTTTTTTGTTTATGATACTTCCAGCGAACGCAACCTTCACCTGGGAAAACAATATTACTGTTGGATATGACGAGGTCCAATGGATGTATACGGAGACCTATGATGAAGCCAATTCTATCATCTACAAAGACTACGTCGATATGTCGGTGGGTAACCGGGATGGCTTCATAAATGCATGGGAGGTTCTTAAAACAGATGTGAATACCAGGTCTGCCCTACAAAATTCTATCATTGAGCAGATGGATGTAATTGTGAATGGCTCTTCTGAATACATCGTGCTAACAGATGTAAATTCCCGGATGTCCCCTGAATTGTTGGGTCCGGTAATGCAGGCAGAGGTTATTATGAATATCTACACGACCAATTACCGCGTTGTAGATCCGTTTTTAGAAGCTGGGAACAGCAGTATAGGTTTCATTGGTGAAAAAAACACTCCTATAGTTATCAATATGCATAAGGGGATATCTGTGAATTCTACTGAAGGTATCGATAATGTATCTGTCAGCAACAATGGACAGGTTGTAAAGATCGCGGGTATTTTTGGTTCGACTGGAAAAGCAACAGTTTATTTCCACTTGGAGGAGGCTGAAGATATCGTTGCCTCAGTCCCGGAAGTCACTGAAGAGGGTCTTTCAGGTGAAGGACGGATATTGGGGGATGAGCCATATCATGATTTCTCTCTTGCTGGAAGGATATTCCCTTCTTTAAGGATATGCAATCCCGAAAGTGTTTGAATAAAGGAATTAATCTTTATAGTCCATTTAATTAATGTTGAGGCAATAGAATATGATGATCGAACAGATTAAACTAAAAAAAGGTATTGCCATAGGTCTGAACATTCAAATGCAGCATGCATCCTTGCTTGTAGTGAAAGCAGATTTGGGATTCGTTATGTGTGGTTATCTGGATATGGCTACAGCTGAGAAGCTGGGAGATGTGGCTGTACGGGTTTCAGGGGTCAGCACATTTGAAGATGTTCTCACTGCAGAAGTCAAGTCAGTAACTCCTAAAGCTAAAGAACTTGGCATTGCAGTGGGCATGAAGGCTGTAGATGCCCTGGAGCTAATGTTCTGAATTTATACCAATATTTTTATTACCCTTTATTATCTCAACAGATTAACACTTGCATAGTATTAAATACTCTTAATATATTATTAAATTGAAAATAATTTTGATCTTAAGCGGGGATATTACTTTGAGTTCGGAAAAAGGTTTCTTAAAGACTTATGCTCCAATCTTTGCTATGGCTGGCATTATATTGGCTGTCCAGTTTCTATCTTTGTTGCTGGCACAACCTATGAATGCTGAAGGTATGCAGGCTTTTGAGGACCCGGACTCTACAGCCAATAGTTTGTACTACATCGCAATCATCCTTGTGTTCACTTTCTTCCTGCTCATAGCACTGAAGAAAAATATGCAATGGGTCATTCAGCTTGTAATACTACTTGCAGTGGCTTCTACTGTATATTATGTGTTCATAGCTCTATTATCGCTGTTGACGGATTCAAACACGGCAATAAATGCTGTTTCTTTGTTCATGGCAATAGTTCTTACTGTTCTGCTGTACAAGTTTCCGGAGTGGTATGTGATAAACACTATTGGCTTGATCATAGGAGCAGGTGCAAGCGCCATCTTCGGCATTTCCCTTTCAATAATCCCAGTACTTGTTTTGCTATCACTTCTCGCTATCTATGATGCGATCTCCGTCTACAAGACAAAGCACATGATAGACCTTGCTGAAGGTGTTATGGACCTGCGTTTACCCATACTTTTCATTATTCCTAAGAAACTGAACTATTCCTTTATCAAGGACACTTTTAAGAAAGAAGATGGCGAAGAAAGAGAAGCTTTTTTCATGGGTCTGGGTGATGCAGTAATGCCTACCATTCTGGTAGTTTCTGCTAATATTTTTCTAGATTCACCTTTGAAATATATGGGTATTTCATATCCCTCCATAGGTGCCATGATTGGAACACTAATAGGATACGCTGCTCTTATGGTATTCGTAATGAAAGGGAAACCACAGGCAGGCTTGCCATTCCTTAACACAGGTGTTATACTTGGATACGTAGCAGGTGTACTGATCACAGGTGGATCTTTCTATTAATATTTTTTAATTTTCATCATCTCTGCTCTGGCAGTTCAGAATTAAAATTACAGAACATACAAGAGGGGTCCTTTCCTTCTACAGTAGACGCAAATTCAGAATCTATGGCACGGGTACCCTCTGCAAGTATGGAAGCATTGGCTACGGTACTGCTAATAAGGATCGTATCGAATATCTCTTCCCTGCTCACTCCGAGTCTTTTGGCAGCCCTTATGTGTGTTTTAAGACAATGGCCGCACTTGAGGGCAGAGGCAACAGCAATACTGATAAGTTCCACGGTCTTTGGGTCCATACGCTTGAACTCACGCATAATGCTGTTCGTATATATCATTCTGGAGATAAAGAGTTCAGGCATATCCTTAATGAAATTCACTATATAGGGGACTTCTCCATATTGTTTCTTCATGTCCTCCAGCATTTTTTCAACGACTTCTTCCGGCTCTTCGTTAAGAAGTTCTTTGATCTTTTCTATTTGCACGTTGCACCTCACATCTCTATGCCCACTTCAGATTTCCTTTTCACCTTCACAAGTATGTAGTTCTTCATTTTTGAGGGTGTAATAGTTGCAACATCTCTAAGGTGGATGTTATCCTGCAATTCCATATCTTCAACCTTCTTATGGAAATCAGCATAAGGGAGTTTAATGCGCAGTCCATCTAATTGCAGCGTGAGCGGCGCAGGGGTATATACGCTTTCTATCTCAGGGATCTGTTCCTGTACCTCTTTCATGATCCTTGCAGGCAGGACGGCAAGTGGGTCTCTGGCAATATCCTCTCTCATTTTTTCCACGATTATCCCCACTTTCTCACTCATAACATCCAGGCCCCCCAGTTCATCACTGTGCCTTAGCCTGTGAGCGACCCTGCCGATGTTCCCTATGTACATATCGGCACCAGGCACTTCTTCAGTCTTAAGGTCCGGCCCTCCTGTGGCAACGATGGGTATCTTTATACCTTCAAAGAGTTTAGGTTTCTTATTGATTATACAATCCCGGAAGGTACCAAAAGAGAACAGGGCAATATCATGCTCATTTATTAGTCTTCTTTCATAATCTGCAGAAAGTGCAACTCTTCTTCCCATGCCTCTGGCAAGTCCTATCATAGTGGTGTTAGCGCCTCCCCGTCTCAGGAATTCAGCTATATCACAGGCAGAATGCGGCAGATGATGAGACGCAAGCGTAGGTGAGACAACGGCTATTTCAGTTCCTGTAAGGGGAGCTCTGGATATCTTTCCAAGAAGATCTTTGGCAAGCTGCTCAATAAGATGTACATCATCTCTGGGTACGAGCATCACAAGAGTAACCTCTGTGGCAGCCGGTGTTTTCTGGATGAGGTACCCTCCCAGGTCTTCCAACAGTTCCAATATAAGCGTATGCCTGTGTATTCCACCTTCATATATGTAAGGTTCAAGCACTGCTGCCAAGAGCTTACCCTCCCTTTATCTTTTCAAGCATTTGGTGTCCTTGCTGCACCCATTCTGGTTTCATGGCATCTTCGGATGCTACGAAAATAAATTCATTGCTGTTAAGTGAGTGATAACGTACCCTGAACCCTTCAGGAGTTCCTCTTATAGCCATTTCGACAAGCCTGGAAAGCAATGTGCGTTTTGGGTCGAATATGGCCATTTCTTTTATGGTCTCTATCTCAGTGTCCATATTTTCCACGTTTACATTTATGGTCTTCCTGTCCTGTTGAATGACTTTTCCGCGTCCATATTTTGCCCACAGTTTCTCCAATAGGTCAGGCAGGTACTTCTCATCTCGCAGGACTATCTGTATCTCATTCCTGGTGACAGCTCCAATGTTAACATCTGCAAAGTCCGATGTTTTTACTAGTGGAGGACTGCCTCTCAGAATGATGGCCATCTGGAATAGTGAGTCTTCAGGCGTTATGATAGCATATATCCTGCCAATAGAGTTGGCAAGACCAAGCTCCGAAATGACATCTGAGAGTATTGACCTGTAAGCTTCGGCCTCTTCAGGTACTTTAGTTTCCACCTTGAAGATCTCCAGAGGCTCCATATTTCTTATTCCTCCACAAATCCCGATGCCAGCAATGCACTTCCCACAGCACCTATGAGGTGGGAGTTCGGTGGCACAAGCACATCTATTTTAAGCAGACTGCTCAAGGCTTTTGGAACGCCTTCTATCAGTGAAGAGCCACCCACAAGGATCAGTGGCTCTTTTACATCCACTTCCTGCAATTGCTGCTCAAAGATCTGTTCCACCACACTATGACATGCCGCAGCAGCCACATCCTCCGGTCTTGATCCTTTCGCCAGTGAGTTTACAAGTGACTGGATACCAAAGACAATGCAGTAACTGTTCATATCGACTTTTTCCTGCATACCTTTTACAGCCAGTGCACCCAGTTCAGTAATATCGACACCAAGTCTCTTTGCTGTCATATCCAGAAAACGCCCGGATGCACCTGCACAGATACCACCCATGGTGAACATACCTGGAATTCCATCTTCCACTGATATTGCCTTGTTATCCATTCCACCAATGTCGATAACGGTTGCAGAGCCTTTTTGCTTGTTTGCCAGGTACACTGCACCTTTGGAATTGACAGTGATCTCTTCCTGTACCAATTGCGCCTTAAAATGCTCTCCTACCAGGAACCTGCCATAGCCGGTGGTTCCAATAGCCTGGATCTCTTCGGCCTTTACTCCAGCTTCCTCAAGTGCATGGTTGAAAGCTTCTGTTGCACTATCAATGACCTTTATAGTGGGCACCCAACCCTGGCCAATGATCTTGTCATCTCTCATTATCACAGCTTTTGTAGTGGTCGAACCAGAGTCTATGCCTGCAGTAAGACCAGTCTGATGCTCACGGGCAAGCAGATGTTTCCTTCTTGCAATGGTGGTAAGAGCTTCCATTCTTGTCATAAGAGTAGCTGCTGTTGTCCTTTCGGTAAATGAATAACTGATAACAGGAATACTGGAATGCTTATTTATATATCTTCTAACTTCGTTCCTTACAATAGCAGCTTCAGCACACCTGAAACATGATGTGATGAACACTCCATCCACGTCTGCAATGCCTTCCACCACTGCCTTGGCTCTTGCCATCATCAGACGCAGATCAGGACTTGCAGCCTCTATTCCGAAATCCCTTCCGATCGTGTCAAGAGAAGCTATATCTATTTCAGGAAAGACCAGTTTTGCATTGACACTGGAAGTCACTTTTTCCAGTTCACCCTGGACACCTGCATATTCAGAACCGCATGAGACCAGCGCCACTTTTACTTGCTTCTCCGTGCTCATGATCTAGCCTCCGTTGACAGTGATTTCAGGAACTCGGCTATCTTGTAGACAAATTCCTTGCCTTCCTCTTCATTTCTGGGGTACTCTACTTCAAGGATAGGTATCTCTTTTTGGCGTATCAGATATTTGGTAAGCTCGTTCGTCCTGGCACATCCCATACACCCAAAGGCCATGGTTGCCTCATTCACGATGATAGCAGCTTCTGCCTCATCTATCATGGGTCCTACTATAGCCATCCTCCCCCTTACACCCGCGGGTACTTCCACTGCTGCATATTTCAGACCCATTTTAGGCTCTTCAGCCGTTATATTCAGAGGTGGGGAGTCTACTCCTACAGTATTTACCCTCTCTTTGATCTTTTCCATCATCGCAAGGGGCTTGTGGCCGAAGCGCTCTACTAGATCAGAAAGTATCAGGCTGTTGATAGGATAAATGATCACTTTTGCCATTATATTGCCTCATAAATTTGATTCAATGATCTCCTTCAGCTTCTTTACTTCTATTTTTTCAGCACGGTGTATCTCAGCGGGTGGAACATGTTTATCGTAAGCATCAAGTGCTTTTCCGATCATGGGTAGCATCTGGACTTCCTCTCTCAGGTAATGGAATCCTGGTCTGGGTCCGCCACCCCTTACAGACCGGCATCTTCTCTCATCCCCGGGGTGAAACCCACGCTCTTTCACAAAGATATGATTCCTGTCCATAGCCCTCAGTTCATCAACTACCTTATCCACAGCAGTCCTCGGACCAGTAACCATTGTTCCAAAACAAGTTTCTTTGATAGTTATGGATGTTTCTGATTCATATACTTTCATTGCGGCATCTATGGGTAGAACGCTGTCAGAACTTATGACCACAATTTTAGTGATAACATCTTCCTCATTGCTCATGGCCCCCCTCCCTGTTACGCTCGATGACATAGATCTTATCTCCTTCTTTGAAGTTCCGGAGCTTTTCTATGTCAAGGATACGCCCAATGATATTTGTACTTATGAACTTCTCTCCGGTAGGTCCGAAAAGGTCATCGTCCTTCGTTTTGACACCTACCATTCCCATACGCTTAGCTGCCTGGTTTGTAACACCTATCTCCCCGGATGCAACCTTTTCCTTTGGTGTGTTCTCCGGCAGGATCTCCTTATATCTCTCTGCAGGTTTTTCAGCTTTGAAGATATAGGTATTCTCATACATCATTATCAAAGGCATTATTCCTACAGGCCTGAACTGCAGGCCAATGGCATGTCTGAAAAAGTCCAGGGTTATGGGTGCAGCATTGTCATACAACTCTATGCTAACCATCTTTGATCCATCAACTCCTGTAGCCCTGACAGTACCCGCCCGAAGTATCTCAATGGTAGTATCGGGCTCCTGGGCCACAATTACTGCTTCATCAGCGACATCCCCTTCTCTTATAAGTTTCACACCATATGGAGCCAATTCCTCTTCAGCCTCGCGGAAACTCTTGCCATGCAGCATTATCTGTGGTGGTGTAGTGTTTATTAGAAGCCGGTGTCCAACTTCTGCCATGTTCACAAGTTCCATGCCCTGTTCCACGTGTCCGATCACCGAATGCAGAATGCTGGCTGTTCTGTCATCGGTGGAGATAAAAGCCTTTCCTGATCCATATCCCACGGTACGCAGGAATACACTCCCTCTCGTGCGCGGTTCATAGTTTTCATATACAGGAAGCTCTCCAATAAGAGCATGGTCTGATATAAAAGAGCTGGAGACCATATCTACTTTGAAACTTCCACTCCTTATGACCGCAAAAAAATGTTCTGCTCCGCGGGGAGATTCAGCTGACATTGCCACATCCAGAAATGTGAATACTTTTTCCCCATCTTCGAGGGGAACCGTAAGATCAGTAGTAAGAAGATGCTCACCTGTTTGTTTCCATGATATCACAGGCTTTATCTCAATTATCCTGTCTTTCTTTTCCAAGTTGTCCAATAAACTTTTTCCACTTACTACTCTTCCAAAGGAACCTTCCAGGGGAGCTCCATATTCTGCAGAATGTCTATCCTTAGTTATTATCAAGTGCGTATTATGAGGATCTCCTCCACCCGCTGCAAAAAGAAGTTCATATTCTCTATATGTGCCTGTCTCTCTCCTGGGAACCATTTCACTTGCAAAGGGACCAAATGCCACTGCATCCCGGCTGATCCATCGCAGAGGCATATCTCTGTACTCTCTAAACTTGTCTGCCCACTGTTTCTTCGAAGATGAATGTTTTTCAAAGAGTTCGATCACGAACTCTCCGGAGGTGGTTATTATCCGATATTCCACTACATTTTCTTCTTGTTCGATCTCAGACCTTTTCAGTATTCCTATTGAAATACCTTCTTTATAAGGTGCGTCAGACACCCGGATGGCATCCCCAAGAGTAGCTCTTTCAGGCAACTTTATTTCAATTCCGTTGACCTCTACTGTTATTTCGCCATCCATATCTGACACCTCTTTGCATAATTCTCTATTGATCTGCGTTCGCTTCGATCCTTTCGGTTTCGGTAAGTTGTGCGATCACTTTCCTTGGCTCCCCTATGTCCACAATCTCTCCATTTCTCATAAGGGCTACCCTGTCACATATCTCTTCCAGGAAGTCCATGTCATGGGATACGATCACAAATGTATTCCCCAACTCCTCCCTTGCTTTGAGAATGGATCTTGTGACATCTTTTTTAGTAATTGGGTCCATTGTACCTGTTGGTTCATCCATTACTATTATGTTTGGCTCCTTCATTAATATCTGGGCAAGTGCTACCCTGTGTCTCTCTCCTTCGCTAAGTTCGTCAGGCATCTTGGATAATATAGATTTTGCCTTTTCTTCTGTGAAACCAGTGGTTTTCAAAGTAATGATCGCCTTTCTTACTGCCAGTTCATAAGGCAGGTCAATACCGATAGACTCTGTGAGGTTATCTATTATATTGCGGTGGGTGTAAAGACTGTATTCCTGATGCAATATGCCCATGTACTGAAGTGCGCGTCCCCTGCATTCCGGCCCAGGTTTTTTCATATCGATCCACTCATCTCCTACCCTCGTAACCACTTCGCCGCTGGTGGGCTGAACTATTCCCATGAGGATCTCTGAAGTAGTGGTCTTCCCCGCACCGCTGACCCCGGCAAGGCCGAATATCTCACTTTCTCTTACTTCAAAAGAGATATCACTTACGGCATTGACTACTCCTCTTGTAACCGATATGTACTTCTTTCGGAGATTTTGCACTTTTATTATAGGGTCGCCAATGGCAACGTCTTGCCTCTTCTCTAGTGCACATGCCATGCCGGTAAATTTCTTTGCCATTTCGCAGGGGTCTCCCTCGGCGACCATGGCCCCATCTTCAAGGATGATTGCCCTGTCAGCAATATCCTCAACAACTTCAGACCAATGAGAGGTTATGATCATTGTCATATTGTAATCCTTGACAGTCCTCTCGATAACATCATGTACTATCTTTGCAGTCCTCGGATCAAGTGTGCCGGTAGGTTCATCTGCTAGCAGCAGCATTGGATTTCTCACAAGCTGGCGGGCAAGGACGACTCTCTGTTTCTCACCACCGCTCAGGTCTCGTGCTATATGCATCATACGGTGAGATAATTGTACTTTTTCCAGCAGCTCCATCGCCTTTGAAATGACATCTTCATCCTGCTGTCCAATTTCGGTAAGGGAATTTACTACATTTGTTATGACCTTCTCATCACCATACAGTGCAAAAGTGCGCTGCAGCATTATAGCTATCCTCTTGGTGATGTCTTTTCTTTTGTGGTCATGAATTGACATCTCAACAAAATCAGCATCAAAAGGTAGTAATTTTTCTCCGGAACATGCTGGACATTCACTTCCTATTTTGCTCGGAGGTTCGATATGACCGCATTTTTCACAGGTTGCAAGATGGTATATCACCTGCCCGCTTATACTTTCATATTCTTCTACTCCGCGAAGTACATGCATTAGAACAGTTTTACCTGCTCCGCTTCGTCCCAATATACCGATGACCTCTCCTTCGTTTATAGTAAGGTTTATGTCCTTCAGAACTTTTAAGCCGTCAAAATCCACATTAAGGTTTTTTACCTCGATGAACGCTGCCATTTATGTTCCTCCGTTTATGTACCGGCTGGAATTCTCCTAGTTCTGACTACCAGTTCAAATTACTTAATGGTATTGTATGGTATGTACTAAACTGCTAACAACTTCTGCCGGACATTTATAATTAGTTTTTAAATTTACTTTTTGTAGAGTATCATCTGCATTATATCAAACTATACATAAACGTAACGCATATTGTTTTCGCCGTTAACAATAAAAATCTGTCCCCTGCTCTTACCTATGGTCAGAAGCATTCAATGAGTCCACAATATCTATAACCTCTATGATATCACTGATCACATGATCAGCGGCTTCCAATAATCTTTGTGGTCTTTTATCCCCTTGCTGGATAGTGACTATCCCCACATCAGCAACCTCCAAGGCGCGAATATCGTTAACACCATCGCCAATCATCAGTACTATATCATATTTCTTTTTAAGGGCCAGTACAATATTAGCCTTCTCATCTGTAGTGGCTATATCAAAAACATTTGTAAGTGGGATGCAAAGTTTTTCAGCTACTCTCCTTAGTGAACGCATGGTGTCGCCAGATGCTATGTATGTATCGATGCCCCTGCTATGCAAAAGCTCTATTGTTCTGGGAGTATTGGAGTATAATTTTCCTGCTGTGCTCAGTACATATGGGATGAACTGCAACTGTCCATCCACGATCAGACCTGTTGCAATATAGTAGCTTTCAGGGCAACTCCGGTGTGCAAAAGCCAGGACTTCTATCACATCTCCCACTACGACCTTTTGGTCGTTGATTATTTCCATTGCCTCCTCTGTGCTCATCGGCCCACTGGAACAACTGATGTCTATTTTTAATCCATTATCAGCTATGAACCTCCGGAGTTCTGTTTTTGGATCAGTGTTCTCAATGGCAACAGGTTCAGCATGCATTACCACAAGAGCTCTTCTGGGTCTCTCTGCTACCAGCATGATACTTTCTATGTTTTCAAGAATATTGCCCGTTGATGTCTCTTTTGCCACACGGTACATGCGTAGCAGTGTTCCTGCGCTATCAAATACCACTGCTATCTTCTTTTGCATGGGGCCGGTTTGTCCCTCATTGTATTTATCGTTATGCAGCTCATATTTATTGATCAATTAACTATTTGTATTGCGTAATGTATGTTCATATGGTGCTCAATGTTTCAAACATGTCCTGCTTTCATAGGGTTGCTATTCTTTGTCTGTTTTTTTACTTCAGTGGCAGTACATGGTGTGTATGCAATGGAGGATAATGCTTATCCTGCGCTTACTACAATACCTTGGGACCATTCCCCGATCACAGTATACATTGATAATGTTAATGTTCCAGAACATTACAGTCCCACATATAAAGAACAGGTAGAATCTGCTATGGCATACTGGGAAAATGGGGGGAATGGCCATCTGGCATACGAACCCGAATTCAGGCTGGTTGATTCTGAAAGTGAAGCTGACATCTATATTATGTGGGTGGAGAATCTGGAAAAGGACGCGGGCGTTGAGAACGGTGTTGCAGGTTTTGCAAGGCCTTATGAAATCAATGGGAAGTATGTGCGAGTGGATATCGTCCTGGAGGTGGGCAATTATGAAGGTTATGCATGGAAACAATATGGTGATGCCAACATGCGTGAACTGGCAAAGCACGAGCTGGGGCATGCTCTTGGTCTTGGCCACAGTAACGACAGGCGTGATATCATGTATCCCACCTATGATCAAAAGGATAACATCGACCCACTACTTGTAGAGAGGACCAGGCCTTTCATATATGCTGCTGTCATAGTTTCCGCAATTACAGTGTCATTATCTATCATCAACTGGTTACGATATCGTGGAAAAAGACGTTCTGTCGAAGATAAGTTCCTGGGTGGCAAACATGGAAGATCTTGAACTCCTGTGTCGTGAAATGTTAAGATACCTTAAAGGTGAGCAAGTAGATTTCTCATGGTGTAAAGTTGATCTTTCCCATTTATCCGATTTTGAGAAAGATGTGCTTGAGCAGACAAGACACATTCCCTACGGACATACAATTACCTATGGAGAACTGGCTGCGCTAATAGGCAGAAGAGGAGCTTCCAGAGCAGTAGGAAGTGCTTTAGCAAAAAACCCATATCCTATAATCATTCCATGCCACAGGGTAGTGTCAAGTAAAGGCATGGGAGGATTTTGTGGAAGTAAGGATCATGAAAGTTTATCTTTGAAACGCAAACTACTGGAACTTGAAGGAGTTAAAATATGAAGGTGAGAATGAATGTTCGGCTGGACAGGAAGAACTATCTTTGTTGACCTTAGTTCTCATTCGGTCACTGAATCAAGAACGGGTGTAAAGCAAGCCAGAGAATATCTGGGAGGTCGGGGTTTTGGTATAAAGTTGATGTATGAATTTGCTGACCCGGATGTGGATCCCTTATCACCTGACAATCCACTGGTGTTTGCTACAGGTCCGCTAACAGGGACTGCAGCTCCGATGTCCGGACATTATTCAATTACCACGAAATCCCCACTTACTCATACTATATTTGATTCCAATGCCGGAGGACACTTCGGAAAGGCAATGAAATATGCGGGTATAGATGCCCTGGTCATTACGGGAAGGTCCGATACCCCTCTCTATCTATCCATCTTTGATGAAGATGTAGAACTTATCTCTGCAGAACATCTTTGGGGAAAAGATACAAGGGAAACTACTTTAGCGCTGAAGGAAAAGGGAAGTGTGGTATGTATAGGCAGGGCAGGTGAAAAAAAAGTACGCTTTGCAAACTTTGTGAGCGACAACCTTTATTCAAGTGGTCGGGGTGGTCATGGGGCTGTAGCCGGCTCCAAGAACCTGAAGGCCGTAGTGGTAAAAGGTACTAATGACCCTCTTATAGCAGACCCGCAAGCATTTGAAAAGGCTATAGCCAGTGCACAGAGGTTACTACAAGCAAATCCAGTAACCTTCAAAGGTTTATCTGTATATGGTACTTCCTTTATGGTCAATGTCATGGACCATCTTGATATCCTCCCTTCCATGAATTTCAGGGAACAGAATTTCCATTATGCTGGAAATATCTCAGCAGAACAACTCTCAGCGTCTTACAAAAGTAAGAAAACACCATGTGATAACTGTCCTCTTGGATGTAGGAGGTTGCTTGAAAACGGTAGTCCAATACCTGATTATGATGCTTTATGGGCTTTTGGTCCAGCTGTGGGTAACACTGATCAGGAATCCATTGTAAAGGCTAATGAACTTTGTTATGTTAATGGTGTAGATCCTATCTCATGTGGAGCTACTATTGCATCATATCTTGAAATATCTGGTGGGAAAATGGATCCTGCACATCTCTTGCAAACAGTTTCTGAGATATCACAAGGTATCAGTTCACTCGGTGAAGGTTCTTTATCCTATACGATCAAGCAGGGCGTAAAAGAACTTAGCATGAGTTCCAAAGGTCTGGAAATACCCGGTTACGATCCCAGGAACATTTCAGGGCTTGCTCTTGCATATGCCACTTCAAATAGGGGGGCATGCCACATGAGTGCATTTATGGCAGGACCCGAGTTATTGGGTAAACCGGTGGGGCTTGACAGATTTGTATTGCAGGGCAAAGCTGGCTTTGTTAAGTTGTTCCAGGATCTTGCAGCAGTTATTGATTCTGTTGTCCTGTGTCCGTTTGTGAGTTTCGCTCTGAGCGAAGGGGAGATAGCTTCTTTGATCAGTGCTGCAACGGGAGTCTCATATTCTTCTGAGGACTTGCTGAGGGTGGGTGAGAGGATATGGAATCTTGAAAGATCGTTCAATCTCAGAGCAGGTTTTACCTGTGAGGACGATACCTTACCCAAGAGAATGTTTTCAAAAGGTGGTATTTCTGAAGGAGAATTTAAAAGAACTATTGCTGAGTATTACCAATTAAGGGGATGGGACAGTCTGGGAGTTCCAACTACAGGCAAGCTTGAACAACTTGGGATAACATTTTAATATGGTTATCAGGTCATCAGTCGCAGTAGGTATTTTAAATAGTAATCTTTCTATTTTTTAGACTATATGCTTCTTATATAGATAACTTGATATATGGAATGGTAAATTATTACCAGTCATATTCAATGTTTGATCGCTTATTTAATAGACCGTTCCGGAGAATTCATAAATGAAACAGCAAGTAGAGGTTAAAGAACTTAAAGAGGGTAAGTACGTTCTAATTGATGAAGAGCCCTGTGTCATTAAGAGTATTTCTAAATCCAAGCCAGGAAAGCATGGTTCAGCAAAAGCAAGGATCGATGCAATTGGAATTTTCGATAATCAGAAAAGGTCCATTGTGGGACCTGTGTCTGACAAGATATATGTTCCTCTGGTTGAAAGAAAGAGCGCTCAGGTAATTGCCATAGCAGGCGATGTTGCCCAGCTTATGGACATGGGCGATTACTCTACCTTTGAGCTTCCTATAACTGAAGAATATAAGGAGAGAGTAAAGGAAGGGGAAGAGATCACTTATCTTGTTGCCATGGGCAAGATGAGGATCGATATGAGGTAAACTTATACCTCATATATTTTCTACATGTATACAAATTTATACACTATTCTGGTTAAATGTTCCACGATCTTTGTATGATGGATTCACTGTCAGATTATTCATCTGCCAGATATGTTCTCTTTGGTGTTCCCTTTGATGGTACATCTTCTTTCCGTGCTGGCAGCAGGTGGGCTCCTGATGCTATGCGCAAGGCATCTGCTAATTTTGAAACGTATAATTCATACTTCGACATAGATTTTGAGGATCTGCTGATCCATGATGCAGGTAACTTCGAGCCTTACTCGGATGTTGAGAAGACACTCGAAGAACTTTTCTTCGCAGTGGAACCAATCGTGAAGGATGGAAAGATCCCAATAATGATGGGTGGAGAACACTCTCTTACTTATCCCTGTGTGAGGGCATGTGCAAAGCATGTAAGTGAAGACATTGGCTTTGTGGTGATGGATGCTCATTTCGATCTGCGTGAAGAATATGGCGGTGTAAAATTCAATCATGCCTGTGTTTCCAGACATATTTTAAATGACATCACTGACAAGTATGTGACAATTGGTGTGCGCAGCGGTCCCAGGGAAGAATGGGAGTTTGCAAAAGATAATGGTGTCTGCTACTATACTCCTGACATTGTAAGAGAAAAAGGTGTTAAAACAGTTCTTGCAGAAGCACTTGAACACCTTGACTGTGACAAGATATACCTGTCACTGGACATGGATGCCCTTGACCCATCTTTTGCTCCCGGTCTTGGAACCCCTGAACCTTTCGGGCTGACAGATGTGGAGGTGAGGGACATTATCCGCATCCTTGCTCCTATGTCTATAGGTTTTGATGTAGTTGAGATCTCTCCAGAGTACGATGGAGGTCAGACTGCTCTTCTGGGCACGAAATTACTTCGCGAGTTCATTGCAGCACACGCTGCAGCAAACAGATGAGATTTAAATTTAATTTTAGTTGATAAGCACCTTTTTGCTTTCATCTGTTCATTTTGAGGTTTTGGAATTTCCTTGGGGTTAAATATTTACTCTTCCCTGTCATAATTAAACAGATTATGAACGAAGAAGTCGAAGTTGTATGTCCCTCTTGCTCACCACGTCACCCGGTGCTGCATGAGGTCCTTAAATCAGGTGTAAATCCTGTGGTAAAATGTTCAGAATGTGGCACAGTTCACCCTACAGTTATAGAAACTCCCAGGAACATTGATGTCAAGGTTATCGTAAGCAGAGGAGATTCTTCCTTTCCACTGCATACCCATCTGCAGGCTGATGATATAATTCGTGTTGGCGATGAGATGTTCATCGATGACGAGTCTTCAGATGAGGTCTATCCGGTTGTAATAACAGCGATCGAATCTGGTCAAAAAAGGCCAGAAGCAGCCAAAGTCGCAGATATTAATCATCTATGGGGCAGGGCTATCGACGAGGTGTGCGTAAAGATAGCTATCCATGAAGGCACCACTACAAGATCGGTGATCAAACAGGTTCCCGGAGGTTACCAGTTCACCATTGGTTCGACCGAAAAGGCTGGCCCTGATGAGTTCAAGATCATAAAGATCAAGGAAAGAGATGGCAGTTTCAGATCCCGTGATGGTATCGTCATAGAAGCCAAGAATATAAAAAGAATCTTTGCAAACCCTGTTCATAGAAGAGCATGGGGAAGTGGTACTTCGTGGAGTTCTCGAAGGAGAGAGCAGAGCTGGTAGCTCGCCTGAAGGTTCATGGTATAAGCGAAAAGGTCCTCAGAGCAATGCTTAATGTGCCCAGGCATCTCTTTGTTCCATCTGTGCACATGTCAAGCGCTTATGTGGACTCACCACTTAATATCGGGTATGGTCAAACTATATCTGCTCCTCATATGGTAGCTATTATGTGCGATCTGCTTGACCTTCAGGAAGGTCACAAAGTCCTGGAGGTGGGTGCAGGTTCGGGATATAATGCTGCAGTTATGGCTGAGATCATAGGGAATACTGGTATAGTATATTCTACTGAAAGGATACCGGAGCTTGTCAGATCGTCGAAAAACAATCTAAAGGCAGCTGGCTATCGTAATGTAGAGGTTTTTCTTTCCGATGGATCTATAGGTCTGCCTGAACATGCGCCCTATGACAGGATATGCGTGACCGCATCAGTTCCCTCTATTCCTGAACCTCTGGTGCAGCAGCTAAGGTCAGGGGGGAGGATGGTTATTCCTGTGGGGGAGATGTTCCAGTCCCTCTACCTTGTTACAAAAGAGAATGATGGTACTGTGGTCACTAAAGAATGGGGTGGCGTAGTTTTTGTTCCCCTGATAGGGAAACATGGTTTTCATTTCGAGCAGAAACCTTACAGGCACCATTGAAGTTTCCATTTTTTAATAGAGCTTCATTCATATGATTGCACATTAAAGGAGAATTTTTGATGGCATATCTATATGATATATGTCATATAATAGTTGATAATGTAGGAAAGTGTTCTATTCATGGCAAATGAAGAAGGAGTCAGGGAAGTATTTGTGAAGGGTATTTTTCTAGTAAATATGCTGGGTGGTACATCTCCTGCAGTATTGCTGGAGGATAAGGATGGTTTAGTAATGCCCATTCACATAGGCCAAGCTGAAGCATTGTCGATTGATACGGTGATGCGTAATGAGACCCTTCCACGTCCTATGACCCATGATCTTCTGGTCGCTGTTCTTGAGCGCATGGAAGTTGAAATTGACAGTGTGTTCATTGATGATAAGATCGATAATGTCTATTATGCCCGTCTGGTGCTCAAAGATGGCGGAAAGCATATGGAATTTGATGCCCGGCCCAGTGATTGCATCGCCATAGCCCTGAGGACAAGTGCTCGCATTATGATCTCCGAGGACTTGATCATCAATGATGCTGTGAGCAAGGATCTGCTCAAAGGGGCACGTTCTCTTTCTCTTTACTGATAAAAAAGTTTAGAAAAACTTATATGGTGTCCAGTTGATGCTTCTATATGAGGCACAGGATATTCTACAATCCTTTCACAATGGTCTTTACCTTTGTGCTGTTGCTTCTGCTATCTGTTGTCGTATCATTTCTCTTTTTCGGGCTTGTAAGTTCAGCTTTTGCAAAATTAGGTTTTTCGTGGGGTGATGCATTCCTGCTTCTTTTCCTCTGTCTGATTGGCAGCAACATCAATGTCCCTCTCACGACCCTGGAAACGGAGGTACATATCCCTAACGATAATTTCGTCAGGGCCTTTGGTGTAAAATACCGCGTGCCTTTCAAGGAAAGTTTTATCAGAAAGACCACAGTGGCTGTTAACATAGGAGGGGCGGTAATACCTATCCTTGTATCAGTCTACCTTCTTTATATATATCCAGGAGCGATAACCTATTCGCTGTATGGGATAATGATCGTAGCAGCAATTACTAAAATGGTAGCACGTCCTGTAAAAGGTGTGGGTATAGTTACACCTGCACTGGTACCTCCACTGGTCGCAGCATTAAGCTCCATACTAATAATCTCTCATTTTCCGGCAGATCATGAGTTCATATTCATAATTGCATACACTGGCGGCACCCTGGGCACATTGGTCGGTGCGGATCTCCTCAACCTGCGCGGTATTACAAAGATAGGTGCGCCGGTGGTGAGTATAGGTGGGGCGGGCACTTTTGATGGTGTCTTCCTTGCCGGTGTTATAGCCGTACTCCTGGTGTGAGGATTCATAACCTATTAATACGAGTTTTCCATGAGTATTCATCATGCTAACAAAAAGGATCATACCCTGTCTTGACGTGACACTTGATGAAGCCGGAGGCACCGTGGTCAAAGGCATTGAGTTCGTTGACCTGAGGAAAGCAGGTGACCCTGTGGAACTTGCCAAGCGCTACAATGAACAGGGTGCCGATGAACTTGTATTTCTTGATATTACGGCTTCTCATGAGGGTAGAGGCACCATGGTCAATGTCATAGAAAGGACTGCTGATGAGGTTTTCATTCCCCTTACTGTGGGAGGTGGTATCAATTCAATAGAGGACATCCGACAGATCCTCAGAGCGGGTGCTGATAAGGTTTCTATCAACACTGCGGCAGTCAAAAATCCGGACCTCATCCGGCAATCATCACAGATATTTGGTTCTCAGTGCATTGTTACTGCCATTGATTGCAAACGCAATCTGGACGTTGACAACAATCCGGATAAGATTATTTTGGAGCTTGAGGACGGTACGCCGGCATGGTACGAAGTTGTTATCTATGGGGGCAGGAAACCTACAGGTATCGATGCAGTACAGTGGGCAAAAAAAGTAGAGGACCTTGGTTCAGGTGAGATCCTGTTGACAAGCATGGACAGGGATGGTACATACGATGGATTCGATATTCCTATTACCAGAAAGCTCTCCGAGGAACTGGCTATACCTGTGATAGCCTCTGGTGGAGTGGGCAATCCGCAGCACATATATGAAGGTTTCACTAAAGGCAAGGCTGATGCTGCACTTGCAGCAAGTATCTTCCACTTTGGGGAATATACTGTGCAGGATGTGAAAGAATACCTCAGGGAAAGGAATGTCCCTGTCAGGCTGTAATTCGGGTGGTGTTATTCTGGAGATCAAGGAATTCCAGCAGTTCATGTCCGATCTGTATGGACACAATGATAGAAGGCGTGGTGCCACTGCCACCATGTTATGGCTTGTGGAGGAAGTAGGCGAACTCGCGGAAGCTGTGCGCAGACACGATACAGAGAACATTAAGGAAGAGCTTGCGGATTGTTTTGCCTGGGTGGGTGCCCTGGCAAACCTCTACAATGTGGACCTTGAAACCGCTTTCCTCGAAAAGTATCCGCTTGCATGTCCAACATGCGGCAAAAACCCCTGTGTCTGCACGGATTGATCATCAATCGGCAGCTCAGATCAGATGTAGGGTTCACAATGAATGTAAAGGATAGTTTCTTTACCGTACTTCTCACGTAATCTGTTCTCTATTTCAGTGCAGATATCGTGGGCTTCTATAAGACTTAGTTGCTTATCTACCTGTATATGCACATCAGTGGCAATATTATTGCCTATCTTCCTTGTTTTGAGCTTGTGGAAGTCTTTTACGCCTTCAGTGGACACAATAATGTGCTCTATGTCTTCAATGACATCTTTTTCAAGGGCAGCTTCCGTAAGTTCATTGGCATTCCTGTACGTGATCTCCAGTGCCACTTTGAATATGAAAAAGCTCAATATGACCGCTGCTATCGGGTCAAGGACTGCCCATTTGCCTCCTAAGGCTATTGCACCGCCGATACCCAGCATTGTTCCCACTGAAGAGAACGCATCTGAACGGTGATGCCATGCGTTTGCTTCCATAGCATCACTTTTTATCTTTCTGGCATAATTTAAGGTATATCTGTACAGCAATTCCTTTGCAACGATAGAAACCACCGCAGCAATAAAGGCTATAAGTCCTGGTTGTTGCAGGTTTCCACCATTAATTACAACAAGTATCTTTCCCAGGCCACTCAGAAGTATCTCCAGGCCTATGATAAAAAGTACAATGCCCACAAAAGCTGCACATAGGGTTTCTATCTTGCCGTGGCCATACTGGTGGTTATGATCAGCAGGTTTTCCTGCAGCTTTGAGTCCTACTATCACCACAATATCAGTTACAAAGTCGGAAAATGAGTGGACCGCATCTGCTATCATTGCTGCACTGTTTCCTAAAATTCCAGCAATGAACTTAAAAATGGTCAGGATGATGTTTACTATCATCCCATTTACAGTCACTTTTACAGCGGTCTCACTTCTTTCTTTTCCAGTGTGCATGCAATTAGATGCTCCTTTGGATAAACTAATGACTATTATCTCCCTATTTAACTCTTTGTGTATTTTTCGAGCACCATCTTCTTTTTTGAGAGCCTTCATTACTTATTATTGCCATTACTTTTTAATCATTTAAAAATATGTTTTGCTATCCTATATTTGGATAGAGCCAAATTGAAACTCTCGCTCCTCACTCATCTCTCTTTTTTTGTTTTAGGTGTAATTTAAATAGAAAGAAGACCGACTTATCAGATGCAATAGAGGTGGTGCCTTATGCTTTACAATATTAGGCAATATTATATCGTAATGCTCTTACTGGTATTAGTTCTCCTTGGGAGTGGTTGTGTTAGAGATTTTGATGAAGGGTCCTACCTGTATATAACAAATACTGAGTTATCGGCGGATAAAGTGGCAAGTTCTTTTGTCGATCTCAATATAACAACATATATTTTTCACGAGAGTGGAGTGCAGAAATCGAATACTTCACTGGAACTTAAGGTATTCGACCGCAGCACCGGTCTTCTCAAGTTGCGCAAGACTGCAGATGTGGGTTTCATAAAGGAAGGTGAAACATCTTCGATATCTCAGTCTATAAGGCTACCCAAAGAAGGACAATACAGGATAGAATCTGTATTATATGAGGGTAACAAGACGAAACATACATCAGAGGTACAGTTGAGTGGACTTGAAGGCCTGAAGACCGATGTACAGGAAATAGGCATAGGGATAGATAGCATGGATTTTCTGGTCAGGAAGATTGTGGGTAACAATGTTGTGATAGAGAATGACATCTATCTCACGAACGCAGGTTCTAGTGTGAGTGAAGACTACAAGGTGCTTGTAAAAGCCCGTGAAATGGATGCGCGCCTTATAGCTGATAAGGTTTGGACCACCACCGGGATCATCGGTCCGGAAGAAACCATTGTAAGGAGTGTTAATCTTACAGTGCCTGACAATTACAATTACGTTGTTGAGGTCATCATCTGGAAAGATAACACTATTGTAAAGCGCGGTGAGGATTATGTTCAACTGAATCCGGAAAAAGTTATTGACAAAGACAAAACTGTAGAGTCTAAGGATGTTACAACGAGCGATTTTCTAGTAGAGGAAACTCCAACAGAAGTTCCTGCATACGAAGTACCCTATGAGGGAACACAAACACCAGGATTTGGTTCAGTATTTGCTATAGTATCTTTAATTGCAGCATTCTTCATGTTCAGGAGGAGATCTGTATGAGCGGGGATTTAAAAGAAACTGGAAATTTTGGGCATGAGCAATCAATTACACCAGTAAAGGTGAAAGAGAAAAAGGCATCTTCAATTGAAGATTATTTCAGGATAGGCCTGTTTGTATTGGTGGCCCTCCTGCTTGCAATCTCTTCTCTCCAGTTCTACAGTTCGGTACATGATGTGATATATACATGGTTCGAGTCAGAATATGTTCCCATAATCAGAGCTGTGTTTAATCTTGCAGTTGTAGTTTTCTGTTTATATGTTATCAAATTCCACCTTATGAAAAAGAAGGCATAGACTCTTTGGATATATATTCCCGAACATTGGCCGGAAACTTCAAAGTATTCCGGCCATCTTTTATATATCGTGACATCATCAGAAAACCTAATGTCCTCAATTCCTGAACTGCTGGCCCCGGCTGGTGATATGCTATCTCTTAAGGCAGCTGTGGAGAATGGCGTAGATGCTGTGTATCTGGGTGTTAAGAAGCTCAGTGCCAGAGCTTATGCTTCTAATTTTTCTCTCGATGAGCTGGAACAAGTTATCGATTATGCTCACCTCAGGGGTGTGAAGGTATATGTTACAGTGAATACTCTTATAAAAGATGCAGAATTTGCTGAGGCTGCCAGGACACTGCAGAGCATTGCCGCATATGGAGCAGATGCCGTAATAGTGCAGGATATAGGTTTGCTTTCATTTTTACGTGAATTTCTTCCGGAACTTCCTGTACATGCAAGTACGCAGATGACAGTACATAACACTGAAAGTGTATGTTCACTTGAAGGTCTGGGTGTAAAAAGGGTCGTGCTTGCAAGAGAACTTTCGCTTGAAGCAATCCGTTCCATCCGTGATCATACGCAGGCAGAACTTGAGGTATTCATTCATGGTGCTCTATGTATCTGTTACTCCGGACAATGTCTGTTCAGCAGCATGATAGGCGGAAGAAGCGGTAACAGAGGGTACTGTGCACAGCCCTGTCGCAAGCAGTATTCTTTGAAGAAGAATGGCGAAGAGGTCAATGTTAAAGGTAATTTCCTGCTAAGCCCAAAAGATCTTAATACTGCTGAAATCCTGCCCAAAATTATCGAAGCAGGTGTTTCGTCCCTTAAGATCGAAGGAAGGATGAAACGTCCCGAATATGTGGCAGGTGTGGTAAGTATCTATAGGCGGCTTCTGGACCGGTATGCAACAGATCCTGCAGGTTATTTTGTATCCGAGGAAGAATTGATAACACTTGAACAGCTTTTTAACAGGGGTTTTACTCATGCATATCTTTCGGGAAAACCACGTTTTGAGCTAATGGATCACGACGTGCCTTATAACCGAGGGGTTCTGGTGGGCACTGTAATCGGTCGTTCTAGCAGAGGCTATGTAAGCCTCAAATTGTCAGGCTCTCTCAATGTTGGTGATGGGATTGGTTTTTCATCTGAAGGAACGGGTGAGAATGTAACCCGGATGTTCTACAAGGGTAAACCTATAAATACTGCTGGTAAAGGCATGGTTGTAGACCTGCTTCTTTCCAACCCAGTATCTGCAGATACGCAGGTATACAGGACTTCAGATGTCTCACTTCTTAAGTCTATGGAAAGGTCTTTCACTTCTCAAACGCCTGTACGCAAAGTGTCCGTGAGGCTTAAACTTACTGCTGTAAAAGGCAAACATCTGGAAATGTCTTTGGAGGACAGCGATAACAATGTGGTAAGGATGGATTCAGAATATATTGTCCAGGCATACCAGAAAAACCCGACAACTAAAATAGATGTTGAAAAACAGCTCTTAAAGCTTGGGGCTACTGTTTTCTATCCGGTCTCACTGGAAGTCCGGTCAGACCCCGATATTTTCATTCCTATCAAGGAACTGAACAATATCCGTAACAGTGCCGTTCTGGAAATGGGGAAGATAAGAACCAGAAAATGGAAACGTACATTTGAAGAATTTATTTTTTCACCTCCTACTTACCGTGAGGAAAAAACAGGAAAACCTTTGCTGTCTGTCAGTGTGAATACTCTGGATGGTTTGTTGTGTGCAGCAGATGAAGGTGCAGATATGATCTATTTTGGAGATGAGGACTTCCGCAGCCATACGAAAACCACACTTAAAGAAGCATATGATATTGCATTTAGGGCAGGCTGCAGGATATATCTTACAACACCATCTATTGTCTGGGATAAGGAAATGGATGAATTGTATTTGCTTATCCGGGAGGCACTGAAAATTGGTTTCTGTGGGGTGCTTGTTGGCAACCTTGGTGTTCTCAGAGCAGTTCAACAGTTGGGTTGCAATATTATTATAGACTGTTCTCTTAACGTATTCAACCACAGATCGGTTTCATTTTTCCATAGTGCAGGTACTGAAGCTGTTACCTTATCTCCTGAGCTTAAACTGGAGCAGGTTTCATCACTGAGCAGATATGGAACTGTGGAATGCGTGGTACATGGAAATCTCAAGCTCATGGTTATAGAGAATTGCATCGTTGGAAGCTTGCTGGGTGGTGAAAATGATGCATGCTGTATGCCCTGTAGGGATAATACTTATGCAATGAAGGATGAGAAAGGTTTTGAATTCCCGCTACTGATGGATGAACGCTGCAGGACCCATATTTTCAATTCCAGGGAATTATGTTTGCTGGATGATGTTGCCAACTTTATCAAAGCAGATATACTCAGATTCAGGATAGACGCAAGGTATATGGATGCGCAGAAAGTGCGGTTAGTGGTATCTGCATACAAAAAACGTATCGATCAATGCATTTCCAAGCAAGCGGTCCCCCATCTTTCCTGCAGGGACATATCTGACAAATACACAAAAGGACATTATTTCAGAGGCGTATTATGAAGGTCTTTTTTTCAGGCTCTATCCGTGGTGGAAGAGAAATGTTGTCCGTTTATCAGCATCTTTGCTCATTTATTGTTTCTAAAGGGCATGAAGTACTTAGTGAGCATGTAGCTGATGCACAGCTTGAAAAAGTGGAATATTCCATGACAGAGCAAGAGATCTTTGCAAGGGATATAGCTCTCTTAGAGCACAGTTCATGCCTTATTGCAGAGGTAAGTCTTCCTTCTACAGGCGTTGGCTATGAGATATGCAGTGCAGTTCAAAGGCATATTCCGGTACTGTGTCTGTACAGGCCTGGATCAAATGTGTCGGCTATGGTCCTGGGTAATCCCCATGTTGCCCTGTGGCAGTATTCCACACTGGAGGAGCTTGATACTAAAGTGTTAACCTTCCTGATCTCGCTGCAGGGAGAAATATAGGGATAATAGTTAAATATTTATTCTGCCATATATTATGTACATGGCTACAGAGATCATAATCGTTCTGGCTGCAATAGTAATTGCATACCTGCTTTATAAAGTCCTGAAGACCGTAAAGAACATGGTGGTCAATACTATCATGGGATTGCTTGTGCTTGTTATAGCCAATACCGCTCTAGGACTGGAAATAGCATACTCATGGGTTGTGGTCCTTACATGTGCCATTGCAGGTGTTGTTGGTGCCATCCTTGTGATCCTGCTGCACTATGCGGGCATCTTCTTCTGATCATAGCGCATAACGGCACGGATCATGTGCCGGATATATTTCTCTCCTCTATAATTCTTTTCCAATAGGTTGTCTTTCAATTCGAGGAAGCCGAATCCTTTGAAAAGTGTCCTTATTTCTTCGGGAGTGAAATAGTGGTAAAGGATCCCATTGTGGCGCATAAAACTGCGTTCTTCTACTTCCTCTCCCCCATATCTCATATCCTGAGAACCAAAGACCTCTAGGAATACCAACCCATTGCATTTTAAAACTCTTCTTATCTCGCTGACTGCAGCATATCTAGCTGCTTCAGTGAGATGCTGCAAAACTCCCAGACAGATCACGGCATCAAAAGTTTCTCCCTTAAAGGGCAAGTGGGTAAGACTTGCAGTGGCATAATCAGCTTTTCTATCCTGCTTTTTCAGGTACTCCCTTGCTCTGTGCAAAGCCATGGATGAAATATCCATACCTGTTGTGCTGTAGCAGGCAGATAGTGGAAATAGATGTCTTCCACATCCGCATCCCACATCCAGTACTTCGCTTCCAGGAGGAAGCATTTCTGTTATATGGGATATGGAGCCAGCACAGCCCCATTGTAAATGCCTGTACTCCTTTTCCCACGCAAGAATATCTTCTTTCTCTATCAATTCTTTATGGCCTGTAACTTGCAGCTTCACTGAATCTCTTTGCAAGGAAGTCCTTTTCCATTGATGAAAGGAACCATCCTGCCTTTGGGCCAGATTGCTGTCCCAGCACGGCCAGATAGATGGCTTTGAACATCTCAGTTGTTTTTACTTCCAGTTCATCAGTACCAATCCCCATTATACGGGCAATCCTGGCATTAAGAGAAGAACTCTTATCCTGGGAGGAATAGACAAGGTTGTGGTAATCTTCCCCACTCAATTCCTTTGCAGCATCTATCTCCTCGGATAATGCCTGGAGGAAAGCTCTTTGGGTAGCGTTCAAGGTTGCAGCCTGTACAGGGATCTCTTCCTTGACGCTGAACTTTACCATGTCAGGAGCATACATGTCAAGCCACTTTCCGACGTTCTCTGCAAGTTCCAGGATACATTTCTCATTTTTCGTGCTGTATCCCGATCTCTCCACTATCTTCATCACTCTGTCAAGATTACCGTGAGCTACCTGGTAAATAGTGATCATGTGCCTGAAAGGGATATCTGTGTGGCAGATACCTGCTGCATGTGATAGTTCTTTCAGTCGTTTGTTATAGCCGGACCCTTCTGCGTTAGCACTCAGCTTTTCATATTCTTCTACCAGGTTGAGCAGGGGCAGGGAAGGATCAAAGCGAATGTGCTTCTCAGGTTTTGTTCTTATGATCAAGTATCTCAATATTTCGGGTGGGAGGACTTCCAGCATATCGGATATTGCCACTACCACTCCGCTTGAGGAAGACATTGCGCCTTTTGTACCCAGCATGATCCATTCATATACCACCGGATATGGTGCTTTGTATCCATATATTTCCTCACTTATGGCTTTGCCTGTATCGTAGGACCCACCTTTGGAAGCATGGTCCTTCCCGAAAGGCTCAACTGTAACTCCCAGCACACCCCAGCGGGCAGGCCAGTCCACCCGCCATGTAAGTTTCCCTCCTCCTGTCATTGATACGGTTCCGCAGTCTCCGCAGGAGCAAGCATAATTAACTGTCTCTGCTTCAATATCAAATCCAGTGACTTTAGTGGTCGTAAGCCGGCCACATTTGCTACAGATCGGATTAAATGGACTCCAGTCATCTGTGACCTCTTTTCCGGAGTGTTCCTGCAGGATACGTGCTATTTTGTCTCTGTTGAGGAGAGCTGTTTTGATGCTTTCCACATACATTCCCTGTTTATACATCTCATCAGCCCTATATATTTTAGGATGAATACCTAAGCGATCCAGGGCTTTGTAGAACGGTTTGAGAAAATGTTCAGCATAACTGGTACATTCACCACATGGGCAGGGAATTTCTGAAATAGGCTTTCCCACATGAGGTGCAAAGCTTTCGTCCAGGAAAGGATATACTTTCCTCAGAGGATCGTAAGTGTCTGCAACATAGATAATTTCTGCAGCTGCTCCCTGATCCAGCAGAGCACGGTAAGTTGCGTCTGCCGTGACCACTTCTCTCATGTTCCCGATGTGGATGTGTCCTGAGGGAGTGATGCCAGTTGCCACAAGGTGTTTTTTTCCGCTTTCAAGGATCTCCTCTGCCATGACATCTGCCCAATGCGTTATCTCTGCCATATTAGTTCACCAAATTCATAATAATGATGCATTATGAAATTATATACTATTATTTTAGAGCTGTGGTGTGAAGGTATGTCTGGAAGGTGCAAGATTCTCCTTCTGCACTAAGTGATCGCACATATCCCGGGATGTAAGCTTCAAAGCCTGTCCTGTAATGCCCCTTCTCCCGGAGCCATCTGAATACTATGGTCCTTTTTGTCTCACATAAGAAAAAATGTTCGCACAAGTACGAATCGAAAGAGTTAATTAGTAGTATATGCTCTTTTCTTCAATGACTCGTATCACGCCTATAGGAGAAAGGAACAGTCTTTCAGTTATGAGGGATATATTCATGCTGTATAGGATGCGGGATCCAGCAGGTGATGAACTTGCCTCTCTTATTGAAATGCTGGGCACCCATGGTTCCATTGCATCTGCTCCGGTTCTTTATGATGAAGGGGATCACCCGGAAGACGATGAAATAGACACAAATGCTACCCAAGCTGTGCTTGTATTCACTGGTGAACTCCAAAGTTCAGAAGCTCAGTGACCTCTTTTTCGAATTCTTCAAAGAATAGATAGCATTTTAGTATATGTCCATTGCTTTCAAGCGTGTCTAGGAACCCATACCAATATACTACTAATCCACAGCCGGACATCTGTTCGTAATGGGAAAACTGTTTTTTCGTATAGTGTTTGTGTTCCTGCTCATCCCCGAACATTGCCTTGCTCTCTATCCAGGATATTCTCATGTCATCTATTGTTATGGGTTCAGGCAGCAGGAAGTCTGGGGTCTTGGTCATATTCTGCTCTCTTAATTGTTCCTCGGTCAGGAAATCTATTTTATGGGCCTTTAGCCACCGGGAGATGATTTCCTCTCCAAGTCTGCCTTTTTCCAGCTGGAGATCGTGTGCACGTGGAGAAAAAAAATGATCTTTATCCAGAGCCTCTATGATCTCTTGGCTTAAACGTTTGTTTTTAAGTCTGGCCGGGGAATTAAAAGCCATTTTTTTAGGTATGTCCAGTTCTTTCAGTATGAGGGACGCCATCAACGTGGCAGGTATCTTTTTAGCTTTGGACATATCGAGTATCGTTTTCCCTCTGTTCCATTGTTCCAGTTGTGCCGGTCCACTTCTTTTCAAATTACCAAAATTTGATTTTACCTTAGAAACTGTTTTTTGGGATAATATCGTATACGCAATACCCGGGTGGATACCGAACGTCTTGGCCACGGGTCCTATGTCCGTTATGTCCTCCAGCAATTCGTATATCTTTTCATACTTGCTCTTGTTCATGCATTGTTCCTTTCCTGTGGCCCTTTATCAGTATACATTCCTCACAGCGTTTTTTTCCACAATATGATTTCCCATATTCAACGATAAGTGCGTGGTACTCTTTGAACATGTTGACATCCTGTGGGAGTGCACTTTCAAATAATTTCTGTAGCTTTCCATAATTGCCTTCCACGCCTATGCAGCTCATAATGCGTGTAGTATACGCATCTATAACAAATTTAGGTTTATCAGCAGCATATAGTAGGATGCTATCTGCAGTTTCATTACCAACGCCATTCATAGATAATAAAATTTTACGCAAGTGGTCAATAGGAAGGTTGAACAGTTCGTGCATATCGTTCTCTATCAGGAACTGTGCTGCATTTCTCAGCCTGGTGGCTTTCTGTCGATAGAATCCACAGCATCTTATCATTTCTTCCAGCTCGATGATGTCTGCTTTGGCAAGACCATATGGTTCAAGCAGTCCTGCCTGCCTGAGGTTGCCTATGGCCCTTTCTACGTTGGACCATTTTGTCTGCTGAGTCAGAAAAGCCCCTACTATTACCTCAAAGCGCGTTTCTGCAGGCCACCACTTCTGGGGTCCGAATTCTTCCAGAAGTATTCTATATATCTCTTTGAGTTCACTTTCTTCAATTTCTGAAGGTAACAGAGAACGATCATCTCCAAAGTTCTTTCAGTTAGAAGTCTGTATCCATCACTTTTTCTATTCTCGTTCTTTTTTGAACTTATCGTGTGTTTCTATAACAGTTGCATTCTTGTTTCTTACAGTTACCTTCTCAAAAGGTTCACTTGTCTGCATATCAGCTGCAATGTTTTTAGGATCATTTTCGGATTCTTTTTCAGGCATCTCTGGGATGCCTATATCCCTTCCTAATTTTATTTTCGTATTCTCTATGTATGTATCTAGGATCACTCTTTCAGAATGGGTTTTTTTGTGGGAACTTCCGTATCCAATAATGCAATTAGCTTCTTTGGTGCGCCAATCCACATGATAGAGATGACATTGTTTTCCTTTGCAATTTGATGTTCCATC
>AMWB02005443.1_pt3 | contig 38614 bp, 35 predicted proteins | sample 200311 | NCBI WGS metagenome assembly AMWB02 (sample SAMN02737377, study PRJNA173069) | bioreactor metagenome | biome: anode biofilm in microbial fuel cells | place: USA: California | collected 2010-12-16
GGTAATCCTCATCAGGTAACTAAAGCTGAAGTTGGTTTATCTAATGTACCTAATACTGATTTTACAGCAAGCGATGCAGCTAATACTGCTCACCGTTTAACTATTACAGGTAATCCTCACCAGGTAACTAAAGCTGATGTAGGTTTAAGTGAAGTACCTAATCATGACTTTACTGCTGAGGTAGCTCTTAATACAGCTAAGGTTGGTATCACTCCTGAGCAAGCTAATGCTATTGTACTTAATACAGCTAAGGTCGGTATTACGACTGAACAAGCTGCGGCTATTGTAGCTAATACAGTTCATAGTAATATAATCTCAGGTAATCCTCATCAAGTTACTAAAGCCGAGGTTGGTCTAAGTGAGGTACCTAACCATGACTTTACTGCTGAGGTAGCTCTTAATACAGCTAAAGTTGGTATTACTGTACAGCAGGCTGCTGATATTGTTAGTAATAACAATCATCGCATGACCGTTGTTGGTAATCCTCATAATGTAACTAAAGCTGAAGTCGGCTTAGGTTTAGTACCTAATACTAATTTCACAGATGATGTTGCAGCATCTTTAGCTCATATCGCAACAACCACGGGTAATCCTCATCAGGTAACTAAAGAAGAGGTTGGATTAGGATTAGTACCTAACGTGGATTGTACTAATGCAAGTAATATTACTACTGGTATGTTACCTAGTTCGGTATTACCTCCAGTAGCTATTACAAGTACTCACGTTATTACATCAGAAGTAGAGATGTTAGCATTGACTGTTCAGGAAGGTGATGTAGCAGTTAGAACTGACTTGAATAGATCATACATTAATTCTACTGGTGATAACCTATCTATGGCTGATTGGCAGGAGCTTCTTACTCCTACTGATACTATCCTCAGTGTTAATGGTCAGACCGGTACTGTAGTTCTTACTACTACTAATGTAGCTGAAGGAACTAATCTCTATTACACTGAAGCTAGAGTTAGTGCTAATACTGATGTCACTCTTAATACAGCTAATAGACATAGTCATACTAATAAAGCTATACTCGATGCAACTACAGCAGCATTTACAGTAGAGCAAGCTAATGATATTTCAGTTAATAATGCTAAGGTTGGTATTACAACTGAGCAAGCTGCATCTATCGTATCAGCAGATGCTCATATTGCTACTATTACTGGTAATCCTCATCAAGTAACTAAGGCTGAAGTCGGCTTATCTAATGTACCTAACGTAGATTTCACATCTCCAGTAGCTGCTAATACAGCTCATCGTAATACAATTACAGGCAATCCGCATCAGGTAACTAAGGCTGAGGTTGGTTTAGGTCTCGTACCTAATACTGATTTCACATCTGATGTAGCTTCAGCTCTAGCTCATATAGCTACTATCACTGGTAATCCTCATCAGGTAACTAAAGCTGAAGTTGGATTAAGTGAAGTACCTAACCACGACTTTACAGCTGAGGTAGCTCTTAATACTGCTAAAATTGGTATTACCCCTGAGCAAGCTGCTGCTATAGTAGCTAATACTACTCACGCAGCTATTATTACTGGTAATCCTCATCAGGTAACTAAAGCTGAAGTAGGATTAGGTTTAGTACCTAACGTAGATCTAACTGACGAAGTAGCTCTTAATACAGCAAGTCGTCACGATCACGCTAATAAACCTGCATTAGATGGATGTACAGCTTCATTTACTGTAGAACAAGCTGATGATATCACAGCTAATAATACTCATCGTGCAATTACTGATGGTAATCCTCACGGTATTACTCCTATTATGATCGGAGCTGAAACTCCAGCTGATGCTCAAATAAAAGCTAATATTGCTGAAGCTAATGCAATAGCTTATGCTAATGCCCATTTTACTAAATCACCTGGAGCTCCATTATTCTCAGTACCTATGAGAAATTCATTTAATATGGTACAGGGTGTTGGTCTTATAGCATTCTCTAGAGCATCTACTGCAACATATTTAGATCGTTACGGTATTCTTCGTCACGTTGATATCGATGAACCACGTTTTGGTAAAGATGGTTTATTGATTGAAGGATCTAGTATTAACTATTTTGTTGGATCAACCGATGTATCAGTATTCGATACATTTACTAATTGTTCTAAATCTCTTAATCAGCAATATGACGCTAATTACGAAATAACAACTGATATCGTTACTATTGATCTTCCAGGAGTACCATGGCAGATCTCTAAGATCATCGATACAGTATATCTAGAAAAAGGTAAATACTATACATTCAGTGTACGTTTACGATCTAACCAAAATATCAATATGGAGATCAAGCTACGTGACTCTTCTGGAGCTAACTCTGGAGATTTCGGTGGTACTAAGTTGGTTACTCTTGATGAACGTTTAGTTAGATACGAATTTACTGTATTCGTACCAGAAGCTACTATCGGACATCCTGAAGTTATACTAGCTCCTACTACAACATTGGATGGTTCTAGTTTTGCTATAGTTGATATGCAATTAGAAGAACTTAATTTTGCATCTAGTGTTATTCCAACAACAACTGTTCCAGTAACACGAGCTGCTGATAATGTTTCATTTAATTATCGAGAGAACTTTCCTGGAAGTCTTGTTGATAAGACGGTTATTATCGATGTTAATGTATTTGGAACAACAACTGATAATTCTATGTGTTTTAATAGTGGTGATCTTCAGCTTTATATTAGTGATGGTACACCAGGTAATCGTAAAGTTAAAGCATCTATGTCATCTTTCTCTACAACTGAATTCGTTGAGAAACTTGGTAAATTTAGAATAGGTGTTAGTTATAATCGTACTCTTGAAACATTATCTATGTATCATGATGGTGTATTAGTATCAGAAGATACAACAGCTACTATAGCTGATCCACCGTTATCAGATCCAGCTAATATCGAAGCATTCTTCAGTGAGGTATATGACGGATTAGACCCTTCATATACTGGACCGATCATCATTCAGCATCCATTAGAGGTATTTAACACTATAGTTAGTTTAAGTACTAACTCTCCATATTGTTATATCTCTAATCTATTGATCTATGATGAGGCTCTATCTCCTGAGCAACATAAAGTAGCTTAATGTAATACTCCATAGGCTCATCTACAGCATTAGCTGTAGATGAGCCTTGTTTTATTTTCTAACTTAAATTGCAAAGTGCATTCTAAAACGATTTCATATATATATGATTCAGTAACAAAGATGTATTAATATATCAATTAATCTTTTTATATATGGAGAATTATCATGAATGCAATGGAAGCTAAAGAAGTTCTGATGCAAATCATTACCCTCTGGATTGAGAAATCCAGAAACTCTAACATGATCAGTAAATTGATCATGCTGATTAAAGCTTTGAAACTCACAGCTGGTCGGGAAGTTGAATCATCTCATACTTACCGGGCAGTATTTTTCGAATTAAAAGAACTCGGATGCGTAGAGTTCTAAAACACAAAAACCTAGGAGGTTTGCTATGAAGATCACATTTAAGGTTGCCGAGTATGTTGTAAAAGATGTTGAAGTAACGGTCGATGTAAACATCAGCGAGATGAATGAGTTTGATGTAGGAAAGTCATTGGTTTCGGGGTGTGTTGATGCAGTTAAAAATAAAATTAGAACTGAATTCATGAATCGAAATTCGTCGCCCGCCCCCAAAGAATAATCCCAGTAAAGACATCTAGTAATCCTCATCAGGTAACTAAAAGCAATAACCCTACCGAGCTAGATCTCGGTAGGGTTATTTAGCATATCGATTATACTATTTTATTTTTTATTTTACGCGTCGAATTAATTGTCGATTATCACGATATCTATCGTTATTAATTAATTGTAATCTGATATGACAATTCTCACATTTATTAGTCGAATCTACTAATGTATTGTAAGCATTTTCTCTTATCATATCTCGTATAGATTTAACTATGTCATATGATAGATTAAATGGTTGATGATCATTATAATCAACAGCTCGTCTATACGCACCGCTATCTATCTGCTTTAACATTTGTGTACCAACATCTATTACACTACCAATAACTTTTCCATTCTCATCAATGACATGCATGATTTTACCTATACGATTTGAGTCATCTATATCTATATTTTTTATCAAATATTAAATTGTAAGCTATAAGATATTTATATATATATTATTAAATAACAAAGATATCTTCCGTTAAAAATACTAAATAACTAAGGGGACACTACGATGCTTAATTGTAAAGCTACTATGGAACAACATGGCGGAAAAGAAGCGTGCTTAAAATACATCAATATAGATCAATCTTTTATTCAGCTTATATTAGATCCAGATAAAGAAGTACAGCTAGCTGCTGTACAACAGAATGGAAAAGCTATTATGTACATTGATAATCCTGATAAGGATGTACAGATAGCTGCTGTACAGAAAAATGGATGGGCTATTCAGTACATAGCTAATCCAGATAAAGATGTACAGTTAACAGCCGTAAATGAAGTTGGATATGTTATTCAATTAATCTCTGATCCCGATAAAGATGTACAGTTAGCTGCTGTACAACGAAATGGATGGGCTATTCAGTACATAGCTAATCCCGATAAAGATATACAGTTAGCTGCTGTACATCAAGATGGATCGTCTATTCAGTTTATTTCCGATCCTGATGAAGCAGTTCTATTAGCTGCTAATTCTAAATAATCACTCTTAAGTTAATTGACGTTAATATAACTAATAACTCTGCTGAGACTTACATCTCAGCAGAGTTATTAGTATATATATTATTTTTTACGGAAGATTCATCAGATAGCTTTCTTTAGTTAATACATGATACGCATTACCATTGCGAACTAATTCAGTAAATTCATAACCATCTATTATGACGTTACTGTATATAGTACTATTAATTTCTCCTGAAGCAATAGATAGTATATGATTAAATAATACTGACCATTCTCTATCATTAATTGACATCTCAGCAAATCCTATATCAGTAGTACTAAAATCACGATAGGTCGGATGAAGTTGTTGGAGTGACTTTACTTCATTAATATTCTCTGAAGCTACTCCTAAGAATATCTTATCATAAGCTACAGTCATTAATTCATAACTTGATAGATCTACATCGAAGTTCTGAATGAAATGATTAAACTTAGTAGTAGTTCTACCAACATTCATAATACTCGGATAAATATCTACATTAGTTAATACTGATAACTCATCATAGAACGGTATGATAAAGAACGTATTAATAATAAATATATCCGGTAATCGAACTTCCCATAAAGCTCTAGTACCAACTCCACTATTAATGAGATAGTCTGCTAAAGTTTGGCGTATTAATAGATTACTAGGTTGTTTACCACGATATACTATGTTAAAACTTACCATATGTAACTGATTATTAAAGATATGTCGAGTAGTATAAGCTACCATACCAGACTGATCATTATCAGTTATTTCTTTCACCATCATCTCATTACTAGTTGACATAGAATTAATAGCCATATCTAATGGATCACTTATTAGAGATGGATCTAGTAATACTGGTAAACTTACTGGCGGAATAATTTTGATTATAGTAGTTAGTGGATAGTTATTCCTAAACTCTTTACGATCAACAAATATAGTAAAAGTAAACTGAGTTACGCCGAGTATGAACTTAAATGTAAATACTTTAGGTAATAGTCTATAGATATTAATACCGCTATATAGAAATGATAATGATCTATTTAGTAGACTAATAGAGTTAAAGACGTAGCCACTGAATGGAGATGTAGATAATGCATCATTAATATCAGATAAACTATCTGAACTTATTGTACCATAGGTTAGGTACTCAACAACATTCATTAGATTAGCTATTTCCGTATCAGCTGCCGCATTTAATGCAGATTGTTCTTCTAATGTTAATTTAGCTTGATCGAATGTTAATTTAAATTCTAAACATCGTTCGATTGCTATTGGTGTAATAGGTAATGTTCCTCCATCACCTTCTTCGAGGAAATTATCTAATTCTTCATACTGAGCTAGAGTAACAGTTTCTCCTGGAGCTGGTACTAGATGATCTTCACCTTCAGGTACCACATCTAATAGAGTATCATTAAGATACATATTAATATCAGCTACAGTAAATGTTTCTGGACGATAGTTGATAGTTAGTCTTGATGGTCGATGATCCACTATTTCTAATGGTTCAACAAAATGCTCTATCATTTCTCTATCTAAATAACCACATCTTAATGCTAATGTTTCAAGATTAATAAGTCGTTTTGACGGATCTATAAGTGATCGATCCGATAGGAAGCCGAATAGTGACATATCTTTTGTCCTCAACAGAAGGTTTTCTTGGAAAATAACCGCCAGGGTCTATAATATAAGCCGCTAAAGGAGGATTATATGCCATCATTAGATACAGTAGTACCTGAAGTAACTAAACAAATAATTGAACCTATATCAGAACAGATAGCAAAACGAGTATTAATGATACTTGGTGTATCGCAATTATTTACTAATAATTTTTATATGACATCAGATGATCTTAAAGCTGGTAATTTTCAAGACACTGAGAACAAAAAAAGAACTCCAACGAACAGATGTGATGTAGTTATAACGCCTAATTACAATCCATCTAGTACTGCATTCGAGAACTTTAAAGGAAAAGATACTGAAGCTAAGGCTACTTCAAATAGATGGACCTTTGAGGATTATCCTATATTTCATGATAAACGTCCGGGTATCTTTTTATTCGAAATGTGCGTACCATGTTCAGTTGAACTATCATTTACACTTAAGTTAAAATCAATAGAATTAGCTGATATGGTAAGTACGACATTATTTAGTAGATCGACTGCTACTGAACGAGAATTCTATTACAGTGATGTATTATTCTCTTACGGATTTCCTGATAGATTATTATATATTCTTTATAGTCTATATAAGATGCAAGATGATGTAAAAGCTACTATGAATTTTCCAGACTACTTGACATTCGGTAGTAATTCGGCGATAAGACTATTAGTTAATCGAGATGATCCGGAAAATACTAAAGAACTTATAATTGAACGATCTAATGTTCGTGTATTAGGACAGTTGACATATACTGGAGATAAACCTGACCCAGAAAATATTAATAAAGTAGCTGATCGATATAGTGTAAATTTTACATATACATATCAGTTTGCTAAACCTACCTTATTAAAATTAAACTATCCAGTTATGGTAGATAATAAGCTAATTGATTATCGATTTATTAAACATCCGGTAAGTATGTCATTAGGTGAAGGTGATCGGACTTTTTCTGAACAAGCATTTAATGCTTACTTTCGTAATATTAATCTAAAGTATCCGTCATATAAACATGTTAAATATCCACTATACGACGATTGGCAAAGAGGTAGTTTGAATTATAACAAGCTTAATACTACTTATCCAGCTATATTTACTGGGTTATTAAGTATCAGTATAGATCCGAATACTGGAGCAAAATCTCTATCAGTAGATTTTAAGAACGAAATATTTCCATTATTATCAGTTGAAGCTGCTTATGCTGTTGAACAAGTATTACGATACGATCTCGATAATAATCTTAATGATATATTTAAACGATCAAGTATATTTGATATAGAGATATTTAGTAATGAAGCATTGATCGATATGAAATCACTATCATTAGATCAGGATCTTGTGTTACATATAAATGTTGAACCTAATATATCGAAAAGATATCGTATCGTTATTGGTCAGATAGCTGAAATAAAACGTCTTAATATGGAGTATATCTATTTCATGTTATCACAACTCGAAAGTTATTTAATATCGCTAACATTAGATAATATCGATAGATATATCGGGCAGTTTATTCATGTTAATGGCGAATTAGTAGAGTTAACGTCAGAATTAGCTAATAGTTTATTAGGTACTGATATTACTATATACAACCCTAATTACTATACTAATTTTCTAGTAAGAAATATCGATTATTTGACTCATAACAAATACCTAGATATAAAAACTGATTTATTTACTAGTGAGAAGAGTATAGATTTTTATAAACAATATATACAATCAGCGTTGAATACCGCTGGAGGATATAACTATGCCCCTTGTCGTTCAATCATCCTTGGTAGATACATTATCGAAGTTAGACGATCCAGATAAACCAATCAATACTAATACCATATCTACGGCAGTTAAAGATACATTTATTAATAGAACGGCAATAGCTCCTCAGAGTTATCCTGATATATATGGAACATTACTCAGTTATACTGAAGGTGTTCCAGTAATTACTGAATATTTTCGTAAAAGGGTTCCGTATATAAATCGACAAACTGGTGATACGAGTTTATCATTAGAACGTTCAGCTGTTCACACGAGTTATGATCTAATTCATAATTTTGAGATGCGTATTAAAGATCAACTTGATATTGCCATTGATCCTGAAACTACCGAAACATCTATATCAGGTGAATCGATAATATATCCTGGATTTAATCCTAATCCTGGCGATATATTCTACTTTAAATTACCTGATAATCAGATCGGTGTATTTGTTGTTGATCAAGTTACACCATTAGCTATACATCGTAGTACGCATTTCCTTATCAACTTTCATCTATATTCATATCTGGATAATCAGATAGATCTTAAGTTACGTGAATCAGTTGTTGATGAATTATATTTTGATAAACAGAGCTATTTTAGCGATGAGGTAGCTTTATTATCGGATACTACCTATAATCAACTTCAGAGTTTACTATTAGCTCAAACTAATATTTGTAAGCTTATATTAGCTAAGTTCTATAATAAAGATTATAAGACTATTATGCTTAATGATATATACGATCCGTTTATTATAGAGTTTCTATCTCATAAACTATCGGTACAGTCTAATAAAGTCGATATATGTCCGTTATCTAATACTTATATCGAGCTATTCGATTATACGATATTTAAGACAATTCTAGATCATAATCCGATCAATCTATTACTAACTGGATATAGTTTATTTTTCTATAAGCACTATTTATGGGATACTAATATATCTCATATAGATAAATTTAGACTAGTATACCCAGTTAAAGCTGATACATTAATTGATCGGTTCAGATTAGTTCAAACTAAATTTGAATTAGATGATATTGAATTTAAAACTGTAAGTTACTATTTATCTGATAGATTCTATTTTGCCTTAAATAAAAGCTATGAGGATGGGGTAGAAATTGAAGATATCATCCCATTACTGAGTAGTATGATAGATGATCCAGCTATCTTTCAAAATCTATCAGAACAGTTTTATTGCGTAGCTACAAACGACTATCGAGATATGACATTTTTCGATACACACGATACTACGACTGGATCAAATAATAATATGCATATACCTGAGTTAGAATATATGATACTTCATTATATTCTATCGAATGAGGTAGATATCGAGTATTTCGTTTCAGTACTCAGTAAGTTTCCATTCGCTAAGATGTCAGATAGAGATAAGTTCTTTTATCTACCTATCTTCTTACACTTTATAGATGTAATTATACCGAGGCTAAGATAATATCATGTATGGACATACTGCTTATGTACATCTCGATGATTATATTAATAAAATAGGCTATCCAACTGAGGTACCTGAATATTCAATTAAAAAACACGAATTGTTCGAACAGAATATCTTACAACCATTCAGTATACCTGATCGTAATAACGTAGTATTAACAAGATGTACTATAGCTAAAATGATAGACATGCATTATGATGTTATTCCGTTTAAGATAATCAATAATAATGATATTACTGAAATATTCCAATATCTATCGGAGTATATCAGACAATTAGAACAGTGTCTAGATATTCAAGAAGCCGCAGATTATCATCCTAAAGCTATCAAATTTCGTGATACTCTAAAACGTTCATTATCTATATTGGCTCATACTGATCCAGTTGCTAAAAAGCTCATGAATACTGTATCGATATCTGATATGTTCAAACCGTTAATCAAGGAGTGAAATATGTTAGTATCATCAGAATTATTCAAATCGATGCTAGATAAAATATTCGATGTAGAACGATCTAGTTTACTAAATATTTCTCTCAAGATAATGAATCGTAATAATCCATTATTTACTATCGATAATGCCATTATTGAAATGATCCGTATTTCAGAAGAGTTCAATGTAAATAATGTTGCCGATATTCGTATGAAATGTCTAATTCGTACAAAGTATGTTCCTGAATTAATATCTAACCAGAATGGTTTATATTGCACATTGGTATTCGAGTATGTAGATATGCATACCGCTGAAGTATTATTAGATGAACCACCTGAAATATATGAATTCAATATGCTAGCATTTGATATTGGATCATTAGCTAAGAGTATTGGTATTCATCATATTAATGATATATCTAGTTTATCTGATACAGCGCTATCTAAAGAGGAGGCTCTATCGATATTATCATTAGAGTTTCAACTTATATCAGATGATGAATATAATTTCAATAAATCAGCTTTTATGGGTTTATTCAAGCAAGTATCTATGGCTAAGGTTATTCGATATATAGCTAATGCTGTAGGTGTTAAACGTATATATTTAGTTGATCCAGATAACACATCTATTTATAATCACATTTATATTCCACCTGAATACTGGAAAATAAATGTAATATTCGATTATTTACAGAAGCAATATGGTGTTTATAATAACGGATTAACTTATTATCTATCAAAAGGTATTCTGTATGTATATCCGCCATTTGATGTAAATGCTACTCGTAAAAATAAATTAGTTGTTTTAAAACCGCCACCATATACTTATGTTGGTGGTCCTAATTACTATATTGAAGATGAAAATACATTAACTATACTTAGTAATAGTGATGTAATTCATAATACTGATAGTCACATACTATCAGAGAATGTCGGAACATCTCAACTATTTGTTAAATCAGATTCTACAATAGATGGTCAAGTCAACTATGGAGATTCATTTAAATTTACTGATACAAATATGATCGCTTCTAATGGTATGGATAATACCATATCTGACCAATCAGCTTCAGTTAAGTATGCTAAACCGACTATGAACATTTACCAGCATCTATCGAATTTCGCTAGATCGAATACTGAACATATTATACTTAATTGGAGTTATGCTAGATTAGGTAAAATACAACCAGGATTACCGGTAGATTTTGTATTTGATGAGAAAGATATAGTTATGACAAAAACTGGTTTAGTAGAATCAGTTATTTACACAATAACTAAATCGTCAGCGAAAGGTGGTAATTCAACATATGCTATTAGTGGTGTAATAGGATTAAGACTAGATGTCGATCAGAAAAAATATGAAATATGAGTACTGATGCTCGTAAAGAGCATCAGTACTCTTTTTATTTTTTACGACGTAATACTCTCTAGCATTTCAAATTTAGATTGAAGATCGTCTACTAGATATGGATATTTAACATGCTGCCAGAATCTAGTATTACGAACTCGTTTTGATTGGACCCGATATCTTTTGAATAGATCAATACTTTTAGAATCTTCTGGATACAATGAATATATCATGATCATAATCGATAGTAGTTGATATTCCTTAGCGAAGGTTACCCAATAATATTGATTACCACTGAATCTACCTATATGTAAATTGTTCATATGACGTTGGATCTCGTCATATATTGATACATCATTATCGATCATCAATGATCTCATTAAAATATCAGGTCTAGTATTTCTTAATGCACAACTTTCAACTAATCGTTCTATTTCTAATATTGCTGGATATAAATTGTTTTTAGCGAAGTTAGATTTTTCACCTAATATGAGTATATCTCGATCGATACTAGCTTTAGGATTAATTAATTTATTCTGTAGAACTAGTTGAATAATAGTTAGTAACCAACACTTTATATTATCTTCTAATAATGGTAATATACACGTTTTGTATATAAAAGGATAATTATTAGTATTAGCTATAAATCGCTCGGGATACATTAACCTGTATTTAGTAAATTGCATCAACAGTTTCGTTATATTTATACTGAATATAGTTTCAATTGGTGGCATACGTCTATACTTCAACCTACTAACTACATTATCTAAGAGCATTTCAGTTGAACTATTAGCTATCATAGTTACTGGACGTATACCTTCCCATTCCGACCAATTATTAGATCCGAATGGTATAGATTTAGTATCTTCAAAGTCTTCAGTAATAGTAACATATTCAACCGATTCCATAGATTCATTATATATAAAGGCTTTCGATGTAACTACATACTGTCTAATAAAATCACTATAAGTTGCTCGTTTATACTCATGATTGATCCGAGTAAATCTATCAACATCATTCGTATACTGAAGTAGATATGGAATGTCAGCTCTATTTATTAGTGAGCTGATCATATCTATACCTTTAGATGGTATGGGATCATCAACGAATTGTCGGTTACGATTCATCAATCTGATATTATTTTGATAAACATCTCTAATGTATAACTCAAGTCTAGGTTGACGAAGTTTCCTATCCGAGATCTGATCAATGAATACATTAAGTGATTCGAACATCGATCTTCTCCTTATATTAAAAGTTACGTAATTATTCAGTTATAGGATCGTGAGGTTAGTTGTAATTTTGAAGTATATATCATTATGTTGATATTAAGTCTATAAAAAATTATAGACGTTACTATTGTATGACACAAAATATTCAGATCGCGCGATCTGAGTATACTTACTAAGTCCGATATACTTAGTGGTTAAGTGTATCGAATTATCAAACTCCAGGAGGATTAACCATGGCCGTAATTAAGACTGAACAACCAGAACCGAAAACTACTCCATCAGGTGCACCGAATGTACGTCCTTTTGATGTATTCAGTCGGATGCCTACAACTTCTTCATGGACTGGAGCAGCATCTCAGTACATTGAGAAAATCAGAAATACTCTCGAAGATAAAAGTACTACATTATCAATTGAAATGAAACGAATCCCTACTGCACCTGATGCATTAGTATTTGTTTCTTCTGCTAAGAATGTTATCATTCTTCTTCTTGATCGTGGTACAGTAAATTCATCTACTATGATGAACGTATTCGATGATAGTGATCTTGCTCTGTATAAGAACGATAATCGATTCGTTGAGATCAGCCGTAGATTTAAAGAAGCATTTCCTAAACATAACCTGATCAATATTGTTCTGGTTAATAAGTTCATGCTTGATCGTCCAGTTCAGATGGCGAATTATATTGGTAAGACTATTCTTACTTATGATCTTGGTACCGAAAAACATCTGACGATTGATTCATTCCGTCCAAGTGATGCAATTACGATTAACGACCACTTACCGACAGTAAGAGAATTCTTTAATGAGTTTTCTACTATGCCGGTAGCTGCTGCTGATTTTGGTTTTATTGCATCGGTAAGTGATGGAGCACAATCTATGTCTTCACCTGATCGGTATAGTGTAAGTACTCCGATGTTTGGTGTAACAGGTTATGTTGAGTTCATTAAACCACCGAGGAATATTATTCACCCGAATATGAATTCCAAAGTATATGTACCTGTTGTTCATATTTCTGATATTATCAGTCTTCATCCGGCACCACAGATGATGGCATTAGCACTTCCGCTAATTGCTGATATCTTCATGAATAGGAATGGTGGACTTTGGAAGAAACAGTTCGATATTGGTGGAAGAATTGATATCAATATCGGTAATCTCGTTAATGATGATACTACTGGTAAACCGTTTAAGGTTGAAAGTCGTGATCATTTGGATGATCTGTTCTCAAATTTCATTAGTCCATATCCGATCCTAGTTATGGATGTAAGACTTGGTCACGCCTCTATTCCGGGACTGAATCTGTTCACATATGATCCGCCTGAAATCGGTAATGAGATGGCTAAGTTCATCAATAATGAATTAGTAAAGGATGCTCCTATTTCTGATAATGCATTCTCTGAAATCGTAGGTGTCGCTAATGATTCTAATGGTAATCTTATCGATACTCGTTCGGTTACGTTCTTGAGTCGTATTCCGTTGATGAAACGTGAAGAGATTGAGGCACTTCTTGAGCGTGATATCTATGAACAAGAGAATAGGTTCAAACTTATTAGAAGTTTAACTTCAAATTGTACTCCTACCCATGGAGCATGGATCGTAACACTTCGCGCTGAATTTATTCGAGCTATCACTTCTCAAGTATCTGGTAGATTGAATGTTAAGTTTAACCAGGCTGATACTGTTCCAAAATTTGATCCATACTCATACATGAATCAGAGTTATGCACCTGAGATCGGTTTTGGTCATCAGATGTTCCCTGATCCTAATTCCAGAGGATTCAGAAGTTGGTAATATAAATTAATTGAGAGTTGTTATAGTTAAAGGGTACTACATCTCACGATGTGGTACCCTTTTGTTTTTCACGAAATCTCAATTATGGAGGTATAACTTAGTGTATGCATTACCGCGTATATTAAATCTTGATAAGCTTTTCCTAGATACGCCAAACGCTGTCGTAATAAATAACCTACTTCTTAATAAGACTAAAGAAGAAATGATCGAGATATTATGCGATGTTTCTAATGATCGGTCTGATACAGTTTCTACTTGTGAATGTGGTAAACTTACTGGGAATTATTATGAAGGAAGTATTTGTCGTAGTTGCGGAACTATTTGCGAACAAAATCTATTTGGTAAGATAAAGAATGATATGTGGTTATCTATTCCAAATAGTATCCAGAAAGTACTTAATCCACAGGTATTTCTAATACTATCTAAATGGATGGGATCAGTAAAGAGAAGACCAGTAGTCGAAAGGATACTAGATTGTAATGAACCTCAAGAACTAATTAAGGGCACACCATTCTATTCAGGTATGGGATTTAATTGGTTCTACGAAAACTTTAGCACTCTAGTAGAATTCTTTTCGCAAAGGAGAAAAAGTAATTCAGTTAAACTCATGCTTAAAATAGCTGGTGATGATATCTGGTGTACTAAGCTACCGATATTGAGTAAACTTATTCAGCCCATATCTGGTACAAAGAATTCAAGATATGCTGATCCTGATTTACAGCCACTGATAAAGTCGATAATAACGATGAGCTCAATGTTATTAGCTGAAAGAGTTATGCGTTTCAATGATCGTAAAATTGAGAGTACCTTTATGACAGTATATAAAGGTTTTACTGATTATGCTACGACGATTGAAGCAACTAAATTAGCTAAGAAACCAAGCATACTTCGTAAACATGTATTCGGTAGTAGATATCATTGTACTGGAAGATCTGTTGCTATTCCGATAATAGATCCGCACGAAAGTGATGAGATCTATTTACCCTGGAAGTTAGGGGTTATGATGTATAAGTATCACATAATCTCATATCTGATCAATCGTCACAATATGAATGTTATGGACGCATATAGTAAAGTAACTATAGCTGTTCTCAAATATGACTACGATATAGATCGTATTATGGGACAATTAATTGAAGAATGTCCGTATAAAGGATTACCTATGTTGGTTAATCGTAATCCGTCATTACGTATGGCTGCGATTCAATTACTTTATGTTACACGTATAAAACCTGGTTTAAAATCAGATCCATTTCGAGTTATCGCAAATGATGAGAATGGTGATCAACGTGATTACATTAATATTAATGTTTCACGATATATAGAGGATGGTGCAATTGAAGTATCGCCTATGATCACAAAAGGTCCCAATCTTGACTAAACATTATTTGGTCCATCATAGAGCGATCTATGACTGAAAATCTCTCTAATTGCTGGAACCTACTTAGAGCCGATAATACTACAACGTAATCAGAAATGATAAGCGTGATAGTTTTAAAAATTATCGGATTGGGGAATCAGCAGCGAAGCTCCTAAGTACTACTGTATATGGAGAACGTTCAACGGCCAGTCTATATGACGTACAAGTCTAGTGATACGGAAATGGGGGACATCTCTATGAGATGAAGATATGGTCTAGACATCTAGGGAAAACCTAGAGCAGTACTTAAATGTACGGGATTTATTTAACGAATAAGTCTGAATACCACGTTGATGGGGACGAACTTAATCTTATGCCTATATTCGAAATGGGTGAAGTTGAAAAATTCGGATTACTTAGACCTGAACATCGGTTTATAAGTAATCAGGATATTGCAATAGATGCTGATGATGTAACTTTAAGTAATCAACAGTTTATTGCATTAAATAGCTGGGTCAATAATACCTAGTTTAATATTAAATAACGAGCTAATACTAACTAACGCTATTAGTAGCGTTAGTTAGTATTTTTACGATAGTATAAAGGGTTGAGCATTTAATTTTTTGGAGGAATTAATTTATACCAAGGTGATAAGATATGTTATTTTTATGTGAACGGTGTTGTACTAACATAGGATTTGAATTTAAACAGTTTGAAATAACTGACGATAAGAAATGTTGTATATGTAGTATAATCAATACTCCGTTACATTTGATGACGTATTCCGAGATACTAGTAGTAATAGAATATTTTAGATGATGTCAATATCTATCTGAGATATATATTATCAATTTAGAATTCGATCATTAAGATATTTTCTATTACTACTTCTGACTAAAAAGGAGAGAATCATGAGTGAAGAAGATGTGATAAGTTTATTTATGGATAGTACTATAGACTCCAAAAATAATATCTACGTTATAAAAGAGCAGTATGAATATGAACATGGATCAGATCTAATCGATACGAGAATCATCACTATAAATAACTTATCAAACGCATTAGATATGATAACCTTTCCACCGAACTTCATATTTAATAAGATCGTCGTCGATAATGATGATAATGTTATACTTATTGGCTGTCATATAACTGACGATAAGGTTGTTTATCCAACTATCATAGGATTCTCTAAATGTGATGATGATGCTGGTTCTCGTCATATCTTGAATAGTAAAGAGATCAAAGATAAACTACAGTTATATTCAGGATACGACATATCAGATGTTATCTTAGGTGATGATTTCGCATACATATTACTATCGAATGAAGATATTGACGATGATGTAAAATCGTTGATAATTTCGGTTAGTAGTAAAGATGGTCGTAATGTCATCCACAACCATCTGTTTAGGAATAATATATCTTCAATGATATTGGATGATGAACTTAATTTGATCGTAGCTGAAGTATGTGATGATACTAGCCATATATATCGATTATCTCAATCTCTAATGACACTGGATGTTATAACAGTTAATGACTGGGTAATCAATATGATAAACCATAATAGTCGAATCATCTTGTTCAAGGAAATACTTGATAAAGAAGCTGTATATATATTAGATAGTGTAACATCTTGTATAGAGGTTATAAGTGATATCAAATCGAATTCTACTCGTAAATTTCCTATATCAAGTAAATTCTTAATAGATAAGGTTATTTCGATAAATAACGTTATTTATGTTTCAGGTACAACGAATAATAGTGAAGAGGAGTCGGTGAATTTCATAACGACACTTAAACCTATAACTGATGATTTATCTACCGAGGTAGATAATGAAATATTCAATAAACCGACACGTGTAGAAATAGATGTAATTAGTTCACTTATTAACTACTATGATAAGAGCTTAATCGTAGTAGGTAATGATTATAAAAATAAGCGTAATATACTCATCAATGTAACCGATGATAAATATGCTAATATAATCATAGTTAAGTAATACATAATATCCTGAGAGACTAGTAGTTAGTCTCTCAGGATACTGGTATTTTATTTTTTAATGATAAATTGATGTATATATTATCAGATTAGATACGCTAAATTATCTTAAATATTTCGGCCATGATACAAACTATAAATGGAGGATTTACTATGATTACTGTAGGAGCTATACCAACGCCAGGAATGCTATTCGGTACTGTAGGTACAACTGAATTATTGAACCAAATTAACATGAATCTTAATAGCTCGTTTTTCGGATCTATAGATGATATTCTATCTAAAGGTCGCGAGATGTTCATCAATAACCGAGTAATACCTATACGACAAATTGGTGTAACAATAAAGAATGCTATTGGTATTGGTATAAATAACGATATTTTCATTCCAATAACATCTGAAGATAGATTAAAATCTATACCAACTTGTATGCATCTGCCTATATTGATGCATAAGCCTATTCGTAAGTTATTTAATGAAGGTCGTATATTCGGTTTTGGTTATGAATTTATTCCAGAAGAAGATATATATGGACGATTAATTAATAATGGATACGTTAATGATATAGCTGAAGCTATGGATGAAGATGATCATGTAACATTTACCTGGGAGTTCTCTAGTGATGATCCTGAACTTACCTATGAACAACAAGAAATCATAGAAGAGTCGCGTAGGTATATTGATGAAATACTTGAGACTACAAATTATGATCCAACCGATTATGACAACTTGAGGGGCTAATTATGAGTTCACCTATCATTCCAGTTCTATCAACAGATATCAATAAACTATCGAAACCTACTGATATTATTAAGTACGTTTTGCGTCATTATGTATCTATGCCTAAGAATATAAATGACACATTTAATAAACAAGAAATATCATTTAGATGGGATGATGCAAATGTTGGTAATAGTTCTGAAGCTATTAAGCCAGCTGTAATACAATCACTTCAATCGGTATTATCACGATATTTTCCAACAGCATCGTCTATAGATGTTACTGTAGAAACTGAGCATATCGATGAAGTTAGATATGATCTGATCATTGATATCATGGTATTCATAGATGGAGCATCATATTCAATATCTCAGAACTTTAAAGTGGATACTGATGGTAATCTAACATATGAATTTGAGGGAAGCTAATGATAGATAAGCAACAGCTAATAAACGATATTCAGTATCACAATTACAGGTATTATGTATTAAATGATCCAGTAATAAGTGATGAAGAATACGATATAATGTATCAGCAATTAGTGACATTAGATAAAACTGATCCTGGTATTTTGAGAGTTGGTGGTAGTTGGAAATCTCCTACTAAACATATAACTCATGTACAGCCTATGTTATCATTAAGATCAGATAGATCTAGTTTAAATATTAGTGCATTCTTCATTAACATAAATAGTGATATCATCGGTGAACCAAAGATAGATGGTATTGCGGTAGAGTTTATTTATGAGAATGGGAATTTGATTAGAGCTTCTACTAGGGGTGATGGATTAGTAGGAGATGATATTCTGACAAATATAAAGTATTCAAGTATAAAAAATCAGGTATATGGAGATTTCACTATTTATGGCGAATTATTCATATTACGTGAAGATTTTGCTATTATTAATAAACATCGAAAAGCTAATGGTAAGTTACCATATGCGAGTTTAAGACATGCTGCATCAGGTATCGCTAGATCAACTAGTGATCGAAATTTAGCTCATTACTTGAGATTCTTTCCATACAGTATATACCAGCTTAATGATAATCATTTCGATAATATCAGAGCTTTAATGGATATGTTCGGTACTACAGATTATATGCAATATATTGCGTGTATCAACCATAATCAAGGTATTGATGATTACATTAGACATATGATAGAAATACGTGATGAATTACCATTTGATACTGACGGATTAGTATTCAAAGTTAATTCAATTGCTATTCAGAACGAACTAGGATCAGCATCTACTCATCCTAAATGGGCTATGGTATACAAATTCCAATCAAAGTCAGTAGGTACTAGATTAGTAGATATAACTTTTCAAACAGGTAAGTCTGGTATTGTGTGTCCAGTAGCTGAATTAGATCCGATAATAATTAATGGTATTAAGATAACACGAGCATCATTACACAATTTAGATACCATAAAAAGAAAAGATATTCGGATAAATGATTGGGTAAATGTATCATTAGCAAATGATGTTATTCCGTATATATCGGATTCTATAAAAGAAGATCGTAATGGAAAAGAAATAGAGATAGAATTTCCTACCCACTGTCCAGTATGTGGAACTAAACTCATATTTGATGGAACAAATTTCAGATGTACTTCTGAAGTTTGTGAAGCTCAAGTAGTTGGTAGATTAGCGTTTATATTCAGTAACAAATGTCTTAATATCAAAGGACTCGGAATACGATTGATAAGCGATCTAGTTAAATTCGATCTATTAGGAGATTTTTCTGATATATTCGAATTGGCTCGTAATGAAGATGCTCAGATCAATTTCATTGAGTCTACAAGTCATTCCATGCTAACCTTAGATAAGATATGCAAGTCAGTTGCTGCAATGAAGTCTATTCCGTTAGATAAGTTCATATTAGCATTAGGAATACCGAATGTTAATGTTGGAGTAGCTTCACGAGTAGCATCATATGTATCAACTATCGATAATCTGTTAACATATGATCTCAGTAATATATCAGGTATATCTGAAGATACGTTATCTAGAATAATAGATACGGTTAAACGATCAGAAATCAAAGTTCTTCTAGGTAAACTATATGAGTACGGATTAAGCATATCCGATATCGTAGATGTTCAATATAAGCCAATAGCTATTACTGGTAAGTTTGATATACCGAGATTAGATCTGATTGAAAATCTCCGTAAGATAGGATATAAATATGTATCTAATATACCATCATCTAAATGTATTATAATAGGTAAAGACCCTAGTGAAAAGAAACTTAAGTTAGCTGATAAATTAAACCTTATACATGTTAGAGGTGAAACATGGGAGATTATACAAAATTGTTTGAAATTATTGGAAAACCGGTAAAATATAAAGGTAAACGTAAGAAATATCGAAAAGATGTTCTTATGTACATAATCAAGCTGATGCAATAATCGGTTAGTACATTTAGAGGAGGAATTATGGTTCTAGACGGTGGAGATCAACGAAACATCGATGCTTTACATGAAGCATTAACTGATATAGAAAAAGAACAGAACATCGTTAATGTTCGGGAGTTCGTTAAGTTCAGTAAGTTATTCGTTAAGGATAATAAATTGTCTACTGATGAAATAACTGAATTATCTAATCAGTTCATAACACGTTTTAATCCGTATGACTCAATAGATGTAGTAGATGATACTGGATCTACTATATTTACTATTCCACAATTATTTACACCGATACGGAGTATATCAGAGGAGTATATTAATCTTGTTGATAGATTTAGAAAGGATGGTAACTCTGATGTACCTAAGTATTCTGCCGATGCAGCGAAAGGTCTTCTATTTGCTATATCGAAATCACAGATAAGAGATGACGATTACTGTAAGACAATAATCGAGATGCGTCACAAATATGCTGATGATCTCAAAAAGTTCGAACAATTGAAATCTAATATATCTGATGATACTCCGACACAAAAAACTTCAGATATAACATCTATGGATGGATTATCATGGGAGTAAGAGTACTACATACAGCTGATTGGCACCTACATCACAGTAGGGTGCCATCAGCTGATACTATTTCGGGATTACATAGGTATCTTTTTCCGAGAATTAAGGATGTAGATCTATTTGTAATCAGTGGTGATATGTTCGATACTAGCGTTAGTATGAATGATCAAAGCGCTAGTCAGATAATCGAAGTATTTGTTGATCTATTAAAGGAATGTGCTAAATACAATGTTGCATTAAGAATACTTCAAGGAACGTATTCCCATGATCGTAATCAATTGAAATTATTAGATCGGATATATATTAAGTCTGAGATTCCAATTAATTACGGCTGGGTAAATACGATCCATATCGAGCATATTGAACATCTTAATATCGATATACTTTATATTCCTGATAATCTTCCGTATAAATCTAAACGTGAGATAATCAACAAAGTAAAAGAGCTAATGCGTGTAAATAATCTAAAAAGAATAGATTACGCATTAGTTCATGGTGAGTTCGATTTCTCTGGATATAATCAGTTCATAACTGATACGTATTCCATTAAAGATTTTGATATGTGTGATAAAGTTCTAGCTGGACATATTCATACACCTATTCATAAGAAGCATGTATTCTACGCTGGTAGTTTTAATAGATTAGCTCATAATGAGGAACATCACAAAGGATATTGGATACATAGCGATAATGGTTCAGAGTTTGTAGTAAATGAATCAGCTACATTATTCATTACAAAAGATACTAGTGAGTATACTGATCTTAATGATATAATCAGTATGTTATCTCATACTGTAAGTTTATATCCTGAGAATGTCATAGGATTCTTAAGATTACTTGCGAATAATCCTCATGTTAAACAGGCTATTAGTAGCTATTACCGTAAGCATTACCCACAAATAGTAGTTAAGTTCAAATCGATTAGTCAGAATGAAAATAAGGCTGTAGTTATAAAAGATCATGATATACGTGAGCAGCTTGAATTACCAACGATCAAGAATATAACTCTGATAGTTTGTAATCACATAAAGAATACGTCCGGTATCGATATCGATTACCAGGTAGCGGAATCTATCATCATGGAGAGTAATTATGGAGATGATATACGATGATCGAGTAAAGGATCTCGAAAATAAAGTATCATATGGGACACTAGGTATTTTGAATACTCTAGTTAAAGAGAGTGATAGTATTAATAAAGCTAAGTTACTATTAGTTAATATTTCAACTATAGTCAGAAATTGCTTTGATAAGGATAAGCAGCATTCAGTCATAATCTCCGAAGTTGAGCAAGATATTAGGCATCTGTATACTTATACAGAGTTATACAATCCTACTATAAATCTCATATTCTATTCTAACGTACGTATAAGAGAACGAATACCTGAATTCGCTCAACGTGCTCAAACGCCATCACGCAAAAGTATCGAATCGATCACGGATCAAGTTATCAAATCTTTAGATGCAAAGCCTAATATGATACGCAAAATCCATCAGATCAATCAGATGTCAATCTACTTTATTAAGATAGAACAAAGTTTCAGTTATCCTATCCTAATAAAGCTCATGAGAAGTTATATCAGACCTATCGATAAAGTATGGTTAGTATCCCATTGTCCTATCGATTTTTATATACAGGATATAATTAAGAATCTAGAAATCATCGATAGTCATACTGGTAAAATAACCCCAATACCACTATTCGGTAAAAAGGTATTTAAAGACGATATACCATTTAAACGTATAACTCACATGTTATTCGGTGATAGTGATTTTATCAAACCGGTTATACGTAATCGTCCTAAAGCTTTAGAGAAGCTTAAAGGTATTAATCTTAAATTAAAAACTGAACGTGATATAACTATTATCGCTATGAAGGATTTAGGTGTTATGCCAAATCAAGTAGCTTGGAAGTTGTAAAAATATAAAATTCACTACTTTAATATAAGTTTGAATGTGGTCAACTATTAATCGATAATGGAGGAATACAAATGTCGGTAAATTATCCTAGATTAGTTCGTATAGCTACTGAAGATTTTTCTCACAGTGGATATTTCGGTGCATTTAATGGTATGATGGATTGGGTTATTTTTGATAATAAATCTAAAGGTGCCCCTATCATTAAGATGATATTCAGTTTGTCAGGTATTAAGCAACTTAAAGATATTGTAGCTAAGATATCATCTGATGTTGAAGCTAAACCTATTGAGCTTTCGAAGTATCTGTATAATAAAGATACTAAGAATTCTGATTTTTTAAGTAGTATTACAATAGGTAGAGAATCAGATAAATCTATCTACATCGAATCGTATGGAGTTGCTCATAAGACTCCTATTCGTATGCCGTTAATTACTGATAAGACATTCCGCATTAATGGTAATGAACTCAGTAAACACCAATTAACGGAGCAAGGTGCAAAAGCTTTGATTGAAGTATTATCTACAGCTATGCCGATTGCATGTCTTACTTCAAGAAATAATGCACCGACTAATAATACAAAAACTAGTAATATTAATAATGATGATGAAGTACCATTTTAAGGAGAAGCTACATGAATGTTGATATCGAAACTAGTATAAGAATAAATAAAGATATTGACTCATATATACTAGATTGGGTGAATAAAGAAGCTCCTAATAAAAAGGAACTATCTGGTGTATTACAAGAAATCATGCTTTTTAATATCAAGCTTATATATTCTGATACACCTGAATCTAATGCATTCTTAGAATATCTGAATGGTAGTGTAGCAACTGATTTTACATTAAGTCGTATTTCTAATTTGTATATTAAACTACATTCGATATTTCCAAAAGAGATACTCGATGCTCGTGATCATATATTCAGATCTACCTTAAAGAAATTAGGCTATCCAGCTAAGATCGGCTATAAAGGAAATGACTATGGTTGGCTCTTAGCTGATATCCAATATCAGTTATACTACTATCGACATGTTAATTAGTCAACTACCCCCACCTAAAGGAAGGGGCTTGTGCTTCACATCATCGGTACTATCCGTAGCTCTCACTACTACCTAGTGGCACGATAGGTCAGTTGACGTGACCCTTGTAATCTTTATTTACTGTAAGTTGGTATCGATAATCCAGCTTCCTGACAGTGATCAACAACCATACCTAGCATAGCTAAGTTGATCGCAGCATTAATATCAGCATGTTCCGAATGACCGCATACCTTACATAGAAAATATTCACCATGTCGATTAGCTCTTTCAGTATGACCACATTCCCGACATGTTTGACTGCTGTACTTAGGATCAACTGATATTACGCTGATTCCGAGTAGTTTTGCTTTGTAGGTGATGAAGTCTCTGAGTTGGGTATACGACCATCCGAACATCCTTATACGTTGTGGCTTCCGGGCCTTCAACGACTCATGTAAGTACTTAAGCTGTTCGAGTACGATGCATGCGTCGGAGCGTTGGGCTGCTGTAACGATAAGTTTAGATATATTGTGATTAGTTGTGCGGATGAAATTAGACATACGTTTACGTATCTTACTCAATCTTCTACGAGCTGACCGAGTATTACATTTCTGAAGTGATCTTACATGAGCATAATGCTTAATACGTTTATCATCAATAGTGGAACCTGAGTAGATGGTACCATCAGAAGTAGTGGCGATATTCGTAATCCCCATATCAACACCAAGATACTTATCATAAGACTTAAGTGGGGGTTCTATAACTTCAGTTGCTATCAAGAAATACCACTCTTTAGTGTTCTTACGATACACCAGAGTAGCTTGCTTCCATGAACCAAACTTATATAGTACGGTGTTAGGTATCAGCGCATCTACTTTAATACGGCCTATTATAGATGCTATCGAAAGTACTACGGTGGAATAGCTAGAATTAGGTTGAGTACTCTTAGTTTCATAACTTGTATCAGATATTCTATTGAGGGTACTCGAATAGAGTAACTTATTATAGTCGACTGACGAACTAGCTTTGAACTCACATGGTTGATTTAAGTGTTTCCTATTACGACGCTTGAGATTGGATATTCTCGCTCGATAAGCACCAGCTACTTTAGCTCTAGCGCATGCATGCATAGCTGATGGTATATCAGGAAACATGAATCGGAGATCGCGATTAAAGATGTAGTACATACTATGTGGGTTGGTAATACGAGTTTCATAAACTAATACACTGAGGTAATTACAAAGCTGAACATACCGCCGCTGAGTAGCAGCGAATAGTTCAGCCTGCTCCTTAGTCGGCAGAAGTTTAACTTGTAAAGTTAGACGCATATTGGTATTCCGTAGATTTATGTTATTGATTCTGGATGTAGGTCATAAGTGTTTCAAGTGATACATTTCCAGCAGTTGTCAAATAATATGACGGTGACCACATAGCCGCCCCATATAACAACTGCTTGAGCTGTTGGTGGTACTTAGAACGTAATCTGCGTGAGGTATTACCTTTTAATACGTTTATGTATTTAACGATATCAGTAGTCGGTTTAGCCTCGAAAAGGATATGAAGGTGATCAGTACCACATTCCTGTGATAGTATTTGAATATCGTGATTAGCGGAAATCTCACTAGTTATCAACTTCAAGTCGGAAATTATCTGATCATTTGAGAAGATCTGTTTACGGTATTTGACGACTATGATTAAATGATACCTAAGTGAAAATACAGCATTACTACTTTTAGTTAGCATATTCATATGAATCTCCCGTTAATGTTAGTATATAATAGGGTGCCTCATTTTATAGCTAACCAACTTATTACATTTTATCCCTCACCTGAAGGAAAGGGTCTTAATGTAACTAATTACATAATAAATTAGTAAGATCAGTGGGCCTAACCGCCCACTGATCTTCGTATATATATCATTAAATTGATGCAGATATCCGTGTTAATTTAATCTAAAAATATAGGAGGAGACAAATGCTAATACCAGTACCAAATCCGAATAATCCAGGTTATTATTGTGCAGCAATAGATTGGGATAATGATGTATACGATATATCTCGTAGAACATTTAATATTGATACGTATAATATACTTAGAAAGTCTCCAGCTATGTGGGATGATCGTATTACACCTATCAACGAAATATTAGCTACATTAGATAATGATTCGAAATCGTATTTAACTAAGGTATTCGTTAAATCAAAACGAGATATCGAAAATGCGACATCAGATGAAGCTATAATCAGAGCTATTCATCAGATTGATGAACGTATTGGTAAGTTCTTTAAGAATACTGGAATGAAGAGCCGTATCAATGAATATGTTGTTAATAATAAACGTATATCATTACCCGACCTTTCTAATATCGGAACCCGGCTGCATGATACCCCTGAAATGACATTCTATCGAGAGGATTATGATCAGATCAATACGATCATCATTATCGCTAAATTACTATTTCCATTATTTGGAGAGATCATTAAACAAATACGACATAGTACTTTAGATAATCAAGCTCAAGAGATAGTAACATTCGGTATACTTAATACTGTATTAACTGATGAGTTCTCTGGTATTGTCAATAAGTTAATGAACTATATTGGTACTATCGTTAACAATGCTCTTAGTGATGATCCGATGATAGTATTTTATGGACTTATTCAGACTAGATTAACTAATGATAGATTCGCTAAAACTATCATTAAGAATGCAGTTAACTTTAATCTATATATGGATGACGGTAACGTTATTCGATATATCGCAGTAACCATCCGGAAATCTATTAATACAGAAACTTCTAATAGTAAAAATGTAGTATATCGGCCAAGGATTCTTCTTGAGTCTATGGCTAGCGATGATTCACGTAAAGTTAGCTTCTTAGAGAATGAATCGTATGTTGTAAAGGAAGCTCTAGAAGTATCAATATTGATAAAAACTGCTATGGATCAGTTTATTGAATCTTATATAGCGGATAATCATATTGATCGTAATATATTTGATAGAGCATTCTCATTTTACTCAGTCAAATCAATACCGCCATCAATGATAAATGAACTTATAGTTAGTACGTTCATATCGAGTACTATTGGTTCAGCGTATTCTCTTAAGTACGTAGATATGAAGACTATGATAAAACTCATCATCATCGTTCAGATCTATGCAATAAAAATGAACTTTACTGAGATCATTCCGCTCATATCATTAATACCATCTGGATCAGTAAAAACTAGACCAGATGATATCGATAACTCGATTATCATATCTGAAGGTAAATATGGTCTCAAATCCTACTACGGATTACTAAGAGATATAACATCTCATCTTGAAGACTTTCCGATGTTTAAGTTAGACGAATATATCAATGATATTATTATGTTCTTAACTAGCAATGTTCATTATTATTCAGTTGCACCAGATATTGAAAGTATGATGCCAGAAGATGAGAATCGTGATACTAGTATTTTGAAATATGGACCGAATGTAATAGGTGAGGTATATAGATTTATCTATCATCTATTAATGGAGAATCCGTCAAGACGACAGTAGGAGTTTGATATGTTATTGGTAGGAGATCTCGGAATTAATTTGAAAGATCGTAAGATGAATAGTGTTGATCTATCCGAATCATCTATATTTGCAAAGATCAATACATTATCATCAGTTCATCATAATTGTATTTTTAATAGCTTCAGAGAGCACTATCTTAATTTCTACAAAATAATCGGGCGAAGGGTAGTTAATTTATCAGATAATAATATCAGTTACTTTGAGCTTATTGTCTCATCAGAGTTAAGTATTCCGATAGTATACCGGGAATTATTACCTGGAAATGGTATACTGTCGGAGTACATATTATCTGACGAATTAATGAAAATACGAGCCATTGTTAGTAATGTAAATCTAGATAATGCATATCAGCATTCTGCATTGGTAACCTTGATAAAAGAATTGATGGATAAGGCTATAGATGATCGTGATCCTAATAGGTATTATTATCTTCTACAATTTGTTAAGATAATTTCATGTCTATCGATCAATTATACAACTGAACGATATCAGAATGTCATCAATAATATCATCAATAAACCAGTGTTGATGGAGAAATTCATATACGATCTACCGATCAGTATGGTGGTAGATTTATATAACATAATACATAACTATCAAACTATCCGAATACGAGAGAAATGTATAACTGAGACTACTTTTGTTAACTCGTATTGCCCAGTTAATAATATGGAGTTATATGATATATATAAGGATCTATTACTGATACCGTATACTGAGTACACGGTTATGTTATCTGAAAATGGTATTGAAATTGAAAATAAAGTATCGTATAATGAGTGGTTCTCAACAATGATTTGTAATAATATCATTGATTCAAATATTAGAGCTTTGATGATTAAACTATCATATCAATATCAACCACAATTTAAGTATATATCGATAACTAAAACGATCGACGAATATCTACTTATTTCATATACAGATATAAACGGACAAATATACTCGTATGTACTTGATGGAGTTGTACTGAGTTTATTAACACCGCATATCAGTTTACCATTTTAGATATATATTATCAGATTAGTCAAGTATTGTTTCAAATCAACCATTTTTATTTTGGAGGTAAAAATGCTACAATTGCCTACAACTAGTGTACCGATCGTTGGAAATATATCTAATGGATCAGCGATGTTATTTCTATTTTCTCCTAGAAATATCATTGATCATTACAAACGTCCATTAACCTATAACTTCAATGTTGAATTAGTAGATAGTATCAGTGAAAATATACTATCTCATCCAAATCTCAATTCAGTGAGGAAAGTATTAAATGGGACTCCGGGTATTTCTAATTCAATTATCCCATCAGCTAGAGATGGTATTCCGGTTAATACTAGTCAGTATTCGTCTAATTGGATGTTTCTATTAATAGTTGATACTAATGATAATACTAGCTTTTCTAATAGATTATCCAAACGAACTGTATCTATAGGTATGTGCGTTGATGAGCCAATAAGTTATAGTGGACTATTATCAGCCACACCTGAGCAATTTATTAACCCGAATTGCGGTTTATGTGTAACACGAAATATCGAGATGCATAATTATCGGACAATTGGTCCACAGGGTGATATACCTAGAACAAAGACTACATCATCTGTTGAAATAACACCGTTTGATAGAGATCTTTGGTCTAATGATATATTCTTCTCACTTAAACCGAATAATGTTATCAAATCCGTAGCAGTTGATGAAGGTGAGGTTAGTGCAGTTAATATCGACAATAGTGAGTCACTCAATGTTCAGCAACTAATAAGAAGTGATTCGGAGATTGCATCACCTAAGAAACATATTAGTAAAATACTCGAATCGTTTGAAAACTCAGCTAGTCAAATAGCTTATGGTTCAACTATAAATGATACATTGGCTAATATGGCTGAGCCTCATGTTACATTTGAAGAGTATATGCACGATTCATTACGTGAATATGATCAGCTTGAAAGATCAGAGTATCAGAAGAATCCGATGCTTAGTAATAGTCATATGAATCTTGGTATGATAAAATCTCGCTATTGTCCTGTTGTTCATGTAATTAAAACACCAACATGTCAGCAGGGTGATGTAATACCTCAGCATTATACGAGTATGTCTATTGTATTTTCATCGTTAGTTAGTTCAACTGTTCCATTATACATGAACAAAGTTGGATTATCAGGAATAAGTTTCATGTTCAACTCTTATCATCAATCATCGCAAGTTCTATTAATGGAATCTATGGCGCAAGAAAGTCAAGAAGAACTTAAGAAGAAATGGAGTGCATTTGAGTTTTTATTAAGAACTGAACTATATCCTATACTCAAAGCTAATGGAGGGGAATTCGATTTAAGTGTCATTAGTTCGTTAAATGGTACTACTGATGTCGTACTTAATTTTAATGATTTCGAACCATTACCTATAGGGGCTGTTTATCAAGAAAATGCTGTACTTGGTGGTATAACGTCACAGTTGATAGGAACACGTGATCATCTTATACAAAATTCATTACAACTGAATCACCTTGTACGAAACGTTAGCGAATGTGTATATCATTCTTACGGAAATTACTAAGGAGGGATTATGAGTAACAATATTGAACAATTTGTCAGATTTCTGATAGATATGGGTGGAGTATATGAAGTCGATACTGATGGATATGTAGTCAATCGTGTCGACAAAGATATTCCAGTTATGATAAAAGCCGCTGGATCGAAAAGTACTTATAAGCGGCTTATGGTGATGAAAGATCTGATAACTGATGATGAAGCGATAGTTATCAATCCATTTAGTGAAAATTCAGCTAGTGATTCACCAGATGCGATTTGGTTGTATACTCAACTTAGTGTAGGTTTTACATCAAAAATCATCGGGATAGTAAGAGCTGTAAATATGATAGCTACATCTGATGATAGTATTCCGTATACGGCAGATGCTGTTAAGTACGCTGCCAAATTTCCTAAATTCGGTGAAAAAGAAATTAAACTATTCAATCAACTTGTTTCTAAACCAACTGAGTTTATGAATGTATGGTATCTACGCAAATTGAAAGAATCTCGATTCAGATGTGCATTATATGATCCAGATACTTTAGCTGCATATCCTAATGTATCCAAGAAAGTATGGGCAGCAGTTATAGCTCTTATATCGGATCTATTAGGTATTAAAGATATCGAAAATGCTGACGCTGAAATAAAAGAAATGTATACCTATCAATCGAAGCTTATCACTATCCCTAAGCTCGAATCCATATTGCAGATATATCTCAGATTGTATCAGCAAATCAATCCGACATTAATGATAATGCACGGCAGCGATGCCGTAGATGATGATGCAGTAGATATTACAACATTATCACATCATTTGCAACATCTGGAAGAGTATTATGATAAGGCTAAATGGTTTACCACTCCCAAGAAAACACCGATACCTGTAACTGAATCTTCAGTTAAAGTATCTACATCAATGATACCGTCAGGTAAACCATCATTATCGATACCTGATAGTAAACCACGGATGAGTATACCTAATACCGGTCAATTTAGTAATATGCCGAGACAAGGTGGATTTACTCAACCAACTCAAAGCTGGTTCGGACAAAATCAACCACTACGTCCATCATGGTCAATTCCTATCCGATAATATAAATTTCGGATAAATGTTATACGGGCCGAGTAGCATATTGCTACTCGGCCATGGAGATATCGATGAGTAATACACATAATAACTTCAATATTTATATTGGTATTGCAGTTGAGGATAGACAGCTTAACTCTACATCAATTAAGGTGTACATTAAAGAACTTGTACCGATGGCTGTTCAGAATGTAGCAGATGGTACTGCTAATGAAACTTTTAATATTTATGATGAATCGTCAAATAGTAAAGTCAATGATACTGTGAAAGTGTCTAATAGTTTTGATGCTGAATATTTTGGTATCACATCTAATAGATCTTTTCCGCCGGATGTAGTAAAAGGAGAGCAAGTATTAGTTTTTCGCTATGCAGATACTGATAGATATTTTTGGCTGTCATTAGGTCGTAATGATAATTTACGTAAAGGTGAGATTTTACGTTTAGCTATTTCTGATGATATGAATTCTGTTAAAGAACTTAGCGATGATAATACGTATTTATTTGAGATGAATACGCGTACTAAAAAGTCTGTAACTCTGAAGACTTGTAAATCAAATGGTGAACTATTCGCTTATTGTATCCAGATTGATGCTATTAATAATTTCTTATCTATATCAGATGACGCCGATAATAGGATCATAATTGAATCTGGTATGCCTCGTGTAAAGATGTCTAATTCTTCAGGTACTATAGTTGATCTGTTAAAAGATGATCTATGGTTGGTTGCTCCGAATCGTATTATACTAAAATGTAATAACCTGATAATGAATTACGGTTCGTCTTCATCATATGGTGTTGGCGATAGTAGAAGTTATCGAGTTGGTAACTCATACGACTTTACTATTGGTGATAAATTTAATGACCAGATCGGTAATAATCATAATTCAGTTGCTGGTAATAGTACTAATACAGTGAATGGTACAAAAGTAACTCAGGTGAATAGTGGTCAGTATCAGGTAAAATTAGGTGATCCTGAATTAAGTGAAACAGTATCAATAGTATTAACTGAGGAAAATGTTGCTACATATATTGGATGTAGTGTCATACCTCCGGGATCAACTACACCTACTACATTAACTAGAGACTTAGCTAGTCAACTAATTAATCAGACATTATCATTAGTTAATTCGTCTGGAGAATTCAATATAACTGGTTCAGGTTTGAGTTATTCTAATCCTACTCTTAATTGGACTACAAGTTAGTCTTAATCTATCTTGGAGTATTAGATGTCCGAAATGACCGATATAGATTAGTTATGTATCCGAGATTGGGTAAGAGTAATGAATAAGCTGTAGTAAAATCAGTATAATCGGTTAGATCATTAATTAACAACGCTATCCAGTGTAGTTCTTCATTACAACCATTATCACGCAAATAATGGTATATTTTATTTTTATAACGATCTCTACTAGCATCGTCGATTATATTAATCGAACTATTTTTACGAATATGTTCGATATAATCTGTAATGAATTGGACCCAAGCTGGATCTGCATTAGATAATTTAGTTTGCTTACTAGTTAATTCAGCTATTAATGACATTAGTACCTCCGGTTCATATATATATATTATTATGTAATTAGTTACATTAAGACCCTTTCCTTTAGGTGGGGGTAGTTGACGTATCGATATTAATTATCATCTCTGTTAAAATTCACGTAGGAGGAGAATTATGTTACTTAAAGGTATGCGAGTTCCACCAGAGTATCTTGGCATTACCGGATTGATGACACCTGGATCATTACATATAAGCGGTAATAGAGCTGATATGTTTGCAGCTCATCTGCCTCAAGCTAGAGTACCTTTTATTGGAGAGCATCCTCATATGTTCTCAGGATTCGAAGGACAGCTAGCTGACTATACGTTTGACTCTACAAAGAGAGATAATGAAATAGTCGTACTCGGCGTTATTAACAAATATGATGTTCAAATGGGTGTAGTAAAACCCGGATTTAATCCATCTAGAACCGTAATCTATCGTGATCTAGTAACTGGCGAAATATCATATTTTAATCTTAATCGATACACGAGTTTTACATCTGAATATGGATATGAGAATGTAATGAAGACTCATATCCACGAAGGTGATGTAATATCGCCTGATACCGAAATATATTCATCTCCATCTAAAGTTGATGGAGAATATCGTATGGGGGCTAATGCTAATGTAGCTTATATATCGATGTTAGATACTACTGAAGATTCTATGGTAATATCTGAATCTCTAGCAAATAAATTATCACCTTTATCTATTGAGACCAAAACTATTTCCGTAGATCTACAAGAATATCCGATAAATACTTATGGCGACGATGATGTATATAAAATATTACCAGATATTGGTGATCAAGTTAGATCGGATGGTATACTTTGGGCATCTCGACCAACTAAACCATATGCGATTGCAGATTTGATGATGTCTAAATTATCGTCAGTTAACTATATGACAGATAATAAGATATATGCTTATCCAAACTCTATGGTTATAGATATTGAGGTATATTTAGATAGTAAATATGATAAATTACCTAGAGTATACGATCAGATCAAAATGTATCACAAGCTTAGGATGAAATACTGGCAGAGTGTTATCAATATCTATCAGACTAAATGTAAGGGTTTACCAATAAGCAATAAGTTTAATACATTAGTCACGAAAGCTATGACTAGAGTCCTAGCTAGTCGTGGATCAGTTCATGAAATAGGTAAAAGACCTAAGTTAACTTTAATGAATAAATTCTCATCAGTAGAACTATTAATCGAAGTAACTACCGCTCATAGAGTTATTGTTAATAAAGGTTTTAAAATAACAGGTCGTGAAGGTAGTAAAGGTGTTATATACAAAATAAAACCTGATCATGAAATGCCGGTTGATGATCATGGATTTAGAGCAGATCTATGCATAGATCCAGTATCTATACTAAAACGTACAAATATATTTCAATTATACGAGCAATACATCAATCGTGTATTGAAATATTTCGCTATGAATCTTGATAAGAACTTCGCAACAATAAATGAGCAGTTTGATGCTATTATCGGAATATTAGCAGATATTGTACCTGAGTATAGTGAATTGGTTAAGAAGTCGTTAACTACTATCGAAGATATGACTAGATATGTAGAGGAATGTAAAGCTGATACGATATCGATATGTATTCCTCCGGGGTATAACGGCATTACAAAAGAACTAGTTATGATGCTCGAAGAAAAGTATCGTACACCTGTAAGTCCTGTTCAATTTATTATTCACACTAAAACTGGAGATAAAACTATTCGTACTAAGAAGCCTGTAATGATCGGTACGAAATACATCTATCTTCTTCATAAATATCCTAAACCATTAGCACCAGGTATTGGATACGTTAATCAGTTTCATTTTCCGATTACACTAAAAGATAAGAGTACCGTACCAGTTGGACCTACTCCGATTAAATTTGGTGAATCAGAAAGTCGTATATTCCTATTAGCTGGAGATATTGATCCGGTATTACGTATGAGATGTTTATATGGAAATAGTAGTATTGGTCCTAAGACTCTTATCGATGGAATAATATCAACTAAGAATCCGATAACAATTAATCATATTGATATCACAACCGAAAAGCTTTACGATAACAATGATGCGATTAGGATTGCGCATCATATGTTTAATACGTGTGGTATTGATATGCAAAATGTATTAATATCTGATGAAGACGCTAATAACATAATCAATTCTTTTAGTGAGGGAGAAGAATGATAGATATTGCATCCGTTAACATCGAGACATTGATTGAAGAATTACTTGATCGAGATGGCTCTGTAAAAGTTAAGTTCGCTGATAATACTATTATTGATATGGAGGTTAGAAAGCTAATATTCCATTTAGTATTCTGGGAGGTTGGTAGAAGATGGCAGATACCTATTTTACCACATCATGTGGTCGATACATCAAAAGTTAATAGTACTACAATAAGTAATTTGACTACCTCTATATATCTAGATATTAAGAGACTGCATACCAATTGCGATATGGTCACGATGGATATCAATAACGCAATGAATAAGCTTAATAACTTAGTAATAGAGCACTGTCAAACTCATCATGCATCTATCGATATAGTCGGTTTAGCTAAAACAGCTTATCTTCCAGAAATATCACGGATATGTAGTGATAAAGTTACGGAACAGACTACGGTAACTATGAGAGATGATGAGATTAAATTAAAGTCTAATAGTAAAGCATTATATAAAGAATTAACCAGGTATCATCTAGATAATGCTATCTATCCGTTTATATCATTAAGATTCGTTAAACCAACTCAATTAGCTCATATCTTTTATCAGATAGGATATCGATCTGATGTTAATGATACGATCGTTAGATATCCAGTATCTGGTAATTATCTTGATGGGCTACGGAATTATAAAGAGTATGCACTAGAAGCTATCAGTGCTAAGAAAACAGCTTTTTATAATCAGAGTTCAATACCTAAGTCAGAATACTTTGGTAGACGACAGCATATTCTAGCTAGTTCTATAAGTAAGTTATATCCTGGAGATTGTGGAAGTAAGGTATTAGTACCGATAATGATAACTGACAAGATCATTAAGAGATCATCAGTATTGTATAAGAATGCGGTTATAAATGGTAAACTAACTACAATCACTAAGGATGATCTCGGATCATTATTTGGTAAAACAATAGACTTTAGATCTCCGATGACATGCAAATATACCGATGGAGTATGTAGCGTTTGTGCAGGAGAATTACTCAGTAATGTCGCTAAACGTATTCATATTGGTATATATAGTGCTATACAAGTAACATCACCAATCACCCAATTTATATTGAGTGCTAAGCATATGCAAGAAACTTCAGCTATCGAATATGCATTACCTGATGATCTTAATACTATTATGATCAAGAAGAAGAACGGTATATTCATTAAGGATAAATTAGCTGATAAACTAAAAGAATTAGTACTAGTATTACCTCAAAATGTCGGAATGCATTTAACAAATATTCCTGATATGGTAATAAGCTCAATCAAATCTGTATCAGAATCAGCATTTGGTAAAGTTAATGGTATAGCATTTATGCGTAACGGTCTACCAGTAACTGATCAAGTTGAGATGATAGTTAATTATCAACAACCAGTATTTAGTAAGCATCTCATTATGTATATCCACAATCATCCAGAAGTAATAACGGTTGATGATGGTTTGGTGTATATAACATTAAATAAGTTCGACATATCTAAATCAGTATTTAGATTGATAACGTTCAATAATAGCATGGCTCGTTTTGTAGATAATGCTGAGAAGATGTTAGAACGAGATATCGCTAAATATACTTCAATACCAGAGCTGATCACAGATATAGGTGATATGATGTATGATCATATCAATACTAATTTAGCCTATATTGAAGTTGTTCTTAAAGCAGCTTTGGTGACAAATAAATTTGATAGTCGAATACCTGTGGTTGAAAATATCGATGATGTTCATTTCAATACGAATAAGAACATAAATCTAACTCGATCACTTGGTAATTTGTTTGCTTTCCAGGAATTACCAAAAGCATTATTGTCACCATTAGCATATGTAATACCAAAAATATGCGGTAAGTTTGATGATTTTCTAAACTTAAAGCATAGATAAAATATGGGGGATACCGTCAAGTACCCCTCCCTAAAGGAAGGGGCTTGTAGTCTAGGCTACAAGGTACCTAGGTAACTCTAGGTAGAAAAGACTAGCTTAACCAAGTAACCTAGCCTAGTAATAGTGTTCTAGGGGACGACTGAAGGTAACTGAACCACATAACAACTGATGTACGGGTGCTCCACTAGCTCGTAACCTCTCAGGTGGTCAGTAGCGAAGTGGGACGAACTATAAGACGGAGGGTAACCTCTACTGTAGTAACTAGTAATCAAGGAGCATCGATCATGTCAGAACCTCAACCTAAGTCTAATCCAACTGGACAGACTTACAAAGTACCAGCTCAACACTGTAAACATCCACCAGCTAACTACGTACCAGTTGTCAGTAGTACAGGTAAACCTCTGATGCCTTGTCATCCTCAACGTGCAAGAGAACTGATGGAAAAAGGTAAAGCCAAACCAAGATGGCACTTCGGTAGCATCTTCTACATCCAGCTTACTGAACGTGAAGATGGTGTAACTGATCCTAACGTAGCCTTAGGAGTAGATCCAGGATCTAAGTTCGAAGGCTACTCTATCCGATCTACTAAACGTACCTTACTTAACCTTCAGTCAGTTGCACCTACTCATGTAAAAGATCGAGTAGCTGATAGACGGAATATGCGACGATCTAGACGCTTCCGTAATACTCCATGTCGTAAGAACAGAAGTAGTCGTAGTAACTTAACTAGTCAAGGTAGGATACCTCCATCAACTAGAGCTAGATGTGATGCTAAGATCAACATAGTTAAGCATCTACTTAAGTTATACCCTATCGTTACGATCGTAATCGAAGACATAAAAGCTTATACTAAGAAGAACAAAAGTGCCGATGGCGGTCCTAGTAACAAACTGTGGAACAAGAACTTCTCGCCCATCCAGATCGGGAAGAAGTACTTATATACTAAATTACAAGAGTTAGTATCTAAGCTCATACTTGTTGAGGGCTTCGTAACTTATCAACTCCGTAGTCTACTACAAACCGTCAAGAAAGCTAAGCTTAAGGGAGCTAAGATCTTCGAAGCTCACTGTCTAGATGCGTGGGTACTAGCTGGTATCGGAGTAGGTCATGAAGCTATTGAAGAACCTGATAATATGAGCATGTGGTGTGTAGAACCGATACTACTGCATCGTAGACAGTTACATGTTACCAAGCCCGCTAAGGATGGGTTCAGAAGATCTTATGGTGGTACTAGAAGCATGGGCTGGAAGCGTGGTAGTCTAGTACATCATCCTAAGTACGGTCACACTTACGTAGGTGGTACTAGTAATAATCGGATCAGCTTACATAGTATCCGAGATGGACAACGACTAGCTCAGAACGTCTATCCAGAAGAGTGTAAGTTCCGTACCTTCAACGCCATGAAGATCAAGTTCATCCAGCGAGTTGAGATGGTCTGCAAGATCTGTAAAACTACTAA
>AMWB02080861.1_pt1 | contig 38453 bp, 38 predicted proteins | sample 200311 | NCBI WGS metagenome assembly AMWB02 (sample SAMN02737377, study PRJNA173069) | bioreactor metagenome | biome: anode biofilm in microbial fuel cells | place: USA: California | collected 2010-12-16
GATGGGCACGCAGACTTCCTCGGTGGCGCCGGGGTAGACGGTGGACTCGAATACGATGCAGCTGCCTTCCCGCATCTGCCGGCCCACGATGCGCGAAGCCCCCCGCAGCGGTTCCAGGTCGGGTATCCGGTAGATGTCGATCGGGGTCGGCACGGCCACGATGACGAGACGGCACCCGGACAGCGCGACAGGATCATCCGTGAACGTGACGGCCGCGGACGCCAGGGCTTCCCGGGTCACTTCGAGGGTTCGGTCGTATCCGGAGGCCAGCTCCCGGATCCGCTCGGATTTAAGATCATAACCGACCACCTCGAAATGAGCCGCCAGATGGATGGCGAGCGGAAGTCCGACATATCCCAGGCCCACAACGGCAATTTTCTCCGATCTATTGAACAGTCCTTCTGCTGAAATCATTTTTATCACTCTCCACTTGCATGTGATGAACATCCGCTATCGCGCTTATACGCTTATAATCGATATCATATTGGCGCTGCCGACAATGGCTCCTGCGGCGCCTCAGGATCGAAGGCTTGCAATCTCTCTTTCCGTCAGACGACGCCAGGCGCCTTCAGGCAACGTCCCCAACCGGATCGAGGCAAACCGGATCCGTTTCAGGGTCGTGACACGGCCGCCGACCTTGCGCACCATCCGGCGGACCTGGCGGTTTCTCCCCTCCTTCAAGGTGATGCGAAACCGGGTCGGCGACAGCCGCCGGATGCCGGCCGGCCGGGTGACGGTGCCCATCAGCGGCAGCCCGGCCGCCATTTTCCGGAGGGCGCCTTCGGGAATGGGAAGCGCCACGGTCACCTCGTATTCCTTTTCATGATCGAAAGACGGGTGGGAAAGCCGGTGATGAAGCGGGCCGTCGTTGGTGAGCAGCAGCAGCCCCGTCGAATCCTTGTCCAGCCGACCGATGGGATAAATACGCCCGGGGATATCGATCAGGTCCATGACGATCCGGTCCCCGGGCTGCGCGCAGGTCGTGACGTATCCCAGGGGTTTGTTGAGGGCGATGTAGACGAGCCGCTCATCGACCGATACCGGCTTGCCGTCGACCAGGATGCGGTCTTTTTCAGGATCGACCTTCGTGCCGAGGACCCGGACCACCTCTCCGTTGACCGCAACCCGCCCGGCCCGGATAAACGCCTCTCCGCGCCGACGGGAGCAGACCCCCGCCGCGGAGAGAAATTTCTGCAGCCGGACCCCCGTCATGACGGGTTGCCCGCCGTCAGTATCAAGACCGGTAGTCCGCATTGATCTTGACATAGTCGATGGAAAAATCACAGGTGAATACCGAGGCCTGCGCCTCACCCATGTGCAAATCGATGGTGATGCGGTATTCGGATTTTTTCAGCACCGCCGTGGCCGCCTTTTCGGCGGCGTCGCCGCAGGTCATGCCGTTTCGGCACATCATGACGTCGTCGAACAGGATGTCGATGGCATCCGGCGCTACCGGTATACCCGAACGGCCGGCGGCGGCGATGATCCTGCCCCAGTTGGCATCTTCACCGAACAGGGCCGTTTTGACGAGATTGGAATGGGCGACAGTGTCGGCCGCCTTTCTGGCCTCTTCTGCGGAAGCGGCGCCGACGACGGCGATTTCAACGAGCTTGGTCGCGCCCTCGCCGTCTTTCACGACCATTTTGGCGAGCCGGATCAGGACCTCGTCGAGCGCCGCCTGAAACGCCCTCTTTTCCTCCGGCGTGCCGGCGGCCGCCGCGGATCCCCCGCCCGCCATGAGCAGCACGGTATCGTTGGTGCTGGTGTCTCCGTCCACGGTAATGCGGTTGAACGACCGGTCGACCGCAGCGGCGAGGGTCTCCTGAAGCAGGGCCGGTGAAGCGGCGATATCGGTGACGACAAAGCAGAGCATGGTCGCCATGTCCGGCCGGATCATGCCCGAGCCTTTGGCAACACCCATGATGGTATAGGGAACGCCTCCCATCTCCGCCCTGTGCCGGACGACTTTCGGCACCAGGTCGGTGGTCATGATGGCTTCGGCAACCTGATCGATGCCGTCGGACGAGAGGGCGGCGGCCAGCGCCGGCACCGCTGCGACAACGGCATCGATCGGCATGGGCTGCCCGATGACCCCCGTCGATGCGACACAGACGAGATCCTCCTGGATTCCCAATGCCACTGCCGCATGACGGGCCATGGAAGCGGCGTCTCTCATCCCGGCGTCGCCCGTGCAACAGTTGGCGTTCCCGCTGTTGACAATCACCGCCTGGCACCGGCCCGAGCGAACGCGCTGCCTGTCGAGCAGCACCGGCGCCGCCTGAATTCGGTTCCGGGTGAAGACCCCGGCAACGGATGCCGGAACATCGGAGACGATCAGCGCAAGATCTTTGGCCTGTTTTTTCTTGATGCCCGCCGCCATCCCTGAAAACCTGAAACCCCTACATGTCCGTTTTTCCATATCGTTCATCCGCTATATTTTGACTTATTTCAAAAATCGGTTTATTATATTTGTTTCGATATTACCGGTTGCCTTTCTTGAATTTCATTTGACAGAAACCTGTACGGTTGTCAAATCATTTGGATTTCAACTCAAGAAAAGCCATAGACAATATTATAGGTCTCGTTCTGACGATACCGCAGGAGGATCATCCCATGGACCACGATATTTCACATCTGAACGGCGGCCGCACGAACGGCAAAAAATGTCCGGAATGCGGCGGCCGGCTGGAACTCCGACGCACCTGACGGCAGACCTTGCTGCGTTGCAGGTCCTGCAACCGACGCTTCAATCTCGAACAATTCACCGACGCCATGGATGACGCGCTGGAAGAACTTCTGGCCCGCATCCCCTGCAACCGGCTGTGACCGGACGCCGCAATATCAGATGATCGTCGTCGACGGCCTTCTGCCGGTCTTCGTCCTGCTGCTTCTCGGCGGATGCCTTAAAAGATCCGGCCTGACGAACGACGCTTTTCTCAAAACCTCCGACAAACTGGTCTATTTCATCTTCTTTCCCGCCATGCTTTTCTGGAAGATCGGCGGCGCCCGCACCGGCGAAGACATCGACTGGCCGTTCTGCATGGCTGCCCTGACCGCCGTCGGCATCATCTACATCATCAGCGCCGTTTACATCCGGATGGCGGTATCCGATTTCGAAGCCGGCTCCTTTTCCCAGAGCTGCTACCGGTTCAACACCTATATCGGCATGGCCATCGTTTTGAATGCCCTGGGCGGGGAAGGCGTCAGGCATTTCGGCGTCATGGTGGGATTCGCCATTCCGTTCATCAATGTACTGGCCGTCTCTACCCTCATCTGGCATTCCGGCCGGCAGATTTCGGCGAGAACCCGCCTTTGGATGACCGGGCGGGCGCTCGTATCCAACCCGCTCATCATCGCCTGCGCCGCCGGCATCGTTTACGGCCGGACGGCAGGCACATTTCCGGTGGCGATCGACAACGTGTTGAAACTCGCCACATCGGTCACCCTTCCCCTGGCGCTCATCTCCATCGGCGGCGCCCTCACCTTCGAAACACTGCGGGGGCATCTCAAACTCTCGCTGGTTGCAGCGTTGATCAAACTGCTTATCTTTCCTTCAGTCGGTTACATCTGCCTGAATTACTACGGCGTTACCGGCATACCGTTCAAGGTCGGAATGGTCTTTTTCGCGCTGCCGACATCGACGTCGATCTATGTGCTCTCATCTCAGCTCAACAGCAGCACGACACTGGCATCGGCGACCATCGTCCTTTCGACCGTGCTGTCGTTCATTCCATTGTCGATCGTACTGCTGATGGCCCGAGCCGTATGATGAAGAATTTCAAAATGACGATCGAATACGACGGCGGCGACTATGCGGGCTGGCAACGCCAGAAGAACCGGCGCACCATTCAAGGAGAGATCGAAGCGGCCCTCGAGACCATGACCGGCCGGCCGATCCGCCTCCACGCCTCCGGCAGAACCGACGCGGGGGTTCATGCGGTCGGCCAGGTGGTCAGCTTCCGGTGTGATACCGGGCTGTCGGCGGCAACCTTCCAGAAGGGTCTCAACAGCATGCTGGGCGACGCCATCGTCATCCGTGAATGCCGTGAAGCCGGTGACGGCTTCCACGCGCGGTTCGATGCCGTAGGCAAGACCTATCATTATCATATTCTGAACCGTCCTCTGCCGTCGGTCGTGCACCGGCGCTATGTCTGGTTTATCCGGCGGCCGCTGGACGTATCCGTCATGCAGCAGGCCGCGGATCTGCTCGTGGGAGAACATGACTTCAGCGCATTCGAGGGTGCGGGCAGCCCGCGGGAGCATTCGGTCCGCATCATCACGGAGGCCCGGTTCTCGACGGATCCCGACGGTCTGATCACGTTCAGGATTTCGGCCAACGGGTTTCTCCGGTTCATGGTCCGCAATATCGTCGGCACGCTGGTGGACGTGGGCCACTGCAAAACCACGCCGGCGGCGTTTAAAGAGATCCTTGGCTCCCGCCATCGCGGACGGGCCGGTGCGACCGCCCCGCCGCAGGGCCTGTTTCTGATGAAGGTCCGGTATCCGGATTCGAAATCCGGCCGTGCCGGATAAGCCATATGTCAGCTAAGAAAAGCCGAATCAAGGAGAACGCGCCATGATAGAACAGGAAACATCAACCCCACCGGAATTCATCAGCATCGGCATTATCGAGAACCCCGTCGAGGCCGACATCGTGAGTGACATCCTCCGGCAGGAAGGCATCCCCCATGAATTGAGAAGCTACCACGACACGGCATACGACGGCCTGTTTCAGGCCCAGCTGGGATGGGGCGAACTCCGGGCGCCGGATGCGTTCAAGGAGAAGATTCGGGAAATTCTGCGGGATATTCGGCAGGAAGACTTGAGCGGGCTTGCCGCGCCGCCGGAGTAAGATAGATGGTTCATCTTTTTCGTGAGATAGATTGAATTCTCCGACGGATGCGCTAGAATTAACGGCATATTCCTGAAAGCTCGGGACGGCGGTGATGGATGCCCCGGACCGAACAACAACCCTTTAACGTCACGAAGGAGGTCCTGCAATGACGGATTTCGAACGCGCATTGGAGATCGGTCGTCCCCCCAATGTCAAAAAAATCTTTCCCCATTCGAAAGCGCTTCTCGTCAGCGGCAAATACATCGATCTGGCGATGACCCAAAAAGGCCACGCCATCTGCATTGCGACCAACGGCCGGAATCATTTCGTCATCCGGGGTGCTCTGGCCGCGGCCCAGCGGGCCAGAAGCGCTCTGATCGTTGAAATCGCCCGGTCCGAAGGCGGTGCCGGCGCCTACTGCGCCGTCAACCTCTGGAATATCGCCCGCCAGGTCGACGCCGTATGCAACGAACTGGGCATCACCATTCCCGTCGCGGTGCACGCAGACCATTTCGGCATCAAGAAAACCGATGACATCGCGCCGGCCAAGGTCGAAATTCCATCCCTTTTCGACGCCGGCATCACCTCGATCGCCATCGACGCTTCCCATATGCCCGACGACCAGAACCTCTTGGCAAGCATCGACATCATCAAAAGCGTCGTGCCGAGGTGGGCCGGCCTTGAAACCGAGGTCGGCGAGATCAAGGGCAAGGAAGGCCTCTCGACCGTGGACGAGGCTCTTTTTCTGATCCGGGGGCTGAACGCTCACGACATTTTTCCCAACTGGATCGCCCTCAACAACGGCACCACCCACGGCATCGAGGCCAGCGGCCAGGGCATCCAGGTGGACCTGACGGCCGACATCCATGCCGCCTTGGAAAAATATCGGGTGTCCGGCGCCCAGCACGGCACCTCCGGCAACGATTCCGCGAGGCTCCGCGAGATCGCCCGGAAAACCCGCACCACCAAAGCCAATGTGGCGACAGCCCTCCAGATGATCTCGTGGGGGCTCGAGGTGAACGACTACGGCAACGCTATTCTCGACGCCGACGGCAACTTCATCAAGGTCAAGGGAGAAGGCGTATCGGAAGAGATGTGGGAGACTATGGTCGCCCATGCGAACGCCCAGGGATGGAAGGGCGGAAATTTCAAGAAACTGAATCTTCCTTTTGAAAACAGACTGCTCGGCCAGTCCCGTGAGATACGGGAACGGATGGCCCGACGGGTGGAAGACTTTGTCTACAATATGATGACGGACATATTCAACGCCCGGGATACGGCGGATATCGCCATAGAGGCTATCTTGAAAACCGGCTCCCACGATCCGGGCCCCAAAGCGGAACGGATCGAAGATCCCGCCGAGTGGACCCGTGAAAAAATCCTCGCCCGAGGCGCGTCGCTGGCTGGAAGCAAGGGCCCTAAAGGAGATTTTGACGATTAACGGCATTCATGAAAAACGATACTGCCCCTCCTGCCGGCACCCGCTGATCCGAAAAATGTGGGAGGGGCGCGAGCGACTCTACTGCACGGTCTGCGACGCCCCGCTCTATGAGAACCCTATCCCCGCCGCCTGCGTCATCGCCGTCGACGCCGCAGACAGGCTCCTTCTGGTGAGGCGCAGCGTCGAACCCAAGCGGGGGCTCTGGTGCCTGCCCGGCGGATATATGGAGCTGGGAGAGACGCCCGAGGAGACCGCCCTCCGGGAACTCATGGAAGAGACGGGCCTGACCGGCCGGATCGACCGCATTCTGGGCGCGGATTCGAATCCCAGCAGGGCATACAATACGGTGGCGCTGGTCTGCTATCTCGTGAAGGAATTCCATGGAAGGCTGATCGCAGGCGACGATGCCGACGACGCGGGCTTCTTTCCCCCGGATTCCCTGCCCGAGCTGGCATTCAACACCCACCGGAAATTCATCCTGCAATACTATCGAAGCCGCGGCTGGAACATGACGTTGATGTAAGGGCGGTGGACAACCTTAACCATCAGTCAGGCCATGCGGTACAATCTGCCCGGCAGATCTTTTCCCAGAAACCGAGACAGGCGGCGACTGCACGACGCCACGGCATGCCGGTCCACACCGGTCGCCGCCCCCATCGCCTCCAACAGGTAGACGGTGTCTTCGGTGGCGATGTTTCCCGCGGCGCCGGCGACGAAAGGACATCCGCCCATCCCGCCCAGGGCGGTATCGAACGCGGTGACACCGCTCCGGAGCCCGGCCGCCGCATTGACGAGGCCCAACCCCCGGGTGTCGTGGAGATGCAGGCCGATAGGAACGTCGGCACCGAGCATCCGGATACGTTCAAGCATCCGTTCGACCGCCGGCGGCGTTCCCATGCCCGTCGTGTCGGCCAGGGTCACCCGCTCCACCCCCGCCGCAACGAACATCCGGACCGATTCCAATACCCGGGACTCCGGAACGGGCCCTTCATACACGCATCCAAACGCGCACTGGACGCTTGCCGTCACCCGCATGCCGGCGGCGGCAGCCGTCCCGACCATTTTTTTTCCTTCCCGCAGGGCATCCGCGTGTGACATGCCCGCGTTCTTCCGGCTATGGGCATCGCTTGCCGATATCGAAACTTCGATACAGGCGAGCCCCGAATCCCGGGCGCGGATCACGCCGCGGGCGTTCAAGGCCAGTCCGAAGAAGGCGGCCGGTGACGATGACGGCAGCCGTCGAACGAGATCTTCGGCATCGGCCATCTGAGGCACCCGGCGGGGGTTCACGAAGGACGCCACCTGAATGTGCTTGAGCCCGGCAGCGGCAAGACCTTTGATGATCTCGATCTTCAGATCCGTCGGAATGATCGCGGGTTCAAGCTGAAAGCCGTCCCGGGGGCCGACTTCAACGATGGTGACGGTGGCGGGAATCGTCATGGGAGGTTTTCCTGCATTTCGGCATCGATTGCATCGGATGCCGGGGATTATTGTTTTTTAAAAAAACAATACGCGGTACGACGGCATGCAGCTGTCATCCGGTAGGGAGGCCGCGTATACCATTATTATTAACGACACCGGTATTATTAACGACACCGGGCGCCTTCGGTCAAGCGGAAAGACCGGGCTGCCCTCCGCCACTCCGAAAAAGCTCTTGACGAAATCGAAAGGAGCGCTGTAAGACCCTCGCCAATCGTCCTCGGTGGTGGGGCGCTTATCACTGTTGAAAGGGAAAGCGACGTCATGCCGGAAACCTGCCGGGCGCCCCTGAAGATCTGCCTTCTCAGCTACCGGAGCAATCCTCACTGCGGCGGACAGGGAGTCTATGTCAAAAATCTGAGCCGGGCCCTCGTCGATCTGGGACATCAGGTGGATGTCATTTCCGGACCGCCCCTGCCGGTACTGGACGGCGGCGTCCGCCTGTTCTACCTGCCGGGGCTCGATCTCTACAACCCCGACGCTCTGTTCCGAACACCATCCGCCAGGGAACTCTTTGATCCGGTCAACCTGGTGGAATGGCTGGGGGTGTCGACCATGGGGTTTCCCGAGCCCCTGACCTTCGGCATCCGCGCATTTCAGTTTCTCCGCGACCGCCTGGGCCGATACGACATCATCCACGACAACCAGAGCCTCTCTTACGGCGTAGGGGCGCTCAGCCGGCGCATTCCCGCCATTGCCACCATCCACCATCCGATCACCGTAGACCGGGATGTGGCCGTGCGGTCGGTCCGGTCCTGGTGGAAAAAGTTGAAACACCGCCGGTGGTATTCTTTCATCGGGATGCAGATTCGGGTGGCCCGGAAATTTTCCCATATCATCACGGTTTCCGAGCGCACCCGGACGGATATCAGCCGGGAATTCTCGATCCCCACCCGCCGGTTCACGGTCATTCCCAACGGCATCGACACGGATCTGTTTCGCCCCGTCCCCGGCATCCCGAGAGATCCCCGCCGGATTATCGTCACCAACAGCGCCGATATGCCGCTCAAGGGGCTTTACTACCTGCTTCAGGCCGTTGCCGATGTCGCCGCCAGAGCCCCGGATCTCAAACTCATCGTTGTCGGGACACCCAAAAAGAACGGCGGCGTCGTCAACCTCATCCGGAAGCTGGGCATCGGAAACCGCATCCGCTTTACCGGCCGGATCAGCGACGCGGCGTTTGTCGTGCAATACGCGAGGGCAGGCATGGCGGTCGTCCCTTCCGTTTACGAAGGCTTCGGACTCCCGGCCGGCGAGGCGATGGCCTGCGCCGTTCCGGTGATTTCCACCACGGGAGGCGCCCTGCCGGAAGTGGTTGGAGACGCCGGCATCCTGGTGCCGCCGGCCGATCCCCAGGCCTTGGGCAAGGCGATGCAGCGCCTGATGAACAACCCCGGTTATGCCCGCCATCTCGGAATGAAGGGCTTCAAACGGGTACAGGAAAACTTCACCTGGCACAGCGCCGCCGTGAAAACCGCCGCCGCTTACCGGGAGGTCATTTCGGAAGGTCATCGTTGATTACCGTTGATTTCAGCCGGATCGATATTTCATGCGGCGATCGGATTCTGGATGTGGGATGCGGCTCGGGGCGCCATATGGCCGAAGTCGTCCGCCGGCCCGGCACCCTGACCGTCGGGACCGACATCAGCCGCAGCGATCTTCTCGAGGCGAAAAGCCGCATGGCGCTATTGAAGGAAATGCGGGGGATCCATGGCGCATGGGCCCTGGGAAGGGTCGATATCGCCGCCCTGCCGTTTGCCGACGATGCTTTCGACCTCGTGATCTGCTCGGAGGTGCTGGAACACGTCCCCGATCATGCGGCCGCCGTTTCCGAACTCGTCCGGGTCTTGAAGCCCGGCGGCGATCTCGTCGTCAGCGTCCCGAGGTATTTTCCCGAAAAGATCTGCTGGATCCTGTCGCGCGCCTATCGGTCGACACCCCGGGGCCATATTCGCATCTACGGGGAAAAAGAGATCCTGGATCTCATTGCGACATATAACGTGGTGTTGCGGGGCCGCCATTGGGCCCACAGCCTCCATGTACCCTATTGGTGGCTGAAATGTCTTTTGAATCTGAAACGAGACGACATATGGCCGGTGCGCGTGTATCACCGGTTTCTGGTATGGGATTTGATGCACCACCCCCGGGTTATCCGCTTTCTCGAACGGCTCTTGAATCCGATCATGGGAAAAAGCATCGTGATTTACGCCAGGAAACACCCGCGTCTCTTCTCCTGACGGGGAGGTGTCCGTAGTGAAGGCGATTGCCGCAGGTGTGGGTCGGCATTCAGCGACTCGCAGCCGAATTCAGTAAGACGAGCTATTCTGACACTCGGAGATACCGAATTCATCCCGTTCCTCTTCCATCTCAACGGAATGATGACTTACGCGGTGATGACATGAGGGGCAGTAAAAATAATTGGGAGAGGGATCCTTTCCACAGATTTTACATCGCCGCACAGGCTTTTTTTTCGGTTTCAAACCGCTGACGGACTCTTCGGCGCACACAAAATGATCCGATCGATTTTTCCGGCCTTTTCGTATTTCTTTCATCCTTTTTCTCCCGGCACATCCCGCATCAACATTTCCCGGTATCATGTCATGAAACTTGACAAAGCAGAGCCTGCGGCATCTTTGGCGTACGGATGAAGACGGGACAAATCTCACCGTCATTGCCTTCCTCCGCGCCGTGAGCTTCGCTCAAGTCTTAGCAACGAACGTGCCAATACTGGAGCCTCTTTTACGATCGCACCGGATCGCGATGCAGCGGTCCGGTGCCCGAAAATGAATATCATCAAAATAGAGACGTTATATGGCATATAAAGTGCATAACTTCTGGAATGCCATATCAGGGGTCCCATAAATATCCGCTCATGGTGTTTATGGGCTTTTATTTTTGAAATCCTATAGTGTGGGAGCATGCCGATAGAGATGGATACGGCCATTCTGTTAACCGGATGTTTCATATTCTTCGCCCGGATTTTCGACGTTGCCCTGGGAACGCTGCGGACGATCGTCACCGTGCAGGGGCGCACGGTAAATGCGTTTTTCCTGGGCATCGCAGAGGTGATCATCTGGATTGTCGTCGTCAGCACGGTCGTCAATCAGATCAAGGAATCTCCGGTGCTCATCCTGTTTTACGCCCTGGGATTTGCCAGCGGAAACGTCGTTGGTATTCTTGTCGAGAGGAAACTGGCTTTCGGGAACATCGTGCTACGGATCATATCGACCCAAAAAGGCAATCTCGTCGCGGATGAGCTGAGAGCCGCGGGCCAGCCTGTAACGGTCTTCGAAGGCCAGGGAATGCGCGGCCCCGTCAAGGAGCTGTACGTCGTCTGTCGGAGACGGGATGTCAGGCGTCTGCTTTCCATCGTCGATGATATCGACCAGACGGCTTTTATCATTACCGAAATGGCACGTGACGTCAACAAGATCCTCCATCCGGTCAGCGTGCCTTTCACCGGCTGGCGGGCGGCGCTGAAAAAAAAGTGATATCCGAATGGAGCAGCGCCGGTGAAACGCTATTTGAAGGCTTCTTTTCGAAGGCCGTATTTCAATATCAGTTTGCTGAGCTGTCTTGAACTGATACCGGCATTCTCCGCAGCGCTTTTGACCTTTCCCTTGTGCCGCGTCAGAAGATCCGTCAGGTAGCGCTTTTCAAACTTCTCGACCGCGCGTTTGCGGCCTTCGGCCAGGGATAGACGGCGATGATCGTCGGCAGGGGCCGGTGTTTGCTCCCCGATCAGCTCGACCGAAAAACTCTCCGGCGTCAGGTGATGTGATCGTTCCACGATATAGGCCCGTTCAATCAGGTTTTCGAGCTCCCTGATGTTGCCCGGCCAGTCATACTTCATCAACGCGTCGATGACCGCAGGATGGGACGTTCTGATGCCCTTGGAATATAACCGGTTCAATTTTTTCAGGAACAGCGCCACAAAAAAGGGAATATCCTCGCGCCGTTCCCGCAGCGGAGGAATGACGATGGGAAATACATTCAGCCGGTAGTACAGATCCTTCCTGAACTTACCTTCTTCGCTCATGCGCTTCAAATCCGCGTTCGTGGCGGCGATCACCCGCGCGTCGGTCTTCAGTTCCTCCTCGCCGCCCAGGCGGCTGAACGTTCCGTCTTGCAGCACCTGAAGCAGCTTGATCTGAATCAGCGGCGCAATCGTGCCGACCTCGTCCAGAAAGATCGTTCCGTTATTGGCGATCTCGAATTTACCGAGCTTCTTGCGCCCGGCGCCGGTGAAGGCCCCTTTTTCATGCCCGAACAGCTCGTTTTCGACCAGGGTTTCGGGAATGGCGCCGCAGTGGACGCTGATGAACTGGGCATGCTTGCGGTGACTCTGGCGATGGACGAGCCGCGCCAGCACCCCTTTTCCCACGCCGGTCTCCCCGACGAGAATGATCGGCGTCCGGGTCGGGGCCACCACCCGGATGTTCTGTAATACGCTGTTCATCGCAGGGTTGCGGGAATGAACGAGTTCGTAAGTTTCGGCCTCGAAGTGCCGCTCTCTCAGATATGCCAGTTCAGAAGCCAGCATCATGGACTTTCTCAGGGTGTTCACCACCAGGGTCACCTCTTCGGGTCCAACCGGATAGGTCAGATAATCACCCGCCCCGAATTTAACGGCCATGACCATCTGCCGAATCTTTTTTTTGGATGACATCACGATAATTTCAGCAGCATCATGGTCCTTTCGAAGCCGCGTCAACGCCTCGTCTATCGGCAAACCCCCATAGAGAATCTGCAGGATATCGATGTCAATGAACAGAAAATCATATGAATGTTTCTTCATCAGGGTCAATCCCCGGGATCGATCCTGTGTCGTGTCGATTCTGCAAAACGGCGGAAAAGCGGAAACAATCGCCTGAACAGCCTCTTTATCCCGACAAATCACGAGAGCGGATTCCATGAAATTTCCCTGACAAAAAAAGTTCTGGAACGACAGACGCCAGTTTCCGTTTTCAAGATGGGAAGGAAGCTGGAATTCCTCTTTTATGTATTTTCCAGGATGAATTCAACCGCAAAGGAACGCCTTCCAATTTTTTCATTTCCTCTGCAGAACGCGTTTCCTGCCGCGTCAGCGGCACCTGCTTCCGATCGATCGTGATCGTTCTGGGCCGGCGGTGGTGCCCCCTTATCGGAACTTCGAATTCCGCTACCATGAAAAATCGGAACCGAGAATTCCCTATTTCCACCAGTTTTCTCGAATGTCGCCGGCCTGCTGCAGCATCCAACCCTCCTCATGGTTGCGGCATAATCCTTATTTATGAGAAGATATTCGAAAATTTTCCGCCCGTTGAGCGCACGATAAATTGGCACGCTTTTTGCTGACATCTTTTTTGCTTTGATGTTCCAATACCGATCCGGTATGATACCAACGCTGTCAATAAGAGAGTCGACAATGAAAAACAAGGCCAGGAGAGAAACCCAGACAGTGGAAGGGCTGTTGATCCCCTGCGCGTGGGACGATGACGGGGTGGTCCTCGAAATGGAACTCCAGACGACGGATGAAGAGACATACGGCGTCGAAAACAGTGAATTTTTCATGAACATCTCCGGAAGATACATCCAGGCCTCCGGAGCGATTTCCGTCAGCAAGAAAGGGGAAAAACGGATTTTCATCAAAAAGATCGCCATTATGGAAAACGACAGGAAAGCGGCGGGCCCCGTGGCAGGTGTGACATAACCCTGCATATCGGCTCATCCCTTATTCCTCGTTCACCACACCAATGAAAAAGATATCGAGGGTAACATGAAAAAACTTGTTTGGATTCTTGGCATGGTTTTTTTTCTTTCAGCCTTGGGCGGTTTTACCGCCGCACCTGCCGCTTCGGCATCATCGGATGTGTCCGCCGGCTATGAAAACCCCGATCCTGCGACAAATGATACCGCAGAGGAATCTTTCGACGAAGCCCCGAATGAATCCCCGGATGCATTCAATGAGGCGTCGCCGGATGATGCGAACGGCACAGCGATAGAAGAGCCCCGGGAGACCTCGCCCGACACGTCCGCAGAGGAATCCTTTATCGAAGAGGATGAAATGCCTCAGGAAGAGACGATGACGGAGGAGCAGGAGCCCGTCGTCCCGGAGGAAAATATCCATGAGGAAGGTGAAGCGCCCGAACAAAGACCGGAATAAACCAACCGTAAAAAGCACTTCGTTTTCGTCCAGGAGGCCTCGTCTTCCGGTATTCATTCCCGCCACCGAAAGGGGTGATGTGACAGCCTGTTCCCGATGAGGATCAGGCTGTCGTCGTTTTTTCCACGGTCCCTCCTTCAACACCCTATCAGACCGAAATATAAGAAAAATGACATGAACCGACAAAACCTGTGTAACCGACTGCGCTTCTATTTCATTACGGATGATCACGCACCTGTTCTTTCTCCCATCGAACAAACCCGGATTGCTCTTCAGGCGGGTGCAACGATGATTCAATACCGCAATAAATCCTTCTCGAAAACCTGCCTGGCCGAGGCCGGAAGCATCCGCGGGCTGTGCAGGGAAAAAAACGTCCCGTTCATCGTCAACGACGACATCCGGCTGGCCGAGCAGACGGCCGCGGACGGTGTTCACGTGGGACAGGATGATTCGGCACCGTCCGCGGCCAGGCAGATCCTGGGCGGGAATGCCATCATCGGGGTTTCCGTATCCACACTTGAAGAGCTGGAACGAACAGACCTGTCGTCGTGTGATTATATGGGATCGGGACCGGTCTTTTCCACCGGAACCAAAGCCGATGCCAAGCCGGTCAGAGGACTTTCGGGGCTGAAAGAGATCATCCGCCTCTCGCCGGTGCCGGTGGTGGCGATCGGCGGCATCACCGCCGACAACGCCGACGCCTGTTTTACAGCGGGGGCGGCCGGCATCGCCGTCATCAGCTTCATCTCCAGGGCCGCCGATCCAGAGGCGAACGCCCTCAGGCTCGCCCGAGCCTGCGGCGTCCTCCGCCAATCCCGATGAATTTCAAACAGCTCCGCACCTCGCTCTTCATCATCATGGGGATCGTCGCCTTTGGCACCGTGGGGTACAGGTATGTGGATCAGATGCCCCTGTTCGATTCTTTCTACATGACGATCATCACCATCAGCACCGTGGGGTTTTCCGAAATCCATCCCCTCTCCAATGAAGGCCGGGTCATCACCATGATCATCATCATCGCGAGCATCTCCATCGGCGGTTACTCGCTCGCGGTGATCGTCAGGGTATTCATCGAGGGGGAGCTCAGAAAAAGCTTCGCGAGGAGAAAAGTGGAAAAGCAGATCAACGCGCTCAAGAACCATTTCATCATATGCGGGTTCGGACGCATCGGCCGCATCATCTGCAGCGAGCTCAAGGAAGAAAACATCGATTTCGTGGTCATCGAACACGACGACGACGCCGTCCGGGATCTGGAATCCAACCGATATCTTCATCTTCAACGGGACGCCACGTCGGATGAAGCCTTGATCAAAGCCGGCATCATGACGGCCAGGGGGCTCGTCACCGCCGTACGCTCGGATGCCAACAACGTGTTTATCACTCTTACGGCCAAAGGGCTCCGGCCCGATATCTTCATCCTGTCCCGGACGTCGGATGTCAAAAACGAGGACAAGCTGAAGCGGGCCGGCGCCACACGGGTCGTTTCGCCCTACTATCTCGGGGGAAGACGGATGGCCCAGGTCCTCAAACGGCCGACGGTCGTCGATTTCATCGACGTGGCGACCATGGGCAACAAGCTGGGCCTGATCATGGAAGAAGTCATCGTCATGCCGGGATCGGGCATCGTGGGCAAGAACCTCATCGAAAGCCGGCTGCGGCAGGATTTTGGCGTGATCATCGTCGCGATCAAACGCCCGGCCGAGGAGATGATCTTCAATCCGATGCCGTCGGAAACCTTGAAGGCCAACGATGTTCTGGTCGTTCTAGGCAAGCATGAAGACGTCAGCCGGATGAACCACATCCTCAATCCTTAGCCCTGAAGCCGATCCCATATGTTTTCAGATGCGGCCGGCGGGCGCTTCCCACCGCCGCCGCCGCCGGTTCCCCGGGACTGGCCGCGCAGCCTGGCGATACGTTCCTCCAAAGGGGGATGGGTCGAGAATAGGTTCATCAGGCTGCTGCCGGAAAGCGGGTTGACGATGAACATGTGGGCCGTCTCCGGATGGGCGTTCATAGGGAGCTTTCCGGAATAGGCACCCAGTTTTTCCAGCGCGCTGCTCAATCCCTCGGGGCCTCCCGCCAGCCGGGCACCCGTTTCGTCCGCCTGATATTCCCGGGAGCGGGAGATGGCCATCTGGATCAGAAGGGCCGCAACAGGCGCCAGGATCGACGTCAGGATCAGGCCGATGCCGCCCAGGCCCCCGCCCTCCCTGTCATCTCTGAATCCGCCGAACATGGCCGACCACCGGGCCATGTTGGCCAGCATCATGACCACGCCGGCCATGGTGGCCGCAATCGAACCGATCAGAATATCCCTGTTGCCGACATGGCCCAGTTCATGGGCCAGAACGCCCATGATCTCATCGCGCCCCATGATCCGCAAGAGCCCTTCGGTGACCGCCACCACGGCGTGATCCGGATTGCGCCCGGTGGCGAAAGCGTTCGGCGCCTCCGAGGGAATCACATAGATCCTGGGCATCGGCATCTTTGCTCTTTGCGTCAGGGTCTGCACGATCTCATAAAGTTCGGGGGCCTGCGCCGGCGTGACCTCCGTTGCCCGGTACATCGACAAAACGATGCGGTCGGAAAACCAGTAGCTGAAAAAATTCATCCCGGCGGCAAGAACGAGGGCGATCACCATGCCGCCCCGCCCGGCGATCAGTCCGCCGATCCAAACCATGAGGGCCGTCATGACGGCCAGTAGTATTGTCGTCCGAATCTGGTTGCTCATCTTACGCCATGCCTCCCGTCAATGCAGGAAGACGCCCCGTTGACGGCCTCCTGCAGGATTATCCGGTATGCCTGAAAACTAAGACGACCCCCTGCAAAAAGCAAGGTTTCCAGAGTGAAAACAACGGCGGTGAAAGAGATGCAACGTGTTGGCACCCGGACGGTGTAAAAAAACGAGGCAGGCCGCAAGCCCGTGGAACGGCCGCTGTCGAAAGCCGTCAGCCGGCGTCTTTTTTCGAATCCTTCTTCAAAGGCACACCCTCTTCACCCGCGGGTTTAGACGGTTTTGGAGGATATGACTTAAATGTCGCCGCCGGAAAAAAACAGTACGGACATTCCACCGGCGGCGCATCGCCGTAATGCACATAGCCGCACATCCGGCACCGCCAGATCCCCTGGCCCTCCGCCCTTGCTTCAGACGGGGTTTTTTCGCGCATCACCGGCAGGTCTTCCAGGGGCGGCATGATCGGCTCGTACGCGTTCATGGCATGGCCTGCCACGATCATGCGCTGCACCTCGCTCGTCCCTTCATAGATCCGGTACAACCGGATATCCCGGAGGAACTTTTCGATGGGAAACATCTGGGTGTAGCCATACCCTCCGAACACCTGAAGCGCCTCGTTCGCCACCTCGAGGGCCGATTCCGCGGCATAGAGCTTTGCGATGGAAGCGGCGACGGTCGCATCCGTCCCGCCGTCGGCCTCCCACGCGGATCTCCAGACCAGCAGCCGCGATGTTTCGACCTTCTGGTACATTTCGGCGATCTTGAACTGCACGGCCTGAAATCCGGCGACCGGCAGCCCGAACGCCTGCCGCCGCTTCACGTAATCGATGGCGAACTCCATGCATGAGCGGGCGGCCCCCACGGCAAAAGCGCCGATGATGGGGCGGGTGCGGGCAAAAGTCCGCATGGCCAGGGCAAAACCTTCACCGGGTTTGGCGATGACGTTCTCCCGGGGCACCCTGACATTCTTGAAGTTCAGCGCGGCGGTGTTTGAACATCGCTGCCCCATCTTGGGGATCGGCCGGCCCACGGTAACCCCTTTCCAATCCTTTTCCACGACAAAGGCACAGATGCCTTCATGCTTTCGCTTGGGATCGACGGTGGCGAAGACGGTCATATAATCCGCCACTCCGCCGTTGGTAATCCAGTATTTCGTTCCATTCAGGATATAATCGTCTCCGTCCTTTTCCGCCCGGCACCGGATCCCGGCGACATCGCTGCCCATGGTCGGCTCGGATGTGGCAAAGCAGATCAGCTTGAACGCCTTGGCGATTTTGGGGAAATATTTTTTCCTGAGCTGATCATTGTCGCACAGGAAAATAGGTTCCATGCCCAGGGAATTGTCGAAAAGTGATGTCGCCACACCCGGGCAGGCCGCGGCGATCTCCTCGGTGATCAGGGCGGCCTCGATGAGCCCCAGTCCTTGGCCGCCGTATTCGCGCGGAATGTCGGTGTTCATGATTCCCTGCTCAAATGCCTTCTGGAGGATGCCAAGCGGGATGTCATCCTTTTGGTCAAAACGCCATGCCTCGGGCAACACCTCTTCCAGCGCGAAGCGGCGCGCCTTTTGCTTCAGTTTTTCCTGCGCATCACTCAACCGAAAATTCAACACCGGCAACCTCCTTTATAGGGAATGAAATGAAACGGATGCGGCCTGGGGCCGTCACCCCGAAACCATACCAAATAAAAAAGGCATCCGAACGCTTCAGTCGGGATGCCTCGTAGACGGATATGGCTATGGGTGGCTATATCTTAACGACATTTGCTGCGGCGGGTCCTTTATCTCCATTTTCTATCTCGAAAGCGACCCGGTCTCCTTCCGCCAAAGACTTGTAACCGCCCATGTTGATCGCAGAGTAGTGGACAAAGACATCGCCCCCTTCATCTTTTTCAATAAAGCCGTAGCCTTTTTTATCGTTAAACCATTTCACAACACCATTTGCCATAATTCTACCTCCATGATTATGATTCCCCTGATGACTGGACCGCACCCGGAAAACGGATGATTCCCTTGCGGCCCATATGGACATAAGAGGACTCCTTTTGCCGAAGCGCCTCTTATTTGAAAACCCTAATTCAAGGCATAGATCCGTTTGTCCTTCTCTCCCTTTCTTCGACGAATCACGTTGCACGGCGCCTTCGGTGCCGAACGTTCCTTAACATCATCTTTTTTCAATTCGTCTTCGATTAATTTACGAAGTTTTTCTTCAATTTCATTTCTCTTTACAATATCCATTCATTCCTCAATTCTTTTTCTTGAATATGCTGTCGTTCAGCGCCAAAAAGATCCTATTGTGTCAATTCAATTCTTGTAGTCGGATGCAGGGGAAACAGCAGGGGCGTTACGATGGAAGAGATCACGCAGGAAACACATTTCCGGAGGACTGCCGGGCCCATTGACGGTGCTTTCATTTATGCGGGAATCACTCCGGGGAGTTTCTGTGAACGTTCTGACATTGGATGATCGAACACTTACCTTTTGATAAACCGAAGGGGCATCGAAGCAAACCGATCCTCTAACATGGGGCGAGATTGTGAGCTGCGTCTTTTTAGATGGCCTTCGAATCAAAAAACCGGACGGAATATAAGAGTTTTACGAATTACACTGAAACCTGTGAGAGCCACGACGGGCGTGTTGGTGATTTGATAGTCTAAAGAACGGCATTTGTCAAATATTAATTGGAGCGCCATGGCAATTTTTCATGAGGATCTCCATTCCATGGCCGGCTGCGTTCGTCACTCTTTTTTGGATGCGAGAATCGCCTTCAGCCGGTTACGCTCCGCCGTTGCCTTGCGCAGCCGCTCTTCGATCGCGGCCCGGCTCTCGAATCCCGCGTTCAGAAGCGCTTTTTCGAGACATTCGACCTCTTTGATCAGACGGTAGAGTTCTTCTGCAATCATTCGGATGGTCATCTATCCACCCCGCGTCATTGATATAGACTTCCAGATAAAGATTGTGGACGGCGTTATCGATAGATACAGGAGAAGAGCGGCAAAAGCCCCCTCCCCCTTCTCGTCGATTGAACGCCACACAATATCTATCAGTGTTTTCTTTTATCTTTCAAGATGTTATTCGAGATCACCACGCGCTGTATCTCGGAAGTGCCTTCGTAAATCGTGAACACCCGTGCATCCCGGTAAAGACGTTCGATGGTGTAATCCTTCGTGAAGCCATAGCCGCCGTGAATCTGCAGACATTTGCCCGTAATCCGGTTGACCATCTCCGAGGCAAACAGCTTGGCCATCGAGGCCTGCTGGGTATATTTTTCCCCCCGATCCTTCATGGCCGCGGCGGAAAACATGAGCTGACGGGCGGCCTCGATCTCGGTGGCCATATCGGCGATATACCATCGGATGCCTTGAAACTTGGAAATCTTCTGGCCGAACTGATCCCTTCCTCTGGCATACTTCACCGCTGCATCCAAAGCGGCCTGCGCGACACCAATGGACTGGGCCGCGATCCCGATCCGGCCTCCGTCGAGACCTTTCATGGCAATCTTGAACCCGTCTCCTTCCCTTCCCAGCATGTTCTCCGCCGGCACACGGCAATCCTCGAAAATGAGATCGGTGGTATCGGACGCCCGGAGACCCATCTTGTCTTCGATATTTCCGACGATGAGCCCGGGGGTCCCTTTTTCGACGATGAAGGCGCTGATTCCGCGATGTTTCTCGGCCTCGTTCGTCTTGGCGGTGACGATCACGAGCCCGCAGTTCTTCCCCGTCGTGATGAACCGCTTGGTACCGCTGATCACATAATGATCTCCGTCTCTGACGGCGGTGGTTGTTTGTGAGACCGGATCCGAGCCGGCATGCGGTTCGGTCAGGGCAAAGGCGCCGATGATTTCCGCTTCGGTCAGGCGGGGGAGAAATTTTTTCTTCTGGGCCTCGGTGCCAAAGTTGAGGATGCTCTCGCATACAATGGAATTGTGGACGGACATGACAACAGCGGTGGATGCGCAGGAATAGGCGATTTCCGAAAGCGCCAGAACATAACTGATGGTGTCCGCCCCCTCGCCGCCGTATTCCACGGGAATCATCATGCCCATGAAACCCAGCTCCCCCATCTGCTTCAGGTTGTCCGCCGGAAATTCCTTGGTTTTGTCGCGCTCGGCCGCCGTCGCTGCGATAACCTTGCGCGAAAACTCCCGGACCATACTTTGAATCATCAATTGTTCGTCTGTCAGTTTAAAAAAAGGCATATGTCACTCTCCGGTTTTCCTTGTTCTGTATTGAAGCGCCGTCCAGTCTCGTCGTATCGGCAGCAGGTCGCCGGCCGGCGGCAGGTCAGGGGGTATAGATGATCACCAGAAGCTCCGCCGTCTCTTGACCGATATTTTTCAGCTGGTGCTTGATGGCGGAATTGAAATGAAGGTAGTCGCCTTCCCCGAGGGTATTGACATGATCGCCGACCACGACCTCCACCTTCCCCTTCAAAACATAATTGAACTCTTCGCCTTCATGTTGATAACCCACCCCGGTATGCGCTTCCATGGGATCGATGGTCACCCGGAACGCCTTCAGATGCTTGTTTTCCGCACCGGGCGTCAGGGTTTCATAAGCGTAGTCGTCCGTCCGCTTGGTGTATTCCTTGACCCGCTCTTTCATGCTCGCTTCCTGTTCCCTCAGGAAAAATCCCGACGCGATACCGAGCGCGCGGGCGATTTGAAGCAACGCCCCCACCGGCGGCATCTCCTCTCCGGCCTCGATGCGCTTCAGGTAATCGATGGAATATCCGGTTTCGTTGGCAATCCGATCGAGGGTATAATTCTTGTCGAGCCTCGCCTGTCTGATTTTTTTTCCGATGGGTGTCAGTTTACCCAATTCTTGTGACGCCATGGTGTCTCCTTTTTTTAAACAAACAGGGGCAGGTCAACCGCCTGCCCCTGGAACGTCATCCGGCAACCGTTTTTCCTGCGTGTTGTCGCTTCCCGCGGGCGATACGCCTAGTTGTAGACATAAAATCCGCGGCCGGTCTTTCTTCCCAGCCATCCGGCCTCCACGTATTTGCGTAGGAGCGGACAGGGACGGTATTTCGAATCCTTGAAGCCGTTATAGAGGGTTTCCATAATGGCCAGGCAGGTATCGAGACCGATCAGGTCGGCCAGCGCGAGCGGCCCCATCGGGTGGTTCATGCCGAGTTTCATGACCGTATCGATCGCTTCGGCGGTGCCGACATGATGATAGAGGCAATAGACCGCTTCGTTGATCATGGGCAGCAGGATCCGGTTGGCGATAAAGCCGGGAAAATCATTGGCTTCGGCCGGCGTTTTGCCGAATTTGACCGAAAGATCCCAGGTCGCCTTGAAGGTCTCGTCCGATGTGGCCAGCCCCCGGATCACCTCCACCAGCCGCATGACGGGAACGGGATTCATGAAGTGCATGCCGATGACCTTCTCGGGCCTCCCGGTCTGGGCGGCGATCCGCCCGATGGGAATCGACGAGGTGTTGGAGGACAAAATGACATGCGGCGCGCAGATCCCGTCGAGATCCTTGAAGATCTTGAACTTGAGCGCTTCGTTTTCCGTGGCCGCCTCGACGACGAAATCCGCCCCGGCCATGTCCCCAAGGTCCACGCTGGTCCGGATCCGGCCAAGAACGGCATCCTTTTCGCCCGCATCCATCTTGCCCTTGTCGACGCTCTTTTCTAATAGCCTGGTGATATTTGCAAGGCCGCGCGCGACGAATTCATCCTTGATATCGTTCATGATGACATCGAGGCCGCTGGCGGCGGCCACCTGGGCGATCCCGTTTCCCATCTGTCCGGCGCCGACCACGCCGAAAGTCTTTATCTCCATGATGTTCCTTCTTTCCTTTCTCCGGTTTCTATGAATTTAACGTTTCACGACCATGGCCACGGCCTCTCCCCCGCCGAGGCAGAGGGACGCGAGCCCTGTTTTTTTGTTCTGCCGCGCCATCTCGTAGAGCAGGGTGACGAGCACCCGGCATCCGCTGGCGCCGATGGGATGACCGAGCGCCACGGATCCGCCGTTGACGTTGACCCGGGCGGCATCCAGCCCGAGTTCCTTCAAGATGGCCACGGTCGACCCGCTGAAGGCCTCGTTGATTTCAAACAGATCGACGTCGTCCAGGGAGATACCCTCCTTTGCCAGGCACTTGGGAATCGCCCAGATCGGCGCCACCAGCACATACTTCATGTCAATGCCGAAAGAGGCCTGGGCCCCGATCGCGGCCAATACGGTACAACCCAGCGCCTTGGCCTTTTCCCGCGACATGACGACCACCGCCGCGGCGCCGTCGCTGATGATCGAGGCGTTGCCGGCCGTACCGACGCCGCCCTTCTGGAAGGCGCCGGGCATCCCGGCCAGCGCCTCGTAGGAGGTCTCGCGGGCGCATTCATCCCGGTCGAAGATCTTGGGCGCGCCTTTGCGCTGGGGAATCTCGATCGGCATGGTCTCGTCTTTGAACCGCCCGGACGAGACGGCCGCCACGGCCCGCCGGTAGGATTCGGCCGCGTAGCGGTCCTGATCCTCCCGGGAGACGCCGTATTTTTCCGAGCAGAGTTCGTTCGACATCCCCATGTGAAAATCATTGACGACGTCCCAGAGGCCGTCGTGGACCATCGAATCCTGCAGCTTTCCCGGTCCCATCCGGTAGCCGAAGCGGGCCTTTTCCAGGTAATACGGCGCCATGCTCATGTTCTCCATGCCGCCGGCCACCACGACGTCCGCATCCCCCACCTGAACGGCCTGGGCCGCCAGCATGACGGTTTTCAGCGCCGAGCCGCACACCTTGTTGACCGTGATGCACTCGGCTTTCCAGGGCAGGCCGGCCTTCACCGCCGCCTGCTTGGCCGGATTCTGGCCGTAGCCGCAGGGCAGAACCTGCCCCATCAGCACCTCGTCCACCACCTCCTTGTCGATTCCCGCACGCCTGACCGCTTCGGCGATCACCATGCCGCCCAGATCCGTTGCACCGATATTTCCCAGGGCACCGTTGAAGGCGCCCAACGGGGTCCTCACCGCACTGACAATGACTGCTTCTCTCATATCCACTCCATAAAATTGGTTGTTTGTTTTCAATATCGGCCGCCGACGCTGCGCGTCACGCGCTACATGTTCCGCCGGTATTTTCCGCCGACGTCATAGAGCGCCTGGGAGATCTGCCCCAGGGAGCAGCTCCGAACCGCGTTCATCATCTCCGCAAAGATATTTCCGCCGGAGAGGGCCGTCTCCTGCAACCGCCTGAGCGCCTTGGGGGCTTCCGCCGCATGTTGCTCGTGAAAAGCGGCGAGGCGCGCAAGCTGGGATTCCTTTTCCTCGGGGGTCGCCCGCGCCAGTTCCAGGCATCCGCCCGCCTCGACCAAATCGTTGTCGTCCGCGTGCGGATCCCTGAAGGTATTGACGCCGATGATCGGCATCTCGCCGGTATGCTTCAGGGTTTCGTAATAGATCGACTCCTCCTGGATCTTGCTGCGCTGGTAGCCGGTCTCCATGGCACCCAGGACACCGCCGCGTTCGGTGATCCGGTCGAATTCCGCCAGTACGGCCTCCTCGACCAGGTCGGTCAGGGTCTCCACGATAAAGCTTCCCTGAAGCGGATTCTCGTTTTTGGTGAGACCCCACTCCCGGTTGATGATCAGCTGAATCGCCAGGGCCCGGCGCACCGACTCGGTGCTCGGCGTCGTGATGGCCTCGTCGAAGGCATTGGTGTGAAGGCTGTTGCAGTTGTCGTAGATCGCGCAGAGGGCCTGGAGCGTCGTCCGGATGTCGTTGAAGTTGATGTCCTGGCTGTGGAGGGATCTTCCCGAGGTCTGAATATGATACTTGAGCTTCTGGGATCTCTCGGAGGCGCCGTATTTCTCCCGCATGGCGACGGCCCAGATCCTGCGGGCCACACGTCCGATGACGGTGTATTCGGGCTCCATGCCGTTGGAGAAGAAAAACGACAGGTTGGGGCCGAAGCTGTCGAGGTCCATGCCCCGGGAAAGGTAGTATTCCACATAGGTGAAACCGTTGGCCAGGGTAAAGGTGAGCTGCGAAATGGGGTTCGCGCCCGCCTCGGCGATATGGTAGCCGGAGATCGACACGGAATAAAAATTCCGGACGTTGTTTTCCATGAAGAACTCCTGGATATCCCCCATCATCTTGAGCGCGAATTCGATGGAGAAGATGCAGGTGTTCTGCCCCTGGTCCTCTTTCAAAATATCCGCCTGCACCGTGCCGCGAACGTTTGAGAGCACCATCTGCCGGATCTCCTCGTACTCTTCGGAAAACGGCTCCCGACCGTGTTTTTCCTTGAAAGCGTCGACCTGCTGGTCGATGGCCGTGTTGAGGAACATGGCCAGCATGATCGGCGCCGGGCCGTTGATGGTCATCGAAACCGAGGTGCCGGGGGCGCAGAGCGCAAATCCGTCATAGAGGACCTTCACGTCGTCCAGGGTGCAGATGCTGACGCCGGAGTTTCCGACCTTGCCGTAAATGTCCGGACGCCGGTCCGGGTCGTAACCGTAGAGGGTAACCGAATCGAAGGCCGTCGAGAGGCGCTTGGCTTCGTATGCACCCGACAGCAGTTTGAAACGCCGGTTCGTCCGGGCCGGATCTCCCTCGCCGGCGAACATCCGCGTCGGATCCTCGCCGACCCGTTTGAGCGGAAACACCCCCGCCGTGTAGGGGAAATAGCCGGGTAGGTTTTCCCTGCGCATCCACCGGTAGATTTCGCCGGGATCGGTGAACCCGGGCAGCGCCACTTTGGGAATCTTCTTGTGGCAGAGGGATTCGGTGAACAGGGGCACCCGGATCTCCCGGCCGCGCACCGAATAGACCAGTTCGTCCTTGCCGTAGCTCTCCTTGAAGGACTTCCACTGGGAAAGAAGATCCCTGGTCTCTTTTTCCAGGGCCGCTTCGGCGGCCGCGATCGCAGTGCGGAACCGGTTCATCAGGGCCGGCGCGTCGCCTTCGAGGCCGCTGCCCAGGGCGGCCATGGCCTCCTTGAGATGCCACGACTTGCGGACCGCCGCCGCCTGCGCTTCGGTCTCCTTGTGATATCCGCGGATGGCGTCGGCGATTTCGGCGAGATAGCGCGTCCGCTCCGGCGGGATGATGATGGTTTTGGAAGTGGACATCTTGGACGCGGGACGCTCGAGATGCGTTTCAAAACTTGCCCCGGTCTTCTCTTTCACCGCGTCGATCAGGGCATGATAGAAAGCGGTGACGCCGTCGTCGTTGAATTTGGAGGCGATGGTGCCGAAGACCGGCAGATCCTCCGGCTTCGTCGTCCATGCCTGCCGGTTTCTCTGAACCTGCTTCCGCACGTCGCGGACCGCATCCTCCCCGCCGCGCTTTTCGAATTTGTTGACGACGACCAGATCGGCATAATCGAGCATGTCGATCTTTTCGAGTTGCGAGGCCGCGCCGAACTCGCTCGTCATGACGTATACCGACACGTCAACGAGATCGGAGACCTTGGAATCCCCCTGACCGATGCCCGCGGTTTCCACGATGATGAGATCGAATCCGGCGGCTTTGGCCACGTTGATGGCGTCGGGAAGATAATCGGGAATCTCCGCGTTCGATTTCCGGGTCGCCACCGAGCGCATGTAAACCCGGGGGCTGTTGATGGCGTTCATGCGGATGCGGTCCCCCAGAAGTGCGCCGCCGGTTTTCCGCCGGGAGGGGTCGGAGCTGATGATGGCGACATGGATGCCGTCGATGTCGTGAAGAATTCTCAAGACGAGCTCGTCGGTCAGAGAGGATTTGCCGGCCCCGCCGGTGCCGGTGATGCCGATCACCGGCACCTTCCGGTCGCCGATCTTTTCCGCGATCTGCGCCCGGAGCTTTGCAAGATGGCCGTTGCTCCGGGTGGAGGACTCCTCGACCGCCGAAATCATCCGGGCCACCAGGAGCTTGTTTTCGGTATCGAGCGCCGAAAGATCGATATCCTCGTTTTTCCAGACCGGATAATCCATGCATTCGACCATATGATTGATGATGCCCTGAAGCCCCTTTTTGGCCCCGTCTTCGGGGGAATAGATCTTGGTGACGCCGTAATTTTCAAGCTCCCGAATCTCCTCGGGAACAATGACGCCGCCGCCGCCCCCGAAAACCTTGATATGATCGGCGCCTCTTTCCTTCAGCAGGTCGATCATGTACTTGAAAAATTCAACATGTCCGCCCTGGTAGCTCGAAACGGCGATGCCCTGAACGTCCTCCTCCACGGCCGCATCCACGATCTCCTGAACCGAGCGGTTGTGGCCGAGGTGGATGACCTCCGCGCCCGTTCCCTGAAGAATCCTGCGAAAGATATTGATGGACGCATCGTGACCGTCGAAAAGGGAGGTCGCGGTAACGACCCTGACGTGATGCGTCGGTTGATAAGGCTGCGCTTCCCTGTTCATATGCTTCTCCTTATGGTGATTGGTGTTCGGTTTCCGGTTGGCGGTCCCGGAAGCCGTCATACCGGCAGGGTTGCTGCCGGCCGGGCTTTCCGAGACGCGAAACCTCGAGTCCTGATCGATTCCGGCCAATGCCGACGGATTCCAGCTTATTCCGTCTGGCTCCGACGCCGTTATAATGATGCTTCCCGTCTATTGGCCCGTTGATATTCCCAGAATGAATTCGGTTTGAAATTCTATATAGTCTTCGATGCTGTAATGCCGCGCCAGAAACCACCGCCTGAAGGTCCACATATGTCCCAGTACGGAAATATTGTGGGCCACAAGCTCGATAGAACGGTCATTGAGCTGACGGAAATTCCCCGCTTCGACCAGGCGCGCCAGCACCTTGACGAAGATGCCGGTGATCCGGATCTCGTTTTCGAGGACCTTTTTCCGCCATTGGGGCGGCAGGGATTGGGTTTCCTGGTAGATGAGAAGAATGTGGTCCGACATCCGGTGGCAGACCAGAAAATATTCGCGGATCACCTCGGCAAGGGCCTCTCTGCCCCGCGTCGTTCGCTCGAGCGCCTGGGATACGCCGCGCTCCACCTCCGCATGGATGGCATCGCAGACGAGATAGAGAACATCTTCCTTGGATGCCACGTATTCATAAAGGGAACCGATGGAAAACCCCGCCGCCCTGGCGATCTGGCGGGTGGTCGTTTTGTGAAATCCCTTTTCAATGAACAACTGCACCGCCGCATCCACGATCTGACGCCGTCTGCGTTTGACCAGTTCGGGATTCTTGATCTGTGTGGGAATCTCTTTCAACTTTCCGCCTTGCGCCGTCATACCCGCCGTCCTCTTCTCTCGTCATCGGTTAGGGTTGCAATTCTGGTAGATATCCATGGCGCTATATTGAACGAGCGCTCAGTCAAGCGTTATCATATCCATCCGGGGGATGTCAAGTTCTAAAATGTAAAAACAGGCGGCGGAACAGGGAGGACCCGGCGGGATACCGGAAAAGGATTCAACCTTTGTGCGACGGCATCTTCAGAATCAAACTACCATAAACCCAATACCTCGAATCGGTCTCCTCCGATGGTCAGAAGTACGAGTTTTTTGGTGGCGTCGCCGGTTTCATCGAATGTCGTCGCGCCGGTGACCCCGTGGAAAAACTGAATTCCGGCCAACGCATCACGAACGGCCGAACGGCCGCCCGAAGGCGCATTCTGAAATGTTTCAACCAGCATCATTGCGGTGTCATAAGCCAACGCTTCGATAAACCCGGGCGTCTCGTCGAATTGCATTCTAAATACCCGAACAAAATTCCGAACCTCGGGGAGAGGGCTGGCGGGATAAAAAATCTCGGGAAAAACGGCCGCCTGGGCATATCTTCCCGCAGACTGAATCAATTTTTCGGAATTCCATAAATTTGTCCCCAGAAGCTGGACGCCTGAAAGTCCGTGGTAAGCCAGCTGGGGAACAATCAAACCGGCTTTTTCGGGACCGTCGGGAATGAACAGCGCCTCTATGCCGCTGTATCGCATCAGATGCTTGATCGAGGTGCTGAAATCAGACGTTTTGACGTCATAGGACTGCGCCGCCACCAGAATGCCTCCCCGGCTTTGAACCTCTCGCCGAAACGCCGCAAGAAAAACGGCACCATACTTTTCTTCGGGATAGAGGACGGCAAACCGCCGGACGCCTTTCATCTTCATCGCATAGGAAACCAAAGATCCGACCTGCATCTGCGGCGTCAGGAAGTTTCTGAAGATATAGTTTCCGATCTTCGTGATATCGTCCTTCTGCGTCAGCGCCACCATTGGAATTCCGGCGCTCTGTGCCGCCGTTGCCGCCGTATCCGCGGTTATGATCGGACCAATAATGGCCGTGACATTTTCCCGGGCCATCTCCTGGACAGCCAGGGCGGCCCGCTGCGGGTCTGAACAGGTATCCTTGATCACGATGCCGACATTACCGGAAGGGGCGGCCTCGCTCAGGGCAAGCTCGATCGCCCGCAGCGCTTTTTGCCCATAATGGGCATATGCGCCGGTGAGCGGCAGCAGACATCCGATAACGTTCATGGCGCCGGCGGAAACCGAGGCGCCGCCTTCGAGATTCCGAAGCATCCTGCGGGCCTCACCGGCATATTCATGCTCGGGGAAAGTCGCCGCAAACTGCGACAAACTTCGCGCCGCATCCTCATGGCGCCCTTCATCGATCTCTTTCAACCCCAACGCATATAACAGATACCCGCGGGTGGCGCGATCGGTCACACGTTCCGACAGGGCCATGATATCAGGGACAGAGAGTTTGGAGACCGCCGACTTCAGGCGTAAAATTATGTTTTTATTAGATATTTTTGTATGTTCATTGGCTTTGGCGTAAAAATATACGGCATTGACCGGAGAATCTGTTGCCATATAGGTATCCCCCAGGATCACGAAGATGCCGGCCGGCCGTTCGACGCCGCCGTGACGCCTCAGGAAAGCGTCCGCATGCCGGATCACTTCAGGATATTTCTTTTCATCGTAAAAAGAACGCAGGACACCGATCATGGCCTGTGATGCCAGACGACTGTCGCCGTATCTGTCAATCAGATCCTGATAGCGTTGTCGCGCCGTACGGTAATCCTTCCAGAGATGATAGATTTCCCCCTCACGAAGGATCGCATCCGGTGCCAGCATGCCCGCCGGATATCGTGAAAGATAGGCGTCATAGTGCGACAATGCCGCTCTGTAGTCTTTCGACCTGAAACTTTTTTCAGCGCGCCCCAACAGGTCTGCTCCCGGCTCCGGCTGATCGATACCGACATAGGACGATGCACAGGCCGCAAGGAAAAGTATGGCCGCCAGCAGAAAGATCCTTTTTATGTCCATGAGTGAGCAGGGGGCAAAGGATTCAGGTTGAATATCGGGTTCATCAAAAAAATATTATAATATTTTTTATAAATTTTATATTTCGTCGTTGAGTCCACCACAAAATCCCGGTATATTGAAAATGTTTCAGATGTCGGTGCTACCTACCCTATGAATCGAGGAGAACGCTCATGAAGAAGATTGCATCCCTTATCCCCCCTACCTTTAGCCTGTTTTCGGTAACGGCCGTCGTGATGGCGGCGGCCGTTTCGTTGCTCATCCTGCCGTCCTCCGCCGCGGCGGAAATCTATCGATATACCGACCAGAGCGGCAGCGTCCGGTATACGGACGATCTCAACATGGTTCCGGAAAATCAACGTGAAAAGGCAAATCAATACCAGGAATTGCAGACAACCGCTCCGACGCCCGAACAAACCACCGCTTCCGGACATAACACTCCGTCTGAAGAGAAGCCTGCCACCGAAGAGGCACTTGCTGAGACGTCCCGACAGCTTGCGGCAAACCGAAACGCCCTGGACAATGAAAGACGCCGGCTGATCGAGGTACAGGAGCGTCTTGAAAAAACCCCCAAGGTCACAGATTCAAAAGCAGAGGCCGGAAAGCATAAGGCGCGTGTGGCCCAATTCAAGGAGGATGCCCGGGCGTACGAACAAAAACGCCAGGCCTTTGAACAGGATCTGGCCCGCTACAACGCCCGTGTCGAAGCGCTCAACCAGAAGCGGCCCGAGACAACAACGCCATCCCAAACCGAGTAGAACCAGGGCGCTTTGCACCCATCACCGTCCGTCTCCCGGCAGGAGAGACGGACCCGTTGACGGCACCCGGTCACACCTTACACCCCCGGCACCGGGCCCGTCATCGGGGTTTGATACCTTCTTTAAGAAGCGCCTTCAGACCCGTCAGCGTCCCTTTCCAGACGGCATTCTCACCTGCCGAGAGTGCAATGATCACATCCTTTTCCACACTGACTTCGAGAACAATCTCCTCGTCACCGACCTTGAAAACAGCCTCTCCCCATCGTTCCGCGGGAAGGCCTGCAGCTTCACATTCATAGTCGGTGCGCAAATCTCCCGTCATCCGGATCTCACTCATCATTATCTCCTCTGCATCCCCTCTGCATCTCCTCTGGTCAATGACATGCGGCGGTGGTAAACGATCCGGCAAAACCGCCGGCGGCAAGCCTTCGCCCGCCTGGTTTCGCCAATAAAAAGGCACGGCCTGCAGCAACAAGCCATGCCCGGTTTTGCCCAGTCGCGGAAGATCAGTCGTCAAGCTCCTCGAAGAACTCTTTTTCCGCACCGCATTTGGGACAGGTCCAGCCTTCGGGAAGGTCGTCAAACGAGGTTCCGATAAGAACGTTGTTGTCGGCGTCGCCCTCAGCCGGATCATAAATATAACCGCAGGGGCATTCCCATCTGCTTGTATTTTTTTCTGCCATTGTTCGCTCCTCATCTTGTTGAAGGTGTGGTGGGTGAAGATGCGGACACCGCGGCCGGCCTCGGTTTCGAAGCAGTCCGAGGGTCCTCGGTTATCGCGGAAAATTGTCAATATTCTGAACGTAGGTTTCAAAATCCTTCTCGAAGAGAAAGCGGGAGATCATCTCGCCGACTTTATCCGCCGTGTCAACATGGTACCGCCCCCGGTCATCGCATCCTGCAATCTGCTTCGCATTTTCCACGATGGCCTCGAGGGCTTTGGCTGTCAACTCAACCGTAGTGCTGATGATCAGGGTCGGCCGGGGATCTTCCATCCGTCATCCTTTCCGCGTCGGGGTGCGTTGATTGTGTCTCTCAATGATATCCTTCGGCATCCGCGACTTTTCCGCGGAATACATAATAGCTGTAAATGGTATATCCCAACACCACAGGGAGCACCACGGCAACGCCCCAGAGGGTGAAGATCTGGGTATGCCGCTGGGCGGCCGCCTCATAGATAGAAAGCGCCGGCGGGATCGCCATGGGATAGACGGCCGCCTGCAGGCCCAGATACGCGGATATAAACAGAAGGATGCTGCTGAAAAACGGCATGAATTCCATCCTTTTCTTGAGGCTGTAGAACAACATGCCGAAGGCGAGAAGTCCCAGGATGGGGAAAACCCAGACAAAGTAAACCCGCGGCTCCGCAAACCAGCGCGCCGTCAGGTTCGGAGCGTGGTATGGCGTCCAGGCACTGATGAGAAGCATGAACCCCCCCATGGCAAGGGCCGCAAAAAAAGCCTGGCGATACGCTCTTTTCTGTACGGTGCCCTCGGTTTTGATAATCAGAAAGGTAGCCCCGAGGAGCGCGTAACCGACAACCAGCGCCAGGCCTACGACCAGGGTGAACGGGTTCAGCCAGTCAAACGGTCCTCCGGCGAAGGCGCCGCCCGCGATATGAATTCCCGAAATATATCCGCCCAGGGTGAAGCCCTGCCCCAATACAGCCACGAGACTGCCGATGAAAAATGCCCGGTTCCAGGGTTTTTTCCGGCGGGTGTTGGCCCGGAATTCGAAGGCGACACCCCGAAAGATCAGTCCGAACAAAAAGGTCAGCAGAGGAATGTACAGGGCGCTGAACAAGACGGTATAGATCCGCGGAAACGCGGCGAACAAAGCGGCGCCGCCGAAGACGATCCATGTCTGGTTGGCGTCCCAGATCGGTGCGATGGAATTCATGAGCGTATCCCGCTCGTCTTCATTGCCGGCGGTCGGAAACAGAAGGCCGATCCCCAGGCCGAAGCCGTCCAGAATCACGTACAAAATGACCACCAGGCCGACCAGGGCCATCCAGAGTTGAACCAGATTCATCATCTTTCTATGCCTCCTTCAGCGCTTCATCAACGGGCCGCATGCCGGATGGAATCTGAACGGGCGGAATGGGGCTTTGCATATCCGGACCGTTGCGCAGAATCCTCAGGATATAATAGAAATAACTCGCTCCGATAATGCCAAAGAATATGATGAACATCGCAAGCGACCAGAGAACATTGCCGGCATGAATCGGCGAAACGCCCTCGGCCGTACGCATCAGACCGTAGGCCACCCACGGCTGTCTGCCCACCTCCGTGGTAATCCATCCCATGGTAACGGCAAGAAACCCCAGCGGCTGGATGCAGATCAACGTTTTCAAAAACGGGCCGGATTCATAGATCTTTTTCCGGAAACCAAGCGCCAATGCCCACAGCATGACGCCGATATACAGAAACCCGATGCCCACCATGACTCTAAACGACCAGTAGGTGATGAGGGAGTTGGGCCGGTCCTCCTTGGGAAAATCCTTGAGCCCCTGGACCTTTCCGTCTAAAGAATGGGTGATGAGCAGGCTCAGGCCGTTGGGAATCGCGATCTCCAGGCGGTTCCTCTCCGCCGCCATATCGGGAATCGCAAAGAGATTGAAGGCGGCGCCGCCGTCGGTATTGGTTTCCCAGTGACCCTCCATGGCGGCGAGTTTGGCCGGCTGATACCGGGCGGTGACCAGACCCTTCATGTCTCCGATCATCACCTGGGCCGGGGCGATCACGGCCGCCATGACGAGGGCGATTTTAAGGGTCCGGCGGTAAAAAACAAGATGTTCTTTCCGGAGGAGAAACCACGCGGAAATACCCGCAATGGCAAATGCCGTGGTTTCGTAGGCCGCCAGAACCATATGGCTGAGATGGGTCGGGAAAGCGGGGTTGAAAATCACCTCGCGGAAACTCCTCACCAGAAGATGCCCGTCCGCCACCTCGAACCCCGTCGGGGTCTGCATCCAGGCGTTGGCCGCCATGATCCAGAACGAAGAGAGGGTCGCGCCCAGGGCGACGAGGCAGGTGGAAAGAAGGTGGACACCCGGCGACACCCGGTTCCAGCCGAAGAGCATGATGCCCAGGAAACCGGCCTCCAGGAAAAAAGCGGTCATTCCCTCAAAGGCCAGAAGAGGTGCCATCACATTGGCGACATACTGGGAAAAATGGGCAAAATTGGTGCCGAACTCGAATTCCAGCGTAATGCCGGTAACGACCCCGACGGCAAAATGAAGAGCGAATATCTTCCCCCAGAAGCGGTACATGCGATAATAAGTTTCGTCTTTGCTTCTGAGCCAGAGAATCTCGACCACCACCAGAAAAAATGCCAGGCCGATGGTAAAGGTCGGAAACAGGATGTGAAAGGTCGTGGTAAAGGCGAACTGAAGACGGGAAAGGGATAAAAGGTCCATCAGGGTCTCCATGAGTGCAAGGATGTCTCCGCTGCGGGGAATATGCGAATCTCTCCTGAAACCCGCTGTCAAGGGGCTGCCGCTGACAAGCATGTATAGGGCATTTCCCCGTCGATGTAAAACAAATTTAAGATGCGATTTCCGGTTTTCAAGCCTCGTCAGCCGCATTCATGCATACGAAAAAAAATGGACCTGCCTGCCGGCAATGCCGGCCCTATGCCACATAATTTCGGACAAAATTCAGCTCGTCGCTTCGGGTCTTGGTCCTTCCGTTCAGTTTTGCATTCAGCGCGGCATCGAGTATTTCACGATAGACCGGCCCGGGCGTGATGCCCATGCGCCGTAGATCCTCTCCGCGGATCGACGTCGCAATCTGCCGCAGCTGGGTAAAGTAATTCGATATCATCTTCTGCACCGTCTCTTTGCGGGTAACGGCCATCATGTACAGAAGCACTTCCACCCGAAACACCGACAGCTCCCGGTAAAGCCTGCTGTTTTCAAGAGGCGGGTGGCGCCGGAGCCAGAAAAGGGAATGATCACCCCGATAGCGCTCTTCGCAAAAAATAGCCTGATACCGCGGCGCCAGTTCGAACTTTTCGCATATGGCCCTTGTGGCATCCGGCTTGAACTGGCGCAGCAGCACCATGAAATAGACCGCCCATTTGAGATATTTTTCTTCCAGAAACAACAGATCATGCCAGTCCAGCACCTTCTTCACGGCCGCGAAGCCTGCCAGAAGCTTGTCGGTGGGCCTTAAATCCGGATGAATATATTTGAGCAGATCGTAATCATGCAGCCGTCTGACCGCCGGTGCGGGATCGTCTTCTTCCAGGATCTGGCGAAGCTCGTTGAAGATTCGCCGGCCGCTCACCTTTCTGAAAAATTCCATCCTCACGACATTCTTGATGAGGCCCGAGGTCAGCTTGCCGATGGTGAAGCCGAAGCGCTGCTCAAAACGGATCGCCCGAAAGATCCGTGTCGGATCCTCGACGAAACTGAGATTGTGAAGGATCCGGATGGCTTTCTCCTTGATGTCCTTCTGGGCGGCAAAAAAATCGATCAGCATACCGAACTTTACCGTATTCAGCTGCACCGCCAGGGTATTGATGGTGAAATCCCTCCGGAACAGGTCGAGCTTGATCGAGCTCATCTCCACATTCGGCAGATCGGCGGGAAACCGATAATATTCCATCCGGGCGGTGGCAACGTCGATTTTGAACCCGTCGGCAAAGATCACGACGGCCGTACCGAATTTTTCGTATGTGTGCAGGCGGGCGTTTTTGAGAGCGGCATATTTCTTCGCGAACGCAATGCCGTTTCCCTCGATGACGATATCGATATCCGCGTTGTCCCGGTACAAAAACAGATCCCGAACAAATCCTCCGACCACATAGGCGCCGAAACCGAGTTCGTCGGCCACCTGACCGACACCGGTGAGGATGTCCATGATAAACTCCGGCAGCCGCTCCTGCATCAGCCTGAGAATGCTGCGGGTCCGAACGGTTGCGGCCTCCCTGAAGGGATTCGGCCGGCTTTGTTCCGCATAATCGTTTTGCTGAATGAGGATATTCAGCAGGTCGGTCCGGGTGATGACCCCTACGATCTTTCCGTTTTCCATCACCGGAAGAATCCGCTGCTTGTTTTCGATAATCTGTTCCTGGATATCCGGGAGCTCGGCCTCGGGCGCGACGGTGCCCATCTCCATGAACATGTATTCGCGCACCGTGGCCTCGTCCAGCTTGAGATACAGCGCCTTGGAGATGATCTGCCTGGAGATGTATCCGAGGAGAACCTCCCGATCGTCCTCGGCCTCGGTCACGAGAAGGGCGTTGACATTGTACCGGGTCATGAGGTTTCGGGCCTCTTCCAGCGGCATGTCGGCGTTGACCCGGATCGCGGGGGACGACATCAGATCCCTGGCCCGCTTGCTCGAGCTGACCTCCTGGTGGAGAATCGCCAGCAGGTCCTGCTCCACCTGAACGAGCGTTCGGTCCTTGATCGATGCCGATGCCGCAAAAGCATGGCCGCCGCCGCCCATCTTCCCGATGATGACGCCCACATCCACATCGGATGTCCGGCTGCGGGCCACGACATAGATCCTGCCGTCCATGCGGCCGATGGCAAACACCACCGGCAGGTTCTCCATCTTGACCACCTTGTGAACCAGGAATGCAAAATCGGGCACATAGTGTTCGGTACTGACGGAGGTCACGGCAATCTCGACCCCCTTGATATGATGCCGGACCAGGGCCTGGAGCATGTCGTTCAGCAGCCCCACCTGCTCGAAGCTCATTTCACGGGCCGTCAGGTTGGCGATGATATCCAGCTTGGCCCCCTGGGAAACAAGAAAGGCCGCGGCCAGAAAATCGGCCTCGGTTGTCGAGGAGAAGGTAAAGGAACCCGTGTCCTCATAAATACCCAGGCACATGATCGTCGCTTCGTTCGCCGACAGGGGGATCTTCCGCTCCCGGATCTCCCGCGTCAGGATGCTGACCGCGGCGCCGGTCGGCTCCAGCATTTCAAGATGACCCTTAACATCGTTTTTGAGGGGGGGATGATGGTCGTAGATATGAATTTCAAGATCTTCTTTTTCAAGAATTTCCGCGAACCGACCGATGCGGGCGGGCTGCCGCGTATCGACCAGCACCAGCCGGCGGATCATCTGAAAATCGATATCCCGGATATCGGCCATGTTGAACAGGTAGACCATCGACTGAACGAAGAAGTTCCGGAGGGTCTTTTCATGGGAGCCGGGAAAGACGACCACCCCGTCGGGATAGAGCTTCTGTGCCGCCAGCATGCACGCCATGGCATCAAAATCGGCATTCATGTGGGTCGTGATGACGGTCAACCCATGATCCACTTTGATGTCGGTCGCCTCCTTCATACGCCTCCATTTTCTGTTGACGATCCCGCGGATGTGATCTCGCCCCCCTGCGGGCAAACGCACATCCACCCACTGAGTCCGATAGATCAAGCGGTGGAGATCAACCGCTCACGGCGGCTTTCCAGAAAGGCGACATATGTCTGAGACGTTCGATGATCGGCGGAAGATTTTCGATGACAAAAGCGATCTCTTCAGCAGTGTTGTAGATGCTGAGGCTGAATCTCACCGAACCGTGGGCCGCGGTGTAGGGCACGCCCATGGCGCGCAGCACGTGAGACGGCTCCAGCGAGCCGGACGTGCAGGCCGATCCCGACGAAGCGCAGATGCCCAGTTCGTCCATCATCAGAAGAATCGACTCTCCCTCGATATATTCAAAGGAAATATTGGTGGTATTGGGCAGCCGGTGCTCCCGATCACCGTTGACCGCGGCGTGGGGAACAGCTGCCAGGATACCGGCCTCCAACCTGTCCCGAAGCTCCCTGACCCGGCCGTTTTCCTCGTCAAGATGGCGTGCCGCGCACTCCGCGGCCTTTCCCAACGCCACAATCGAGGCGACGTTCTCCGTGCCGCCGCGCCGGTTCCCCTCCTGATGACCCCCGATGAGAAACGGCATGAATTTCGTTCCCTTCCGCACGTAAAGAGCCCCAACGCCCTTGGGGGCATGGAGTTTGTGTCCGGAGAGGGAAAGCATGTCGATAGCGGTACGGTCGATCTCCATCGGAATCTTTCCGACCGCCTGAACGGCATCGGTATGGAAGACGATCCCCCGCCGGTTGACCTCCCGGGCGATCTCCTCCACCGGGAACATGACGCCGGTCTCGTTGTTGGCCCACATCAGGCTGACCACGGCGGTATCTTCGCTCAAGTGATCATACAGGAAATCAAGGTCTATTCCGCCTCCCGCATCGACGGGTACGAAGGTCACCCGGTAGCCGTTATGGCCTAAATATTCATAGAGATTTTTAATGGCGGAGTGTTCGACACGGCTCGTAATGAGGTGTCTTTTCGAGGGATAGGCCCGAATGGCGGCCCAGACGGCGGTGCTGTCGCTCTCGGTCCCGCAGCTCGTGAACACGATCTCTTCGGGCAAAACCCCCAGGAGCGCCGCCAGCCGTCCCCGCGATTCCTTTATTTTTTCGGCGGACCGCCGGGCGATGCCGTACATGCTCGAGGGATTGCCGTAATAATCCCTTAAATAGGGAAACATCTCCTCCAGCACTTCGGGAGCGACCGGGGTTGTTGCATTGTTGTCGAGATATATCGTTTTCATCAGCGCACCTCCTCTACCACCAGGTCGGGCTGAACAAACTCACGAAGCTTCTTCTCCACGAAATCCTTGAGCGTCAGCTGAGCGGCGCTGCAGCTGGAGCAAGAGCCCTGAAGCTTGACCTGCACACGACTGCCCTCTACGTCGATCAGCTCGATATTGCCGCCGTCCTGCTTGAGGGCGGGCTTGATGTCACGCTCGAAGGTCTCTTCGATCAGTTTGATCTTCTGAATATTGCTGAGCCGGGGCCTGACCTCTTTGACGGCGGGCGCCTGCCC
>AMWB02056222.1_pt2 | contig 38307 bp, 24 predicted proteins | sample 200311 | NCBI WGS metagenome assembly AMWB02 (sample SAMN02737377, study PRJNA173069) | bioreactor metagenome | biome: anode biofilm in microbial fuel cells | place: USA: California | collected 2010-12-16
AAGCTGAAACGTATACTGTTGAAGGATATAACAGCATATTGAGGCACTTCCTGGCAAGGTTGAGAAGAAAGACAAAGTGTTATACTAAGAGTCTTGAAATGCTGAAGTACTCTGTTCTTCTATTAATGAAATACAGAAATAAGGAGTTGACTATCTTTAGTTAACAATGCCAAAATCGATTGTCAAATTCGTAAAGGACGTATGAATAAGAGTTGTTGAAGGGGCAATTTAGATGAACAAACAAATATTTGCCTTTTAATCTGGCACGTGAACAAGAATGATGAGATAAAACAGGAGTGTTTAGCAAGAAACAAAGTTTCAACTTCCTGTGTTTATCCATTTTTCTGACATAGGATAATAATTTGCATTTAACATGATCGAATATGGAACTAATATCCGCAAACAAAAGTTCAAGAACTTCAAAAGGCTTATAGTTGCGCAATTTTCCAGATATGACCAGAGTTTCTGTAGTTTCGTAGAGAAGTGAGTAAAGAGACTCAAAAGCATTGAAAAGAACTTCTATACATCGCAGCATAACAAAATTCGACGGCATTCTTCCTTTTTTGCACAATCGCATTAGAGACAAATAGCTTCACTAGAATTCAAGTAAAGGCCTGAGTTATGGCCCAAGTCATAGCTCAAGTAGGGATCATGTAGGGACTAAGTTAGTACCAAGTAATATTCCATAGCAACCCAGTTGCATAAGATTTCCTTCTTACAAGATGTTATCAAGTCCGTTATGGAACAAGCAAATGAACACAAGCATTTCATTATTTAATGTGAGGAGAGTACGAGTTAAAGGGACTAGTGAAAAAAGGCAATTGTTCTAGAAGAAAGGTCTATGAAGGGATGGTTAAAGCTTCATGCAAACTCTAACTAAATTTTTCTTTAAATATCTGATTAAATTTTACCAAATATGTCTCAATGATTGCTAATGCAGATGGTATTTGATTAACGGTAATCTCTTCGATGCAACTAATAAAAAATGAAAGGTGCATGTAGTGGAGATATATCAGGTCTTTATCTTCGTATGCTATGTTCTCAAATTCCGGAAACTGTTTTTTATAGCTCCTTACTTCCTCATCAGGCAAGTACTCCGGTGTTGGCACGACATGTAAAGCAACGTTAAACAGATCTCCTTCGGTATCGTTTACTTTGTAACAGTCAATTAGGAATTTGTAGTGGAAATCAAAATAGCTTCGTATAAAATATGTCCTTTTTGAAACATACATTCGATTGCCATGGAAATCTATCTCTATGAATTTATACCGACGCTTGATCTTTCGCTTAGATACGACGCCAGACAATTCCGTACAGTTTATCATTTTTAATCCAACTCGATGACAAATCCGTTCTTAATAATAAATTGAAACATCTTCTTTCAAAACGAAAATGATCTCTCTGCGATTACCTACATTTGAAAGCGGATGCTTTATTTATACCATTATAGAGCATTTCTCAGAATAATAAAGATTTTAATCTAATCATAAACGCTTACTATGTACATTAAGTGGTGAATATATACGTTATGATATTATTATCTGATAGTAGAGATTAAAACCAGATTATATTGCAGATTATCTACTCTTGAATCTGTACTTATCTGTGTTACAAGGCTTTCTCTTTCTAAGATAATTATATTGACCGAAGAAGAGCCTGTGGAAATAAAGGTGTAGGTTTAGTAGGTGCTGGAAGCTACGTTTGCAAGGTCATAGAGGTCAAGAAGGCGATTACTTTCCTTTTTCTATCCTGTCAGAGTTGCCAAGATGAACAACACTGATGGAAGAAGAGCATGCATTAGGAATAGAGTCCTTGTAAACTTCTCATTTAGAGTAGGCTTTACAAGCCTTAACTGAGTGAGTATACTACAAGAACCCTATCTTTTGTATATTTCTATCTCTTGCTTGGTATCTTTATTTGAATCAAATATATTCAAAGGTAAGTTACAATATTGAACAGCCTAATGAAATTACAGTTCTTACGAGGGAATATCAGAGGAACCTAATGATTTTGCTTATTTTCTCCAGAGCATATCTATGGGGAATCTTTTCTTGTTCCAGCCGATTGTTTATTTCCAGACTACTGAGATGATTGAACAATAAATGTTCTTCTGGAGTCAAGTGTTTAAGTTCTGTTACATCGGTATATGCTCCAGCGACTACTAAATTCTCAAATTCCTTGAAGGTCTCAAAATCCATCATACATGATTGTGTTTGCGGGAAATAGCCTCGTATCTGAGACAGTATTTGGAATCCATGGGGGTCAATATCTCCCCAGTAGATTATCTGCTTGTCAGCAAGCCATGTTGCATCCTTTAAGGCTCTTATGCCAAATCCTTTCCCGAATATGGCCACAGAGTCTTCCATTGAGGGAAGGGTCAGGAAATTAAGTACATTGGTCTTATTCTCAAGAACGAACACTCTCTTGCAGGGAAGGGCCAGTTGGTTGAACTGACTTTGAGGAATGCTGAGGTCATCAATTCCGCTGAAAAGTTTCTGTGCTATTTTAAGATCGAGTATGCGGAATCTGATCAGGTCTTCGACATCCTTCAAATTAAAGCGTTTGTTGAAATCGTTCTCATCCTTGTTGACATGCTCCTCGATGAGGATATCAAGAAGAGCTCTGATAATGGCTGTGTTCTCTTCAATGAACTTGGTTGATATGTCCAACGGGATCTCGCGAATGTAGATGTAAGGCCTGGGATTTATGAGGAAGTACTTGCACACCTTGATTAGGTCGTCCCATCTCTCGAGGTTATCAATTACTTTCATAGGATTGGATTCGGCCCAGGGTAACAACTGAGGAAGGTCGTTGGTCAGTTTATTTACTACGATCATGAAATGTTCGTATTCTTTTCCTTTCCTGAAGAACTTGAGATAATCATCAAGGGTTTCAAAGAATATCTTATCAGGGAAGTTTTGCGTACCTATCTTTTGGTCATTTCGCTGGATGAACTCTACTGTGTAGCCATATCCTTTCTTATCCTTTGATTCGTTTATCAGAACCTCGATTCCGTCCCGGATCAGGGGGAAGTTATCAAGGGTATCTTTTGCTTTCACTTTGCCAAATGATATGAATCTGGGAAACTCCGGTGTACCACGCACTGAAGAGGCCAGAATATCCTTATACCAACGAGAGGCCTTTGTCCGGATCTCCTCAGGCTGGATTATCACATCATCACTTCCATTTGTATCCTTTCTTTGTTTTCCTTATATTCTTGTATCGTTGTATTGAGTATTTTCGAGTAATCGTAGTTAGCCGTATTTGATATTACGTGAATGAAATTGACATAGTCCGCAATTACGTCGATGCTCCTTGATGGAGTGACGACCAATACCTGAAGATTCAATTCCCTGAACAATTCAAGGCCATATCGAACGGTTTCATCTGAGGCTCTTGGAAAAGCCTCATCGAGTATAACGAATCGGAACGAGGTGGACTCCGGGTTGTTTCCTCCTGGTCCGAATCTATATGCAAGGGCAGATGCCAGGATTGTACACGCCAGCTTTCCTTTCTGGCCACCAGATGATCCGTCTGAATCGCTGTAATCGCGGACATGACGATCATCTTCACAGGATCTTTCCTCTGCTGCATATGTCAGCCAGTTCCTGACATCTGTTACTGTATTTGTCCAATTGTTATTGGGCGTATCTGCTTCTTTGAATTTGTCCAATAAATGTTTTACTTTCTGGAACTTTTCTTCATTATTTTTGTCCTGGGCAGCAAAGCTGCCTTCCAAGCAACTTTTTAGTTCGTTCTGGAATTCTCTGATCATCAGACTGGTTGTTTTTTCAGTTGTTAATTTGAAATATGTGTTGGGATTGTAATATAATCCACGAAGGTACCTGTTGATTATATCGATGTCCTTTTTGATCTTATCCGCTCTGTAATAGAGCTCTTTGTGGAAATTGGCGATTGAAGTATTTGTGTCCTTTCGCAGTTTTTCTTCGAATTCTTTTTCGTGTTTTGGCAGGTCATCTTTCTTTAATTTCGTGTAGATCTTACTATAAGCAGGAATATCTGCCATTTCGGTGCCTAATTCGAATGTTTCATCGGAATAGGTTTTTTTGTAGGTTGCCATGTCTGATGCAATGCTGCCTTTCAAATCTCCGATCTTTTTTTCTTTTCTTGAGATTTCAGTAGTCAGCTTTTCTTTTGTATCACGATGTACCCCATCAATTGAATTGAGAGAGAGATCCTGTGTTGTCAGATAAACCGATACTTTGAGCTTGTCTTCTTGCTCTTGATATGGATTTTCCTTTAGTTTTTTTATGCATTCATCAAGTTCTCTTTTTCTTGTTTCAATACTGTCTTTTTTACGGGTTTCTTCACTTCGAAGGTCGTCTTTATCGTTTTCCTTGAAATCTATTTCTCCTTGTAATTCTGATAACTTATCCCTCAGGGTTTTCAGGTGGTCTGAACTTTGTTCGAGTTCTGTTATCTCTTTCTGGTATTGATTGATCATTTTAACTACCGATTGCCAGTCGATACTCTCAAAACGTTGAATGGACAGGATACTGTTGAGTGCTTTTTTCTTATCATCTAATTTTGTCTGATTTGCTCTGAATTGGTTTTGCTCTTTGATACATTCCTGTATTTGTTGGTACAAGGCTTCTTTTTGCTTTTCAAATATTCTGATCTTTTCTTTATTGTCCCAGCCAAGAACATAGTTCTTTCTATCTAAAAGGCTTCGCCTGTCATCTTTTTCATGTTTGCCTCCACTACCCTTTATCTGTCCTTTTCTGGTGATTGCTTTAGGCTCCCTCTGGAAGTCCTCCATACTGTCACAGCAGACAAGATCAAACTTTGTTATCAGTTCGTTGTATATCCATCCATAGAACCTTGAATCCTTCTTGGGTTCTATTTTGTCAATGACCATGTTTTCTTTGGTGTCATTTCTTGAAGAGTGTGTAAATTTATCCGGAACTCTGAAGTAGACCAGACGGCCTTTCAGATCGGTTAGGTTGACGTATTCACTGATCGTTTTATAATGTTCTTCCGGGACAAGGAGACTTAATCCGAAATTGTGGAGGAGTCTTTCCAGTGCTCCTTCCCATTCATTCTCGTCAGACCTGACCTTTATAAGTTCTCCTACGAAAGGCAGTTCTACTCCTTCGAGGGAACAGTTCTTGATCATATCATTGCGGATTTCCAGATTTTTAGCCGGTATCTGGGTAGTCCTTGATTTCAATGATTGGAGTTCTTCGTCCAGCCTGTAGAACTCTTTGTCCAGATCTTTTTTATTAGAGAAGGCTTCAATTATTCCATCTGTATATTTGTTCCATTCATCCTTTATTCGTTCTAATCGTTCTTCAGCGACATTGATCGTGTTCTTGAGGGTGGCTTCATTGTGCGGAGGAGCTATTCCAACAGAGGTACATTGTCTGGCATATTCCTCCTGTTTCTCTTTTCTCTCTTCTTTGTCCCTTTCCAGTTTTTCAATGTCGTTTTGCAGCTGTTGTATCCTCTGGCCGGCCCTGTCCTGTCTTATTGCCAGGTCCACTTCAGTTGCATGCTCTCTTAATTTTTTAATTTCATTTTCTTTCTTCTGTATATTGATTTCAAGTTCAGCAAGGGCAGCTTCTGTGAATTCAATGAATTGGATGAGCATATCATATTTTCTTTCTTCGATGTAGTATGGCAGGTATCCTTTGCAATCATATAGCTTTTCGATCTCCAAAATGATTGTTTGGTATTTTTGGATGTTTGCCATCATTGGTTCAAGCATAGAGATCTGTTTTTTGTCTTTTTGGATGGAATCGTATATGTTTGTGAGATGCCCGTAACCATTCAGCATTTCTTTGATCATATCCTTGAAATCAACTTCTTCAAGCATGTGATTCCGCATGAATGGAGTTAGGTCATTAATGTTTTTCATTGAGACCGTCTGGAAAAAGAGATCCAATACTTTTTCAGATTTAATACCAAAGTATTGTTGAAATGATAGACTGTAATCCCGGTATGAATCAAAAACAGAAGTATTTGGCAAATCCTTAATGCGTTTCTTCAGGGCAAATATATCTGTCTCATTATCCTTGAGCTCGAAGTGTTTCTGGATAGACAGTTCTTCTTTAGATGTAACAAAGAATTTTTTGATATTACCGCCATCTATCGAAAAGACCTGTGCTAATGTCATGCCCTTCTTGAGGCCTCGGTTATAGAAGTAGCACAATAAGACAGAGTACTTGCCTTCGTCTCGCAGGTTGACAGGTTTTGAGTTATTGTAGTTGTCTTTTTCGTTCTTGTAACTTCCAAGTATATAGGACTTAAGAGATCTTTCACCCTTTTTTGCGTCACCTGCTTGATTGTATGTTATTTTCTGAGGGGGGACCAATAAAGTGATTATCGCATCGACAAGCGTTGATTTTCCTGATCCGTTAGCACCGGTTATTAGTGAATTGAAGCCCTGGGGTTTGATCGTCCAAAGTCTCTGGTTAAAAGTACCCCAGTTGAAAACTTCAAGTTGGTGCAGCCTGAAACCTTTGAGGTTATCATCGTCCAGGTAATCAACTAATAGATTCTGGGTCATGTTCTGTTCCGTCCTCTGTATCATTATTGTTATTCACCTCTTTTGCATGTTCAAGCAGCTTGTTCTTGATCTCGTGAACGATTTCATTGTCTATTAAGGCAAAAAGTATCGTCCTTATTTCAAATGTATCTTTGTCTGTACTCAATTCTCTTAAAAATCCATATTCTTTGACCTTGTTAATGAGAGTACTGATGTCCCTTTCGATTTTTGCTTCGTTAGAGGAGCTTGGCATGTACGATTTCATGATGTTAATTATGGTCTTTCTGTCTATGGAGCAAAAAGGTGATTCGTTACCTGTTGCTCTTTGATCTTCATACAATCTCTCTACAAGGATCACACAGAGCAGGGTCATGTGATAGGAAAGTTGCCTTTTGCCTATCAGGGAGGGTAGTGTTTGTTCAGTTGGCTCCTCATATTCTTTTTGTCTGAGGAAGGCATACCCGTCGTCTTCATGAACGAACAGTTCAATGCCTATACTTGAAAAGTAGTTCTTGAGGGCTGGTTTGTACTGGATGATATTGTCCCACACGTCTGCATCGTTTTTGAATACATTTCCTCTAAGTAGTTTTATCACCGATATTGCATAGGGGAGTTGATTATTGTTTTCGGTCATATTTAGCTCCGGCAGAATATTATTTGGGGCATTTGTATCCAAAATCGTTTTTGACTGATCGTGTTCGAGATTATCATTATTTCTGAGAGATCCTCGTTTATAACGGCTTTTTCGTCATTTGATGCTATTTCGATGTAGGCTAATATTTCGTCAGTACCTTTTTTCACTGGATACGTTTCTATGATTGTTCTAAGTGATATCTGGGAGTGTGTCTCAAGGAATTCCTGTATTCGTCCTTCGAGTTCCTTTTTGTCAACGCTGAATTGGTTATACAGGATCGAAGCATCATTGTCATCAGGTGAGCCGAGCACAATCTCTTCTTTTCGCAGCTTTGTCGTTGTTTTTAGGGTCCATAGTGGTCTGCTCATGACCATCTCGATCTCAGCTTTACTAGTGATCTCGAGGAAATTTGCTTCAAGAGGTGGAATATCTTTTATCTCAAATGCGACTGATTTGATGTCGTTGATCATACCCATTATTCTCTTGTTTTCCAAGTATGATTTGTCATCTAGGAACCTGCTTAGTTGTTCGGCAAGCGAATGATTGACCTTTTGTACTTTAGTTCCTGCTCTGCTGAGTTTAATCACCATGTCTTCAAGAGTAGAGTCTTGTTGTTTGTTTTCTTGTATTTGTTGAATTTCAAGGGTCATTTCTATTAGCTTGTCTAGTTCGTCCAGTTGCTCATGGGATTGGAGTAGGTTCCAGAAAGCTTCGAGGCTTTTTCCTTGATCAGAATTACGGATATCGTCTTCAGTTGAAACGACATCATCCAATATTTCACCTTTTTGGACATCTTTTTGGATGAGCTTTTTTCTGGTTTCCATGTCAAGCAAACGGAAATTATGTTCGATTTCCTTGAAATCTGTCAAAATATCATCTATGGTCTTGCATATATCAGAATAGCGTTCTCTAATCTGTGTATCAGTTAACAGCTCTGCGAGACCTGCTTCAACTTTTTCTATTTCAAGTTCGACCTCTTGCTTTTGTTTTTTTAGTTCTTTCAGTCTCTCGGTTGGATTGTTGGTATTCTTGTAGGCTAATTCTTTAAGAGTACTGATTATAGTGAGAAGACGGGATTCTGTACCAACAAATTTTCGGGTTTCAATCAGGTTCTTTACCCAATAAAGTGCTTTTTCGGTGTGATGTGTTAATTCAAAGTGGATCACATCATTTGATGAATAACGGGACCTCAGAAATTCAGCATTCGTCCAGTCTTCCAGATATTCAGCTGGTTGTCTTGGATATTCTATACCTTCTTGTGTTTTTAAATAGTAAAGGCAATTTGATAGATTTGATTCCAGTTCATCTTTTGATATTTCAAGAACATTATTCTCTTTGAACTGCTGGTAAAGAAAACTAATTATTAATGGACTGTTAGTGGTATTTAATAATTTGAAAGAGGGATTGTTTTCTTTCAGATTTCTTATCTGCTGATGGTCCATTTATTTACTCCAGTGAAAAATGGTTTTTTGAAATTAAAACATAGGCTGCATTAGCAAAAGTTGTTTTGTTAACTAACATCTCCATAAGAGGTTTGACCGCCGATTTCCCGATGGAACCCAAGGTTTTGATGAACTCAGGTCTCACTGAGAAATAATGGATATCTTCAAACGTTTTTATTAGAACTATTATTCTAGGCTCTCCAGCAGAAGCAAGCGAAACCATCGCTTTTTTTCTGATTGCTTTCAGTTCACTGTCCAGTTTACGGTTAGATTCTTCAATCTCCTGAGAAACACTGACCTGTCCACTTCCATTATTTTTGGCCTTGTTTGCTTTTTTGATTGCTGCCATTATTAGCCCCACTAGATAATAAGTAATAATCATACTTAAGTATTATGTTTAAGTGATTATTTAAAACTTAAGTTTATATGTTAGTTCTCTGTTCTTAATGTCGATTGAAAATGAAAAATAATATAGATGCATCAGCGGTGAATAATTCCTCACTTTCGGCGGTTTAAAAATCCCCATTTCACAATTCCTTACAAAAGTTAGAGGATTGTGAATGATGCTAAAAGTAGAGGATTGGCTATTGATTAAAGCAATTCAAATGGATTTCAGGTAGCTTTCATTCTCTTGATTTAGCAACTTTCCTTGCGATCTCTTTGTCTTCAAGATCAACAAAACCTGTAATATGAAGATGTTCGTTTTCAATAATGTACTCCACATTTTCTTCCGGAAACAAAGCAGAAGCATCATAAGCTTCGGTAAGAAAAACAACTTCCTTATCAGGGTCATCATACCATGTTCTGTTAGGATAGTCATTGTTGATGTTAAAAGGACCTGCAATTAAAACATCCAAATTACTGAGCAAGTCATGGATATTTTTATCTATTGAATTAAGGAGTTTGGCTGCAGAATAACCTGAAAAACAGGCTATATTTAACCCTTTTTCCTTGATCACACTTGTGAACTTATATAATGCTTTTACCTGCTGAAATGGTTCTCCTCCGGTTAGAGTTACGCCTTCACAGTTTGTTTTGTAACAAATTGATGCTACATCCTTCGCAAATTTCACAGGATTTACAAGATATTTTGCTATATGTGGCTGTTTTTCTTTATTGAAACAACCTTTGCAATTTATAGTACACCCCTGGACCCATATAACGACTCTTTTTCCTGGACCATTGGTATAGCTACCACATAACACGTCCGAAACATTAAGGAGAACATCTACTTCTGACATTAAATCTCCTGTACTTCAAAGATGATTCTCTGTTCTGCCTCTGGATCATATCTTACACGTATACCCCTGTTAGAAGTAAGCAGGTGTCTTTTATTGAATATGTAAAGTGAAAGAGGATTTATTAGTTCTTTTTCTGCTGCATTTAGCAGCCCCCTTCCACCATGGGAAGAATCAGCCCGCTTTTCAAAATAAGAATAGATATCATTATCCAGAAGAAGACCTACATTGTATTTTTCTCGGATAATATCTTGAAGAGGTTTTAGCTTTCGTTTTACAATTTCCTGACGGAGATTTTTGTCGGTGATGTTACTGAATACAATAATATTGTCCCCAATCCTGTTCAGAAGTTCAGGTCTCTGCAATACCTCATTAAAGTGTTCTTTAACCTTCAAAAGATACTCCTTTTCCATATCTTCGAACTTATTTGTGTTTTTCACACTTGAAGCACCGATATTACTTGTGAATATGATTATGCTTTCTGAAAAATATGCAGTTACCCCTTTTCCATCGGTGAGCCTGCCATCTTCAAGTATCTGTAAAAATTTATCAAGTATGCGTGGATGAGCTTTTTCTATTTCATCAAATAAAAGGACGCTAAACGGCTTTTCAAGAAGCGCATTGATCAATTGCCCTCCCTCCTCAAAACCTACATATCCCGGAGGAGCACCTATTAATCTCTGGTCAGACTCTTCGTGGCTGTACTCACTCATATCAAATCTGATACACGCACTCTCATCTCCAAACAGGAATTCAGCCGTTGCTTTTGCAAGTTCTGTCTTACCAACTCCTGTGGGACCAACAAAAAAAAGTACTCCTTTAGGTTTGCTCATTTTAGCCGAGTGTTGTATCCCTGAAAGGCCCATTGCAGCCTTGATAATGGTTGTTGAAACGTGTTCTACAGCTGCATCCTGCCCAACTACCCTTTTTTTAAGTTCGGAACTAACATTTGACAGTTTCTCATGGGACAATTCTTCCCAGGGAGATCTCCGTTGTCCAAATCTATAAAGGTTTATAAGTTTTTCAGGTGTCAGGCCAGGATTGCCCTTCCCAAGTCTGACAATCTGCATCATGTCCACCATTTTGAGGCCTTCTGTGAGGTCTGCCAAATCTTCGATTAATCTCTTTCTTGGTTTTTCCAGGTCTTCCTTTAATCTCATATCTTCCATATGTCTATCCAGAAAACCAATGCGAGAACTCCTATCAGGCAGGCCTATATTAAAAAGTTTGATGCGTGGTTCCGGCTGATACAGCACCGGTGGGATGGCACCAAGGTTTGCCGTGATAAGAATCACCACGTTTGAAGGTCTGCTGGTTATGTTTGAGGGCTTGCCAGTACCACTCTGCCCTGTCATCAACTCAGCAAGTCCTCTCAAAGAAAAGCGGTCTTCTGGTGCTAAAGGTGTCTGCACAGTACCGAAATGAAAATCTGTCCAGTCCAAAATAAAAGCTGCAGGCTGATCATTCACTCTCATAACAGGAGCAAGTGCAGCCACTAGTTCATCAAAATCCTTGAGGGGCGGAATGTCCGTGGATTCGTTACCAATATCCAGATAGTCAATTGCACCTTCTTCCACTTTAGATGATTCATCGGAACCAAACCACTTTGAAAAGGCCCTTTCCTCATGCCTTTCCTGAAACTTGAGCCCACAACTATGATTCCATAAACCCACCACGTTGAAACCGTTATTCTTCAGCACCGATTGTAAATGATAAGGCAAAAGTTCGTATTCTGTAGAGCCGGAGTCATAATATTCGTCTCTGGTATTTCCGTAGAGGATTATACCTCTTCGGATCTTTGCTTCACGTACAAGGTTCTCAAAATCATGTTCCATTTTATCCCTGCTTCCTCATGCTGTTTTGTAGTCCTCCCCCATAGGGGAATTCTTTTGAACCCTTTTTTATCTTGTCTGGATTGTGCCAGGTAAACTGCTCAACGGAGGATTCTATCATTTCTTCAGTCCTCAATATTTCCAGTATTGCTTCAAGTTCATTCTTACATGTCTGGCCGACATATCCATCCAGATCAAAATCAATTTCTCCCTCATGCCTTATCTGGAACATGACCGTTTTTCCAGAAGGGAGCTTTCCTTTCACATGGACGATGTTTTCTTTCAACACAGGGTTAGAGACAGAGTAACCCTGGCTTTTGAGGACAGAGAACACTCTTTTTACTATCTCTTTGCGAATCTCTTCCTGCTCATCTAGATTCTTTAATTCCTCTATTTCTGTCGTCGCTTCTGTAATCGCTTTTTTAATGTCATTGGAACTTGTTGCAGTTTCAGAAAGGGATTTCAATCTGCCAGAGAGTGATTTTGCCTTGTTTGCCAGTTCTTGTGATCTCAGAGGTAGTGAATCTATTGATTCAATTGTTCTTAAGATCTCTACATAGCTTCTTTTTCTCTGTTCTGACCATTTCTGCTCTTGTGCAATAACATTTCCCACAGATTCGTTCAGCTTCAAGGATACAGCCTGTATCTGTTCAAGTGCCATATCAGGTTCTTTCTGTATCCTGGAACTTATCTGCCCGATCTCGTTCTGTATCAAATGAGCATCAGTGAAAATGGAAGAGAATTGAGGATCATTAGTGAACTGAGTCAGTTTTTCAGTTACGGATCTTAGTATGTCATTACATTGTTCACGTACTCTCTGCTGACGTAGTTCTTCTTTCTGACGCGCTATCATCTCTGCATAAAGTTTGCCACTATAACTCATTTATTTCCCTTCCTTGATACCAAAGTTAAGCGTGAGCTCTCCATTTTCAGGGTCTATCATATATGTCACCCTCCTCCTGTCAATCTCAATATCCCAGTCTTTTCCCTTGGTTCTATGATCATTGAATTGGTCGTTTGTCAAAATCAGCATGTCTTTTTCGATCGCATTTTTAATAATGAATATATCATTATCAGATTTAGCCGGAGACTCCAAAATAATTCCATTCTCTATTTCGGCTTTGAGTAGATCATAGTCCGGTGCATCATGCCTTAACTTTGCTCCGACAATAATTAGCACCTTTTCAAAGCTATACTTCTCCTTTAGGTCTTTGTAAGCTCTCAGAAGCTGTGCTGCAGATGCCTTCCCATCCCTTCTATCTTGCCAGGCAATGTTACTCCCATCGACTACAATTCTCGGGATAGGAGGTTTATCTCCAAAGGGTATTTTTTTGGATGTGTTATCAAAACCGGTCTTGAATACAGATTCCGTTTTTTCGGAAAAGCCAAGGAATTCTAAATCTTTTTTTATCTCCTTAAGCCTTGCAGGCTCTTCATTCAGATAAGGTTCAACAGCCATCCAGACATTATCCTTACTGATAGCAGCTAACTCCTCCTTTGCAAAGGATCGGTTTGCAGCCGATAAGAAAAACAAGTATACCTTTAAGTCGTCAAAACCTTCGGTATTTTCCAAATCGAATAAGGTATTTTGTAACAATTTTTTAATATATTCAGTATCTACTATTCCTTTCTTTTTCAGTTGCAAAATATTGTTAAAAAAGTTCTGCACCTGATTTTTATCAGCGGGTTTCTGTATCTTGGCTGGAAAATGCTCTTTTATCAAAGATTCAATGTTGATGGTTGAACTGAAGCCATTGTATTTTGTGCTTATCTGTATGATATCCTTGCTCATCCCGGCTCTGAGAAGGTCCCAGTTAACCTGTTTAATGTCATGAACTGCCAGAGAAGACAATACTTCTGCCCTGGGCAACAACCCATTCTGTTTGAGCAATAGACAGACATCTAATGTGTCCTCTTCCATCTGGGAAAGGTTGCTGGAGTCAATTGCTGTTTTTACTCTCTTGAGATACAATTGTCTGGCATTGTTTATGCCATTCTCAAGTACTTTCAAGATATCTTCAATCTCATCCCTTTTTATGTAAACAGGAAGTTCCTGAATAGTACTTTCTATGCACTGCTCCAGATGCCGTTGCAATTTATCGGTCTCTTCGATGATCTCAAAATGAGTGGGGTCCTTGGCTGCCTTTTTTAGATTTGCTTTAATCTCACCAAGATCTTTATGTATGGAAGAACAATGCCTGATGTATCCTAAAATGTCACTCTGGTTGGGATTTGAGATGTTCGTTACAGTTCTTCTGAGCTTCTCAAAGAAAAGAGCACGACTGTGATAAACAAACCAACTGTCAAATCCAATAATCTCTTTCCAATCAGAGAATTCAATTATCTTTTTATAAACTGCAGCTTTGGTCTCCCCTTTAAGATATGTGGTCTTCATCTTGTTCTTGAGCAAGGTTATTTCTTTCAAGGCATTTTGAGCGGTTTTATTATCATTCACATATTCATCTGGATAGCACTCGATCACTGCATTGAAGTTCTCTTCCAGAGGTTCAATGTAAAACGCAGCTGTTTTTGTATCCAGAACATCAGAAATGCTATCCTTTAGGATCTTACTAAGAATTGCTGAATAGTCTTCTGCATTCTCTCTAAGAATGTACATGGGGATCGTGTAATTTCCAGCTTCGATCAGATTAAGCATTACAATTCTGTTCTCAGAAATGACCGAGTCCGGAGTAAAAAGGTGCTCTTTGTCCTGTATATATAGTTCTACGGATGAAGGGATAGAATGCTCTTGTTTTATCCTGTGTTTGAGATCATTATTTTGCTCTGCAATATATATAACAACTTCAGGTTTGTTTATATTCTTTGCAATATACTCAAAGACATTTTGATTCGCCACAATGACCCATCGTGGTTTCAAGCTGAGGATCGCATCAGTAAGTTTTGACTCATCCAGTGGTGAGTAGAGTTTGTCTTTTTCAAATAGAGTGTGATACTGTACAATCGGCAAATTAGTGAACTGTGCAGCCTTTTGGTGATATTTTTCGAGATATCGGTTGAGTTTCCCATTGTCCAGAATTTTTTGTTTCAGAGCCTGTTTTAGTTTCAATCGATGCGCATCGCCGAACGGCTCTTTTGTAATTGCAAGATCTACTCCCTCGTTTTTAAGTATAATATCTACTTCAATATCCGTGTTCATTGCCTTTGCACCAGATACTGCATGTTCTATTAGCTTCTCATCTTTATCCAGAATATTCTTCACCAAAGAGATATGTTCCCTGACCAGTGCTTCCGGAACGAAGTCAGGCATCCTGATGGCATCGGGTTGGGTTTCAATATCCTCTAGTCCAGAATCATACCTAGCTCCGGGAAACCACTCTGTTGATTCCGGTTCATAGACCATATTGAAATGTACAGCACGTGAATTACTGATCATCTTACCACTGCTGTAAAGTACTCTTCCCAGTTCAGTGGTCTCAAAATCATTTTCCCCTTTAAGAGTAAGTGCATCCAGCATAATAAGTTCCTTTGCTACGTGTTGCAGAAATTCTATCTTTTCGATCCCAAACTCATTTTTGATCTCTTCAAGGGTTGGAGTCGGATCACTTAGTTCACATAAAGGAGCCAGTATTGCCCATTCCAAAAGGCGTATTTTGCGGATCCTGATAGCTCGCGCTTCTACATTAACTGCAACTACAGGTAATTTTTCGGTTATTTTCATAACTGAAAATGGATTTTTCTTAGCTCTGGTTTGCATGTAGCTTGTACCCCTCCACAAAATAATTGCCATTTGAAAAATCTTTAGCCACCCGTATTATCTTGCCATAGGCATTCTTGTGGTCTTCCACTCCATCATGATTTATTTTGACCATTACTTTCTCAAACACATGCGCAGATCCAACTATGATCAACAGTGATTGAGCTCTTGAAAATGCTACATTTATTCTTCGGAAATCTTTTACAAAACTTGTTGGATTGCCGCTTTTAGGGGATGAGACCAGGCTGACTATGACAATTTCACTTTCCATTCCCTGGAAACGATCAACTGTTCCAATCCTGATTTTCAGGGAACTGAGTTTCCCGGAACTCTTAAGTGTTTTTTCCATATCACGCAGTTTTTTTACCTGGCTGGAATAAAAAGAAATTATTGCAACTTCCTGTTTTTTGCCTTGTGCATAGGGACCTGAACTAAATTGTTCCTCTATAGACAGCAGGACCTTTTCAATGCTTTCCATTTCATAGGAATTGAATTTGGAGCCGTTATCTTCAGTGACCTCGAAATTAGATCTCAGTTTGCCATCGATCAGTCTTTTTTCTGTATCTATCCATATTAGATGAGACTCTTCGGACGATAGACTATTCCCATTCTCATCCTTGAGCAGATAATTGTTCTTTCGCTCTGATTCCGGATTGGCAATTCCACATCTCAGTTGATACCCATCTGGATAGAACTGGTTAATAGCTCTCATAATGGTTGGATGCATTCTGTATTGATCTATAAGACGCGACTTTAATTCTGGGCTCGCATTTTCGAACATTTCCTGGAAATAGGAAGCGGTGACGAGTCTCTTATATTTAAGCTCGATTTGCTCAATTTGATCCTTTTGTATCTCTGGATTGTTCTCTTCAATTTCATCGAATGTAATATCCTCTCTCCTTACTTTAAACAGAGGAGGCAGCTGATGATGATCACCTACCAGGATTATCTGCTTGCCAAGAAGCATCGGCATTAAAAGCTCGGGCGGGGTTGCCTTGGAAACTTCATCTACTATCACAAGGTCAAACTCTCTTCCTTCCTTCCCCCAGAATTTGTATCTGCCTGTTTCAGAGCATGTTGCACCCACAACGTTCGCAAGGTCGATATACAGCTCCGTGACAGATTCATAGTCTTCCGGTGCAGAAGCATCTATCTTTTTTGTCCATTCCTTTTGGAGCTTGGTCCACCTTTTTGAGACCTGCAGCTCTTTTTGATGCTCATTTTTCAGACCTGAGACTTTTTCTTTGAGCTCATCAAGGATATCCCTGTTAAAACTAACTTTTCCGTCTCTCTTAGTGGTATTGATTTCATCAAGAACATTAAGGCAGGAAAATATCTGTTTCCTGAGACTTTCAATGCTGATATTTTGCTGATCTAAATCAGTATTTAGTTCTTGCCTTTTATACTCCAGACTGGATATCTCAGCATTGAGTTTCTCTGTTTCTTTATCGGTTTCAAGTATAGAAGACTCACCGCCCTTAGACACATTGTACAAGTTTTGAAGGAAATCATCTGGAATCTTTAAAGAAATATCCGCAAATCCCTGCATCAAAGCCAGAAGCTCATTTATAGATGCTTCAAAATCTTTTTTTGGCTGAAGTGATTGCTGCAATTGTACTATACTATCTCTGAAATCAGGCATCCTATATAAAGAAAATAATCTGGAAAGCCTGTCGTATTGGAACCTGAAAGCGGAAATACTATCTGTCCAAGAGTCTCCCAGCCTTACTTCGCTGTTCTGTCTTTTAAGTTCATCGATTTTCAGATTTATATTGAACATTTCATCTGATAATATTGCAAGCTCTTCACGATCTCTAGAGCTGGACAATTGATTTATAATCCCTGCTTTTCTTTCTTCGAGTTCCTGAATCTCATCGTTTTTCAGAAGTTCCAGCTTTGAAATTAAAACCTGTAAATTCACAAGATGCTCTGTGAACTCTGCTCTTTTGGAATTCCTAATATCAATAAGTAGTGCAAGTATTTCCCCTAGATCGATCACATCAACATTACCCTGATGATCATGTTTCAAGGGAGAAAACAGATGTTCTAGCTCCAGATTGACAATGTTTGTGATCTCGGGAAAGAAGCCGGCAAAGTTTTCAAATTCTTTTCTGGCAGGATAGGTCCCATTTTTCAGGACTGCGTTTATCAGGTTTGATCTATCGATCAGTTCTTTTCTTCTATCCGCGATCTTGTTTTCATTCTCCTTCAACTGCTGAAGATCGTTCTCTGCCTTCTCAAGCTTACCCTTTATTGAAATTATTTCTTTTCTGGCATATTCGAACCCATTGTGACATTCTTCAAGAGAGTTCACTGAAGATTCATAACCATCAAACCTGTTTGTGAGAGCTTCACGTTTTGTGCAGATTGCCACTACATTATCTCTCACAGATTTGAACCAGCGTAATGTTACGTTTTTCTCAAGAAACTCTTCTCCGTCCTCGGTTGTCCTTGTACCAATTCTGATTGGCATTATCTCCGATTTGTTCTTTAGCCGGCAAAGTGCGTTGTCAACTGCCAGATTTGTCTGGGATGCCATCAGAACCTTTCCACCACGCAGCACTGTTTGATAACAAAGTTCAGCTATAACCGTTGTTTTTCCTGTACCAGGGGGACCCTGTATAAGAGAAATGTCCGGGCAGTTGATAGCTTTAGTCACAGCTAACCTTTGCATTTCGTTAAGTTTTCCCTCTACAAGAGTAGACCTATCAATGTCGTCAGAACGTGTTGGAAGTTTTGCCTCTTGAATGTTAAAGATAAAATCTTCCAGACACGGGTTTACAGCCTGGCCTTCTGTGAGACGTTCTAACGCCCTTTGCTGTCTGAGGATAGGAGTTGTATCGGATATGATAGAATTTACCAGAATACCTTGCCGTGGAATTTTGTCAAGGGGATCTTTATGAATGTTTAAGGTATTATCAGATTTATCGGTATCAAAAACATAGTCATCATCCAGCTCTACCTCAATCTCTGCCCAGTCCTGCTTATTCTTAGGACCGTTGTTGAGTATCTTTTTTATCTTTGTACCTCTGGAAATCATTCCCAGACCCACTGGCTCATCAGTGTCCTCGTCAGGTTTCCAGTTCCTGTCTTTGGGTATTTCCTTGTCTAAGATTCCAACATTATTCTCATCGTAAAAATGCTTAGCAGAGTTTTCTGAAAAACTGCGAGTTGAAATTTCCAGTTTAGCAGTCGTTGGACCACTTCGGTTCAGGTTCTGATAGGCTACCCAAGCCTGTTTATTTTTAATAATGGCCATGTAGAGATCCAGGTAACCTTCCCATTCATCAATTCTTTTCTGCAGATTCAGCCTTCTTTTCTCCAGTTTCAATAACCAGTCAAAATCACTTGTTTTCATGAAGGTATAGTCAGGAAGTTTTTGTTCAGCATCCTCTATGATGCGAACTTTTCCTTCCAGAATCCCTTCTTCACTGAAAGGCCTTCTTGAAACCTGTTGCAGAGAAATCCTTCTTACCTTCAGACGGCTCTTTGCCCGAAAGCACTCTAGAATGACTGTACTGTTATTGAACACAAAATCGTCATACAATGGGGTGTTGGGGTCTATTCGTAATCTCCAGTCCCCCATTTGATCACTTTTCAGTTTCTTTATTGTGATATTTTCCACAAGAAAACTTACCGTTATATTTTCAAGGCTTCTGAGCTTTGGAAGAAGGACATTTTTAATTTCCTGCCTATCGGGTTTCTGTCCATCTTTCACATTAATTCCAAGTGCTCTGGCTGTGAAATTGTCTGTCCCTGAAAACGTTGTATTCTCATCAATAACCAAAGAAATATCAGCGGACAAGTGAGAAAGTTTGCTGTAATCATCAATGGTGTCCCCAAAATCCGTATTAGAATTGATATCTTCTAATATACCGCTCAAAATTTCACTATCCCGTTTATCATAAACAAAAAAGTATATTTTAATACGTTCTTTTTTTATAAATATATTTTTGTTTGAAGTCGTCCATTATGTTTGGTTTATATTTAAACCAGATTTTTTAATTTGTCTATATTGTAAGTCAACTGATAGATATTCAAACCAATCTTTGTAACCGACCTATCCTACATTTCCTTTTAATAAAATTAATATATTAATAGATTTTACAAACATATGAAGAAATGTGACTATATATAAAGGAGTTCGATTTCATTGAATGAAACAATCAACGAGTCCTCTCTTAAATTAAAATGGAATGTTAAAGGGTTATTTGACGAGCTTCCAACTATCGTCAAGCAACTAGAATACCAAAAAAGCATACTCCCAGAAGATCACAAAAAAGACAGGAAGAAATTAACTATATGGATCAATCAACTCAATGAGATCAATGAAGAGACCAACAATATCAAAAAAAATAAGATACCCCTTTTGGAAAAAGAAATACAATGCACCTTCAACGACCCGGATCTCGTTGTTCTGACATTTATCCAGCCAAGTGTCAAGAATCTATTCACTGAGCTGGACAAATACTATCAGAGAGCCGGACTTGAATATGATTTCGGACCGTATCTCAATTTGGACCAGGCAGCAAAAGTATTGGCCCTTATAGGGGATGCTGCAATTAACCTCGCACTTGTGCAGGTTTTCTGGCAGCCTAATATCTCGAATGTGGGCCAGCTTACAAATCAACGCTCTGATGTAGCATCGAATGAGAATCTGGCCAAGATATGCGATAAATGGGGTCTTTATGAGTCAAAGATACCGAATGGCCACAAGAAGGAAAATGCAAAAAAGGAAAAAATCGATCATGCAAAGGGAACTATTGTTGAGGCATTGTTCGGTGTAATCTATGTGGAATTGGGGTTGGACAAGATTGTTTCTTCGATAGTAGCGTTAAAGTGAATTAACACATTAGTGCTTACAGTAGGTGTTTTGAGATTTGTTGTAATACCATTCCCATTATTTTCAACGTGTCCGATTGTATCCGTTTCTTTGCGGTTAACTATTCGCTACAAAGTACCATTATGCTTCTGACAAATTGTTAACCGTTTTTTTAGCTTCTTCGAAAATCTCAATAGCCCTAGCCCTTTTCTTTGATTTTACCTGAGTAAGATCGTCGAGATGGTTGTATATATCCATGTTTTGACGAGATGGATGTGTTATTGAAATCACTTTGAAATCAGCATTGTGATTTGTAGGCATCTGATTCCAGAAGTCAATTTGATGGAATCTATTATTTTTTGAAGGGGTGTCCAGAAATATAATCAATTTCAGATTTGGATTTATCCTGAAGTGCTTGAACATACAGCCAATGTTCTTTTGTGCTTCACCGAATGCTTTTTTGGGCGGTTCAGAACTTCTTTTTCGGGATTCTTTATTCAAAATTGCACAATTGAATGCCTGAGTCAGCTGAATCCCGGAAGCTAAGCTGTCATCTAAGTTTTCAAATATGGCGCTCCATTTAGTCTTTGGATCCGGAGTGTTCCAGTAAGGGAGAATCGTACTCAGGTATTCAAACAAACCAATTCTGCATAGATACTCAAAAAGGTTGTCGCGCATGTTTGAATATATCGATGAGAAACAAGCTTCATGCATACTTTTTCCACTTTTAAGTGCCTCTACAAATAGGTCGTGGCTGTCACCAGAAGTGGTTTTGCCACAGATGATGACAAAGGGTTTTTCAGGATAGTTCCCTACCGGAGAGTAGTGGATAGAATGCTTTTCCACCTCGAGTGGGATGTTAATGGTATTCAGATTGGTTATCTCGTTCAGTTTATCATAAAAGATTTGTTTTTCAGTGAAACATGAAAGAGAACAGATATCATCGGGTTTTAGCATTACAGTTACTCCTTGTCTTAATTGCAAACGTAGGTTATATTGTATTTTTAAATATATTTATAGTTAAGAACCGATTGTTTGAAACTTATGATTTTGGCATTACTGTCAATAAGACATGATTTCAAAACTCATAAGTTACAAACCAGGGGTGTTTGACTATAATAAACCATCTCAAATTCTAATGTAGACTGGTCATTCGATTTGTAAAATATGCATGGATAAGTATAATTTCGTACATGCGATGACAATTGAACTTGCTACACAAGACCGTCAAAAAGGTCTGCCCTCTCCGTATGAATAGGAATCAATACCTTAGGATTGATCGCCTTAATCATTTCCCTGAGCTCCTCACCGCTGGCATGGCCAGAGGCATGGGCATTTTCATGCCTGATACCAAAGTGATCAAGCCAGTTCATCTTTCTTTTTTCATCAAGCTCCATTTCCTCACAGAATGGTTCACAGGAGGATTTTATCCACAGGGCGTTTACAGGCTTGATGTCTGCCAGCTGGCCGATCTCCCACATGCTCATCGAAACGACATATCTTTCAGGCGACTCTTTTAATTCGTCACAGACGATCGAGTTTGGCTGTTCGATGAACTCGCGTTCCCACTTCGCATAGTCTTGAGCCACTTGTTCCGCTGCCACACCACTCTTGTTGATCAGGCCCCAGCTTTTCCTCGGCTTGAGGATCTTCACCTCGTCAATGCAGAAAGGGCAAAAGGAATCCAGCGCTTTCACGAGATAAGCAAGCTTGAGAGGTATCACAAATTCCCTTTCGTTCTCCCTTGCAACATTGAAGATGCTGCTTACCCGATCGATATCCCTGATGGGATGTTCGACGAACACGATCCCATCGCAATGACAAATAAGCTCGCTCATCTTTTTCTGGACATCTGCCTCGCTATCCTTTGTATCGCTTCCCATACGCGTTCCTTCGCACAGCATCCACCTAGGGGTGGCATTACGTGCCTTTTCAACAAATCTCCTGCTAAGATGGCCATGAGAACCGTGGAACCGTATATCTCCTGTATAAACAAGGTTCCCTTCATCAGTATATATGATAAATCCGCAGGCTCCGGGAAGCGAGTGGTCCACTGGGACCATCTCTACATCAATGCCCCCAATGGATACTTTTTTGCCTTCTTCCATTATCTGGAAATCCCTTTTGTGGATATGGTCCTCTTTCTTTCTGTCTACCCTGGAAAGGCCACCATTTCTGTTCTCATAGAACTTGAATGTTTCACAGGCATCGACGAGATCAGAAAATGTATTGCTGCCTGTCTCCTGAAGGCATTCCAGTATTATCTTTGTGGCCTGTGTGCAATATATCGGGATATCCCATCTGAGAAAGTGTATGTACTGGGCATGGTCTGCATGCGCATGCGATAGCAGTACAGCATCTATGGACCTTTCTTCCACAGGTCTTCCCATATGTGCGAGGTAATCCTGTCTGTATATTCCTTGCATATCGGGTAACAAGCCAAACTCAAAGAGATCACCTAGAGCTGCACATTTTCTGGGATTCAGGAATTCAGAAAAGAAGTGGGAATTCTGGTTAAAGCTCATCCCAAAATCAAGAAATATCCTTGTTCCCCTATGTGTGATCAGTATTTTGTTGCCACCAATTTCGCCGTTTCCACCCATAACGTCAATCGAGACCATCCTTCCACCTTTTCTTATATAAGCACATTATATCTTTCACCGAGTGATACCCAGTGCTACCAATCTTCTGCATATCCTTAATTCTCTCATGAACGTATCAAAAAGTTTCCTGTCCTGGAACATCAATTTAAGAGAATCGTCATCCCTTCCCTTATGCCCGAACTCTCCGCAGACTATCACCGAATTGCACTTGATGAAACCATTTACTATAGCAAACCAATAGATCAGTTTCACAAGCTGGTCAGAAGTGCATTCCCTTACCCCTGTATTGGAGGGATATGTAAAATGGAAGAAATCAGGCCCTTTTCCCTCGCACAGGTTAGATGCGTTCGTATCAGCAGTGAGGAACACAGGATAAGCGTAATTGTTCTCTGCATCGAACCTGCGTATCGCATTAACGATAAGTGTGTCATTTTTCTCGCTCTGGGTCGTGGAAGGCAGCTCAGCTTTTATCTCATGGATATTTTCCCTTATACGGCGATACTCTTTCATGGCTACATGTGCCGCCTTTCTTGCCTTTTTCATCTTTCTGTTCTCCAGATTTTCGAGCAGTTCCGAATGATAGTGGGCACATTCCTGCATTTCATATATCTGGAAGGGTTTGTACTTATAATTGATAGCACTCTCTATCTCATTGTAAACCGTGTCGACCACCAGATAACGAGGATGAAACATGAAAGTGGCAAGTGTAGGGAAACCCTGATAGAGCATATTGGTATCAAGGGCAAAATAAACTATCTTGTTCAACCTTCCGTAGAGTTTGAGCATTTCCTTGAACTCATCCACATTATCATACTGGACAATACCACTCAGGAGCATGCAATATCCAATATCGTCAAATGATGGCATTTCATTGACATATGAACCATACTCTTCGTACAGTTTCTCAAAATCATTCTCATCGGACAGAACACGAAGCTTGTAGCCATCGCCTGATGTCTTTGCCTGTATCAGTTTAAGGTCAAAAAGCGGATAATCCACCACTATGGACTGATTCCCAAAAAGGTTCAGCAATATCTGAAGTTCATCCTGCTGGATGACCACACTGTTCTCGACGAGTTCAGGATCCATGCATTGCCCTCACGACCTGTTCCTTGAAATCGTTCATCTGTTGTACCTGATATGGGATCATCATATAGGGTCTGGCCATTGTCTCCTTTATCGACAGGTAGAAAATGTGGTCCACATCAGATAGAGTGATAGGCAAGAGCGTCCCCGCAACCAATGTCTTCTTTCCCGGAGTGATGTCCACCGCTATTACATCACCTTCTTTTTTCCTGCCCTTGATCAGATCGCGGGTACATAGGCTCATCCTTACAAAATCATCTTCAGAAGCTACCTTGCATTCTCGTTCCGAGATAACTTCTGCTCTAATGAGAGGGGATATTTTGAATTCTTCTGATAGGATCTTCAGGCCACTGATGGTAGTACTGATATCCTTGCTGAGCTTTTCATCGTTCTTTCCTTCTGAGAACAGGAATATCTCATCAGGGAAGAATCCCTTCTCGCGTAAAGCTGCATGGTATGAGTTCAGAACGGCCCATATAGAGCGCCCTAACATGGTTATGTAGATCCTTTTCGGATTATTCTCAACCATATGACCACTTCAGATGTCATTCGTTCGAAGCAACTTTATTTATAGTACAATCCGTTTTCCTCCCAAAGGACCTGCATATGAGAGATATCAGGAACTGTTCTATAATCGCTTCCACAGCTACAGGAAATACTATTCCTTCTTACATTTAACAAAGCAAATGTTTAGACTATGTTCCAGAAGTAAAATGAACTTAAACGATATTAAGTTTTTACAAACAATTTGTAGGGATTATAGTGGTCTATATAGAAGTTTAATGGAAATTCGTTCATTTCCATATTATAACTATGAAAAAGTATACCACCCTATGATCAGGCCTTCTTTTTTAATGACCTCTTGATCTCCCTGCCTTGCATGTATATCTTTCCAAGCTTACTTTTTCTGATAATAAGGTTCTTGCTGGTCCTTTCCGTTTCAATGAATCCCTCATTGCTGAGCTTCCTGATGTGATGGCTCAGACGTGACCTCTCATTACTGAAATCTGTCGTGCCCTTTTCAAGTTCTGGTTTCAATCTCGAGATAAGCTCATCTACGGACTCGACACCATTACCAAGCTTTTCGAGCATAGTTATTTGCTCACTGGCGAGTTCTTTAATCGGGAACAGGGGTATGTCGAGGATGCCTCTCAGACGATATGTGTCCTTGTCAGTGTATTCAGGAATATCGCTGTAAATAGGGACATTGCTTACCAGTGAAGCTATATATGCTGAGATGCCGATATTGCGCAGGCCGCCTGATATGTTGATCTTAACAGTGCGTCCTTCTTTGACCTCTTCCCTTATGATAGCCAATATTTCCAGTGATGAATCCAATACGTTCTCTCTTTCCACCACTCTGTTCTGTATCTCGAATCCTTTGAAAGCCTGCATGACATTGTTTACCACAGACTCTACTTTCCCATTATTCTCATCGCCTGTATGTGTCAGAATTATTATTTTGTGGACAGGGAACTGTTTGAGACTTGCTATGAGCTTTTCCGAGGAAAATCCCACGGGTACGAGATGCGTATATATCTTTGCTTTCTCCATGATTGAAAATGATATTTAATTAAATATATATCTTTTCATTAAGTATGCCCATTACAATTAAACATTATATTTGAGTAGAGTAAAAAACATTAATTGCTTTAGTGGGGGTATATACTATTTAGCAGGGTGGTATGTTCCAAAGCCGGACCTGAGAAATAAAACAGTTCCTACAGAAGGTTATTGACATGGATAATAAAGAGCTTGAATATCTTAGCCTAAAAGTTTCCCCGTTATTTGAAGCGGAGCCTGCAGTTGTCCGGATAGACCATGACCCTATGATCCTTGTAGGGGACCTGCATGGCAACCATGAAGCCCTGGAGTTCATATTGAAAACGAGTGAGACACTCAACTGCGACAGATTTGTTTTTCTGGGTGACTATGTCGACAGGGGAAACCAGTCCATTGAGGTTCTGTGCCGCTTGTTCCGTCTGAAGATAGACCTTCCGGAAAGTATCGTTCTTCTTCGGGGCAACCATGAGACCGCAGAAATAAATCGTATCTATGGTTTCTATAAAGAACTGTGCATGGATGAAGAGATGTTTGCCCTTGTGAACAGGACATTTGACCGGATGCCGATCGCAGCTGTTGTGAATGGGTCGGTGTTCTGTGTCCACGGAGGCATAGGGGACCCTGTACGCTTGGACCTCATAGATAAAGAGGACCCATATACATTCCTGTGGAACGACCCGCGTGAGGAACATGGCCTAGGAATATCTGTTCAACGATGTGGAACCGGGGAATTCGGGCCTGATATCTGTGCAGAGGTTCTCAGGATCAACGATCTTGATATGATGGTCAGGGCCCATTCTGCACTGGATACGGGATACAAATGGTGGTTCAATGGAAAATTGCTATCTCTGTTCTCCATACCTGATTATCGTGGTTACAAGAGTATGGGAGCTTTTGCCTTCCTCAAGGACCGACAGTTAGAGATTTTCGTTTTGGACGCACGATTAACGACCAGTATTCCCTGATAGGATCTGTGAATTAGTATTTGGCTGCAATGAAGGGACAAAGGTTCCTTATCTCCAGCCACGGTCAACATTTTCGTAATTAACTACAATCTATATGATTAATTATTATCTTTTTAATTAAACAAAATATTTAAGTACAAACTGTGTATATAGTAGTTTGTCTGTGCGGGCTAGGAGTACAATGGTGCCCGCGCAGGGGTGGGGATGACAGGTTCCGGGTCTTGTGCCCGGGACCTTTCGATCCAATCACATTGGAGATCACGATACAGGCAAAATGGAGGGTCATATGGAAAACATTGTAGGAGAAATGCTGAGTGGAATAAGGCTCGAGGGGATCAGGGAATTCAGGAACATGGCCGTTGCGCCGATATCACATGACATCAGTGGAGGCATCATTGTGTACATTTGAGCATTATCCTTCAGTGGGACTTGGAGAAGACTACAGGTTCATGGGGAAAGAAATGATCGGATCTTCCCTGATAGTTAACGGGACTGTAGTGCATTGTGCATTCTTCAGGAAGGAACTCTCAGGAAGCCACAGGTCCGAAACAGCAACTGGCATGATGGACTCCAGAAGGAGGAGAGATTCCATGCACAGGAGGAACATGGCCAACGGAGGTGCAGCAGTTTGAGACCCTGCTGTGGGAACAAGGGGATCAGCGAGTGAAAGAGGACTGACAGCAGGACAACTGTGATGTAGTGGGGCAAGGCATCAAAATGTGGCGCAGTGCGTCACAGATCATTGTCGGGAAATGAGATAGGGGGATAAAGATGGAAAAAGTAGATGCAGACTGGCCTGAAACCGCAGAGAGAAGGCTGCGTATAGTTCCTATTATGGTATTCGTGGACCCGAAATGCCATCAATGCATCAGATTGGTGGAGGTCCTTGACAGGAAAGGGTTTGAATGCAATGTACTGGATGTGAATGCAGCTTCCTCAAAGAAGTTCCTGAAACGCTACAGTGATGCACTTGCATCTGCCAGCGAACAGCCGGAGAGAACTGATCCTCACCCGGTGCTGGACCTGTCTGACAGCTCTTACGATGACATAGACTGGAATAAGGTCCATCTCCCTTTTTCCCATCCCGTGCTGCTGACACCTGAAGGCTTCTATGTCTACCCGGACTTTTTTCGTGACCATGCGGTCAATGGTTCCAAGGTGGACGAAGAGCTGTTGGACCAGATCATGATATTTCTGGTACGGATATGGAATTGAGAGCGGAGGAGATTTAAAAAAGGATAAATAGAATCTATAGTTCAATATCTTGAACAAATTCTACATACAAAGAGCATTTAAGTTCTGAATAAATTTAATCTGAAATTCAGACTAGATAAATTAACAGACATAGGATATTATATTACTAGATTATATACTACCAACTAAATTATGAATGTTTGGAAGTCGAAAAATGAGCAAACTTGAGGATCTTAAACCTAATGCATCAGTACGTGGTATTCTTGCTAATGGTCTTGTGGTAGTAGTTAATGTACAGTGGCACGGGTCAGAGGTTCTGAATCTCACCTACAGGACGCCTGAAGGCCATCTTGGAGAGGAACTGCTATATCGTGATGATGAGTTGCGTATCGAAGTAGTGGAACAAGGTAGGCCTTGGAGTTTCGATGGATATGGTGCGCTTTTCAGATTGGTGTCTGAAGCCCATAGAATTCGTTTGGCTCATTTATTTGATCCGGTCCTTGCTGTTCATACATCCGTGGTAGACCCTCTTCCCCATCAGATAACAGCTGTCTACGACTCTATGTTACCACGTCAGCCTCTTCGCTTTTTGCTTGCAGATGACCCAGGTGCAGGTAAGACTATTATGGCAGGGCTATTGATGAAGGAATTGATAGCACGTGGCGATCTGCAGCGTTGCCTTGTAGTCTGTCCGGGAAGTCTGGCTGAGCAATGGCAGGATGAACTTTACAGACGTTTTCAATTACCGTTTGAAATACTTACGAACGATAAACTTGAAGCAGCACGCACTGGAAACTGGTTCTTTGAGACGGATCTTGCCATAGCAAGGTTGGATAAGCTCTCACGTAATGAAAATGTGCAGGAAAAACTCAAAACTCCGGAGTGCAGGTGGGACCTTGTGGTATGCGATGAAGCTCACAAGATGGCTGCTACTTTTTTTGGTGGCGAGATCAAGTACACAAAACGCTATAAGCTCGGCCAGTTACTATCCACACTGACCAGGCATTTCCTGCTGATGACAGCAACACCTCATAATGGTAAGGAAGAGGATTTCCAGTTATTTATGGCATTGTTGGACGGGGACAGGTTTGAAGGCCGTTTCCGCGATGGTGTCCATACTGCTGATGTATCGGACCTCATGAGGCGGATGGTCAAGGAAGACTTATACAAATTTGATGCAACGCCGCTTTTCCCCGAGCGTATCGCTTACACAGTCCCATATAAGTTATCAAATGCTGAAGCACGGCTATACAAGGAAGTTACCGAATATGTTCGAGGGGAATTCAACCGTGCTGAGGCTCTTCAGAATGGTAAGCGTGCGGGTACAGTTGGATTTGCATTGACAATTCTGCAGCGCCGTCTGGCTTCGTCTCCCGAGGCCATATCACAATCACTTAGCAACCGTCGAAAACGTCTGGAGAGCCGCCTGAACGAGCTAAAACTGCTTCAGCGCGGAGGGCAGGTTGAACAAACGCTTGCAACTGGATCACTGGAAAACGATGAGATCGATGACCTTGAAGATGCACCTGAAGAGGAGATTGCTCAGAAAGAAGAGGAGATCCTTGACCAGGCCACGGCGGCAAGAACCATCGATGAACTGAGGGCAGAGATTGATACTCTTAAGAGACTGGAGGCACTTGCCGAGTCTGTTCGTGTTAGCGGTGAGGACAAAAAATGGCGTGAACTTGCAAGTCTGCTTGAGGAGATATTCTCCCCAGCGGCTATCGCAAACAGACTTGCAGAGGACAGTGCTTCCTATGGATCACGGGAGATCCAAAAACCGGTCTCATCACCTCATCAGAAACTTGTTATTTTTACCGAACATCGAGCTACCCTGAATTATCTTGAAAAACGTATAACCACTCTTCTGGGCAGCCAGGAATCGGTGGTTACTATTCACGGCAGCAAAGGAAGAGAAGAACGGCTTAAGATGCAGGAAGCCTTCAAACACGATCCTGAAGTCAAAGTGCTGGTAGCTACTGATGCTGCCGGTGAAGGTATCAACTTACAGCGTGCTCATTTGATGGTCAACTATGATCTACCCTGGAATCCAAACAGGCTTGAGCAGCGGTTTGGACGTATTCACCGTATAGGTCAGACCGAAGTGTGCTATCTTTGGAACCTTGTTGCAGAAGAAACAAGAGAAGGTGACGTATATCGCACTTTACTTGAGAAACTTGAACAGGCGCGTGAAGCTCTTGGAGGTCAGGTATTCGATGTGCTTGGCAAGCTTCAGTTTGATGGCAAACCTTTAAGAGATCTCCTGATAGAGGCGATCCGTCATGCAGAACAGCCGGATGTCCGTGCACGGCTTACACAGGTCGTTGCAAATGCTTTTGACCGTGAGAAGTTGCAGGACCTGCTGGAGGAACATGCACTGGCCCATGATTCCATGGATGCAAGCCGAGTATATCATATCCGCGAGGATATGGAACGGGCAGAGGCAAAACGACTCCAGCCACACTATATAGAGTCTTTTTTCCTGGAAGCTTTCCAGCACCTAGGTGGTACTGTAAAACAGCGCGAACCAAGGCGATATGAGGTCAAGCATGTGCCGGCATCTGTTCGCAACCGGGACCGTCTGATCGGCCTGGGAGAGCCGGTTCTTTCCAAGTACGAGCGTATTGCATTTGAAAAACCTCTTGTTGCTCCTCTAGGACAACCGCTTGCAGCATTTGTATGTCCGGGTCATCCTTTGCTTTCAGCAACCATTGATTTGGTATTAGAAAGAAATCGTGATCTTCTTCGCCGCGGAACTATACTTGTAGACGAAAAGGACTTTGGTTTCGAGCCAAGGTTGCTTTTTTATCTGGAACATGCAGTAAAGGATGCCAGTCTCACCCGAAGCGGTGAGCGTCGTGTGATATCCAAGCGCATGCTGTATGTGGACATGGATGCAAGAGGTCATACACGGCACTTACACTATGCACCATATCTTGACTACAGGCCTCTTTATGCTGAAGAGCCGGGTGTGGATGAAATCCTCTCAAGACCGGAATGTTCTTGGATAAGCCGGGATCTGGAACAAAAGATACAGGGTTATGCTGTTGCTAATGTTGTGCCAGGACATCTCACAGAGGTACGTGAACGTAAGATCGAGTTGATCAATAAGACCGAAGCAGCAGTGAAAGAAAGGCTTACCAAAGAAATCGCTTACTGGGACCATCGAGCTGAAGAATTGAAACTTCAGGAGCAGGCTGGTAAGGTCAATGCTAAACTGAATTCAGGAGAGGCCAGAAAACGTGCTGATGAACTTCAAAGACGCCTTCAGAAACGTATGGATGAGTTAAAACTGGAAAGCCAGATATCAGCACTTCCTCCTGTGGTTCTTGGAGGTTTGCTGATTGTTCCGATTGGTTTAATCGCAAAAATGACAGGTAAGGTTCTGCCTGAATCTTCTATCTCACCAGATACGCAGGCATCGGCAGCCCGTGCACGCCAGATAATCATGGAAATCGAAAAATATCTCGGCTTTGAACCAATTGACAGGGAAACTGAAAAGCTTGGTTATGATATTGAGAGTCGTGTACCAGGCACAGGGAAACTGCGCTTTATTGAGGTAAAGGGACGGGTTTCAGGAGCAGCGACCCTTACTGTGACAAAGAACGAGATACTTTATTCTCTCAATAAGCCTGAGGATTACATTCTTGCCATCGTGGAGTTCATTCCCGATAATCCCCCTAAAGTTCATTATGTGCGTCAGCCATTCCAGAGGGAACCGGATTTTGGTGTGACCAGCGTGAATTATGATTTCTCAGAATTACTTGCAAAAGCAGAGGTGCCAAGATGAGTCGTTCACCTGAGTACTTTGAAAGGATAAGAGGAGCTGCTTCTAGACGATGGGATCAGCTCGAACAGGATCCTGAACTTGCTGGACCTTGGCATCAACTTTTCAAGCAGGTTCAAAGTCCAAGACATATTGTATCTGAACTTCTCCAGAATGCCGATGACGCAGGTGCTACGTCTGCTTCAGTTCAGATAGAAAATGGTGTGTTCACTTTCATACACAATGGTGAGGATTTTATTGAAGAGCATTTCGCATCTCTGTGCAGATTTGGTTATTCAAATAAACGTGCTCTACATACAATTGGTTTTCGTGGTATTGGATTCAAAAGTACCTTTAGTCTCGGGGATAGAGTAGAACTTTACACTCCAACTCTCTCCATTGCATTTGATAGTCGCAGATTTACAGAACCTATATGGGTCGATTCTTCTCTTCAAACTGATGGTTTGACTGAAGTAAGAGTTCGTATTAAGGATAAAAATAGACAGCGTGAGGTTGAGAAGAACCTTCAGGAATGGCTTAACAGTCCGGTGTCACTTCTTTTTTTCAAGAATATTCGTCACCTTAAAATTCAGGGCGATGAAGTAAAATGGAATACTATTGGATCAGGGCCTGCAAAGGATACAGAATGGGTAAAGCTTATCGATGAAAGTCAAAAACCATATTTAAGAGTAAGGTCGAACTTTGAGGCTTTTCCAGATGATGCTCTAACTGAAATAAAACAGGAACGAATGCTTAATGCGGATGATAAAGCTGAATTTCCTCCATGCCAGGTCGAAATAGTTTTAGGTGCTAAAGGAAAACTCTTTGTTGTACTTCCAACGGGTGTCGAAACATCTCTTCCTTTTGCTTGCAATGCACCATTCATTCAGGATCCTGCACGAATGAAAATAAAAGATCCTGAGATCTCACCTACAAATCGCTGGTTGCTTGAGAGAATAGGGAAACTTGCAGCTTCTACTATGCTTAAATGGCTTGAACAGAAGAAACTTAATGTCTCCAAACGTTCCGATGCATATTCCTTGCTTCCTGACATTAATTCAGATGATAGTTCTTTAGAAGGCATATGTGCCAAGATTATTGTTGAAAATTTTGATTTGGTTATTGAGAAACAAAATTATCTCTTGACACATGATGGAAATCTTGAACCAGAAAATTGTAGTGTAATCATTCCTAAGGAGATTATTGATGTTTGGCCAGCTAAACAGGCTGTTACATTATTTGATGAGCAAAACAGACCTGCTTTTTCCCATTTTGTATCTGTGGAAAACAAAAATAAACTCTTAAATCGTGGGTATATCGAAGAAATTACTAAAAGACAAATATTTTCTTATTTGAAAAGCAAACATTTACCAAAGCCTGAAAATTGGTATCAACTATTAAACTTATGGACGTATATTGAATCAGAAACCACCAGTTATAGTTCTAATACAAAACATGACAGCATAAATATTGTTCCAGTTCAAGGAAAAGAAGTGCTGTACTCTTCGAAGGAAATTGTTAGACTTGGGAAAAAGAAAATTCTTGAGTCCGATGAAGATTGGAGTTTTTTATCGACCTACTTACTAGTTGCTAATAATGATTGGTTTGAATTCCTTGCAACTCAAAAAACTCATGCTGAAGAAAATAGCGAAGAACAGTTACAGAACAAAATAGAACTATCATATAATGTTCTTAAAGCAATAGGTCTTGAAAATCCCAGTGATGCCAGTAAAGTTATAGATTATGCATGTGTTAAATTTTTCACTACAAATAGAATTGAGATACCTGGTTGTATTCGACTTGCACAAATAGCTGCTAGATTGGGGGTTGCTATTAGCAATTCATTCCTATTTGTGACTGAAGATCAAAAACTCCGTTCTAATTCTGATAATCTTCTATTCGATACAGATGGAACATTATCAACTATTTTGCCAGAGGAATGGGCGAAGAAACATTTACTACATCAGAACTACTCACAAAAATTCGTTTCATGTACTAAAGATGAATGGATTAAATGGATATCTTCTAAGAATGTAGATATTCAGGCATTTAAGCCTTTGATAAAAATCGAGAAGAATATAGTGGGCCGTAGAGAGATCAAACAAGAAGTTAGCATGCGTGGATATAATCGGGAACTCAATTTTGTGTATAAAACAAATTATTTTTTGATTGTTGACTGGGATTTTGATCCTACTCTGTGGGAACAATGGGAAACACTTTCAAAAGAAGATGTGAATTTCTGGGGCCATCTGCTTGAGCGTTTATTAGGTCAATCAAAATCCTTCTGGCCTGATACTAAAAATGTATATGTATTCCATATTTCTACCTCACACGATCGAAAGCTAATTGCATCTAAATCTGCATATGATCCTTTATTACCAGGTTGGATCTTAAAATTGCGTGAGCTTCCATGTGTCCCAGATACACGTGGTTTCTATCGGAGACCAAGCGAAATTTTTAGGCGTACTTCGAAAACAGAACCTCTGATGGATATAGAGAATTTTATTGATATCAAATATGATACTGAATCAAATCGTGACCTCTTAGTCATGCTTGGTGTATGTGATACGCCAATTGGTCCTGATGGTATACTTAATCGTCTTCGTGCACTCTCAAAATCAACTAATCCACCAATTCATGAAGTAGATAAATGGTACTTAAGATTGGATCAAATGCTAAATAAGTGTTCTACTGATGATTTATCGAAGATAAAAGATGCCTTCAGTAACGAAAAAATAATATTTACAGAAGCAGGTAATTGGGTTAATTTATCCAATGCCTTTTTAATTTCTGATGAGTTAGATGTGATTGGTTTTGAGACTATAAGGTCATCCGTAAAAGATCTTGTAATGTGGAGAAAAATTGAAATTTCTGAACGTCCAACAGCAGATCTTGCTATAAAGTGGTTAAAAGAACTTCCTGCGGACAAAAGTCTTGATAAGGATGACTTAAAAAGGGTTAAGACACTTCTTCAACTTCACGGAATGCGTATCTGGAATGAATGTGGTAAATGGCTTAATTTAACTGGGGAATGGACTTCTATTGAAAACTTTAATTATTCAATCACAATGCAATCACTTATTCCATGGAGTCATTTGCATGAATTTGTGAAAGAAAAAACTGCAGATTTTCTCAATTTATCTGGAGATCTAACATTGAATCCTCCGTTTTCTAATTATCCTTCTCTTGCCAGTCAAATAGAAAATCGATTCCGTGAAGACCCATTGTTTGTTAGTAATCCTGAAAAAAAAATGTGGCTAAATCAGCTAGGGCAGGATCTTTGCAGGATTGCCCGAGATGATGAAAATTCTGAGAAAATAAAGTCATTGGCAAAAGATATATCAGAAACTGTGTGGCAGGTAACTCCTGGCCTTGAAACCATTCCATACATAGATGGAGTGCCAGCTGGAACACCACGTAGAGTTGAAGTCATGTGGCTTGACAAAGTACTTTATGTGGACAATCTCCCAAAGGCAAAACTTGCTCGCCATGTTCCTGATGTGCTTGGTAAATTCTTCAATAATCCAAATATCACTGCTGCTTTAAATTATTGCTATAATCGCAGTCCTCAGGATGTGACAGAATATCTTGAGGAGAACTTTGATCTTTTACCACAGGAAAAGATTGAAACTCTGGTTCAAGATGAGAAGAAAATGGATAACGAAAATAAATTCAAATGTAAAGATGAAGTTTGTTCACAAGTAAATGCACATGAAGAGCAACATCTAACTGATGCATCGGTTTTCAGTGATGAAGGATCCGATGAGATTTCTTCAGACGATACTGTAATTCTAACTGTTGATAAAGATGATGATAATTTAGCAGAGCTAGAAACAATACTCGATGAATACTCTTCAACTTCAGATACTGATGAGGTTGAAGTAGAAGTTACAAGAAAACGCCAACCTCCAAAGCCACGAAAACAAAGTATAATGGAGCAGTTTGCATCAAGTCAGGGATACAAAAAAGAAGATGATAGCAATTTCCTCCATCCCAACGGCAACAGAATCAGCAAGGTCAATCATGGGAGTATCTTCCCATGGGAAAATATCTCTGCCTCAGGTGAAGTTATTTGCCGTTTCTGGCCCAAAGACCACTGTCTGGAACATGAACCCCTACAACTTGAGGCGGAACTCTGGGGTATGATTGACAAATATCCGGATACCTGTTCACTTATTCTTACTAACCCAGAAGGGAAGCCTACGCAATTATCAGGAGATGATCTTTGCTCCATGCTTGAAGATCGAAAAATAACTCTCCACCCGGCAACTTACCGCCTAGTGTATGAGGAGAGTTCCACATGAACGATGAACGCTCTCACATAGACCCCGAAGGAAAATATCCCTCTGATGGATTGAGCCTTGTGGAAGAAAACGCTGCAAAGGTATTGAATATGTTGCCTGGAGCCATAGTGGAACGTACAAGGGATTGCATCCAGATAGATTACGGTGGGGAGAATGGCATCGTAGCCCTTGTAACTGCAGAGGCCATCGAGTTTAGAATGCCTACGGTCGAGTGGACCATGGGTTCATACGGACCCGCTGCATCAAGCCGCCTGTGGAAACGGGTAAAATACAGCGAAATAACAGATGCTGAATTGGAATCCTTATTAAATGATGCTCTTAAACATAGAGCAAATGAATTCAAGAAATGCCTTTACTGCGGGCAAAGCTTCCCGCCTGAGCATAGACACCGTAATGTATGCCATGGTTGTGCTGAGAAACACTCAGGAGTTGTTCATTGATGAAATGGAAGCTTACAGATCATTTTCTGCTGATAAGAATGGAGGTATCTGATGAGTTCCTTGTTTAATGTTTTTGTCAGCTCGGTCCAGAAAGAACTTGAAGATGAGCGCCTGATCATCCAGAACCTTGTGAACACCGATCCATTTCTGTCGGCTCACTGTACGCCTGTTCTCTATGAATATGAACCGGCTTCAGCTGACAAAGCCCTGGAAGGTTGTCTGAGGTCTCTTGACAAATGCCAGGTGTATCTGCTTATAATAGGTGTTGAATATGGAAATCCTGCCGGTGAACTTTCAGTTACACATACAGAATACAGGCATGCAAAGCAAATAGGTTTACCAATACTGGTTTTTATAAAGGGTGAGCGTACAGTGAAAAGAGAGGAAGGTACGGATGCCTTACTCAGAGAGCTGGATGCTGACGGTTTCAAGTACAAGCGCTTTGGTAATGTAATAGAACTTCAAAGGGAAGTAAGAGCAGCATTAGTTAATCTCCTTCAAGAACGGTTCGGCATTGTTCCTACCAGTGACGAGAACCTGATAGCTGAGCAGACCATTGAAGCTACCTCCGAATTCGAGTCCCAGTCTCTGGTGAGGGTGCGCTGGAAGGAACTGGACCATGATATGGCCCGCAGGCTTGTGGCTGCAGCGGAAGATCGGAAAACGGAAGATGTATCTTCAGAAGAAACTTTGTCTGGCGTGATGTTGCGTGGTCTGGTCTGGCGCGAATCGGAGTCCGGGGAATATTATGCTACCGCTGCCGGTGTGGTGCTGCTGGCCAGGGATCCTTCGGCAGTTTATCCTCAGTGTCGTATGCTTGCAGATGCTTATCGCAGTTCTGAGCCGGATGGTGAACCACGAGATCATGAGGACATCAGAGGACCGATGCCTTTGGTAATCGAACGTGCAATTGCCTTTATTGACAGAAATACCAGGCATCCTATGAAAGTTATGGGACTTAACCGTGTGCGTCTTGATGAATATCCGGTGGAAGCCCTGAGGGAGGGTCTTGTGAATGCTGTGGCTCACAGGCAATACGAGGATGCCGGGCGCAAGATAATGCTTGAGGTATTCTCTGACAAGGTGATTATTTCCAGCCCAGGACTTCCACCTTCACCTATTACTCTTTCCAGCCTGCGTAAAGGAAAATATAAGCCGTGTTCCCGTAACCCTGTGCTGGCGCAATGTCTTTCCTATTTCCACCGGATTGAGGAGCGTGGCAGCGGTTTCAGACGTATGCGCGAGCAGATGCTTAATCATGGACTGGAAGTTCCTCTGATCGGAACCGATACAGGATATTTCCAGGTTACTTTCCGTGGACCGGGGGATGATATCGATCGTCTCCGTGTGCCGGACCAACTGTTGCTGGTCACTCCGGCCATGGAAGCTCAGTTAAACGAAAGACAGCGAGAGATGATACAGTTGCTTGTACAAGGAAAAGAGCTTACCAGCCGTGAGTGCGAAGCCGAGTTCGGCGTCACTCGTGCTGTTACATCTGTGGATTTCAGGAAACTGGTTGCAATGGGATTAGCTGAAAAAGTGGGAGCCGGTCGTTCCACACGCTACCGCCTGAAAGGAACGGTCTAATCGTCAAGTAATCGTCAAGTAAAACATGCTAATCGTAAAGTCAAAGGAGATGTGTGAGAACAATGACATGCTCTATTCGTCAAGTAATCGTCAACTTCTCCATTGTAATTGTAATCCAGGAGTTATACATTCATGAAAAAGAAACTTATCGAAGTCGCTCTCCCCCTTGAAGCCATAAACACTGCTTCAGCGCGGGAAAAGTCCATCCGTCACGGTCATCCGAGCACCCTGCACCTGTGGTGGGCGCGTCGTCCGCTTGCAGCAGCACGTGCAGTAATCTTTGCCCAAATGGTAGATGACCCTTCATCTCATCCAGAACTCTTCCCCACGGAAGAAGACCAGGAGAGGGAACGTCAGCGTTTGTTCAGACTGATAGAGGAACTGGTGCAGTGGGAGAATACCACTAACAAGGAAGTGCTCAACAGGGCACGTGAGGAGATACGCAAGAGCTGGCGTGCCACGTGTGAAGAGAACAAGGACCATCCTCAGGCTGCCGAACTGTTCAACCCGGACAAACTGCCGGCTTTCCACGACCCCTTTGCCGGTGGCGGTTCCCTGCCCCTGGAAGCCCAGCGTCTTGGCCTGGAGGCTTATGCATCTGACCTGAA
>AMWB02117836.1_pt2 | contig 38222 bp, 40 predicted proteins | sample 200311 | NCBI WGS metagenome assembly AMWB02 (sample SAMN02737377, study PRJNA173069) | bioreactor metagenome | biome: anode biofilm in microbial fuel cells | place: USA: California | collected 2010-12-16
CGACTGGCTGGTCCGATCGTACCTGCCGCTGAAAGTCGGTCAATCCTATTCCACCGGCGCCGCCGCCAAGGGGGTGGCGAATATCTACGGCACCGACCTGTTCGATCGGGTCAGCTACGACCTGCGTCCGGTCGACAGCGGCGCCGCGATGAGCATCACGGTCGAAGAGAAAAACTACTCCCAGTTGCGGCTCGGCTGGCACTGGGACGATGAGTACAAGTCCGAAGAGTTCGCCGAGTTGCTCAACGATAACTGGCTCGGCATGGGGATGGAGTACCAGGTGCACGGTCGGTACAGCGAGCGCCGCCGCCTGATCTTCGGCGAGCTGAAGGCCAACCGTATTTTCGCCACCTATCTGACCGGACAGATTCGCCTCTACACCGGGCGGCTCGAACGATCGCTGTTCGCTACCGATGGCAGCGGAGCCGGGCGCCGGATCGAAACGAAATGGGGCGGGCTGGCCCGGTTCGGCCAGCAGATCTATCGTCTAGGGACAGTCACCGGGCGATACCGGCGCGAACATGTCTCCTACGAGACGACTGAGCCGCACACCAAGTCCGCCTTCGAACTTTCCAGTCTGTCGCTGGAATCGCTGGTGGAAACCTACGACCGCTACCCGTTCCCGGCGTCCGGAAAACGGCATTTCTTCGAACTGGAGACGGCCAGCAAGTACCTCGGCGGAGAAGTCGACTATACCAAGTTGCACTGGTCGGTGGAAGCGTTCTTCCCACTCAGCGAGGTGGTGAATTATCATCCCCGCCTGATCCTGGGCTGGTCGCGCGAAGGGCTGCCTGCCTCGGAGAAATTCTATCTCGGCGGCCAGGAGTCGTTTGCCGGGTATCGCACCGATCGCCTCACCGGCGACAAGCTGTTCTCGCTGACCCAGGAGCTCCGCTTCCGTCTGCCGTTCCGGTTCTACACGACCTTTCGCTACGACCTGGGCGAAGTCTACGCCGACAGCGATGAGATCAAGCTCCGTAATCTGCGCCACGGCTTCGGCGCCGCGCTTTCCTACGACTCGCCGTTCGGGCCGATTGTCATCGGCTACGGCCGGGCCAGCAGCGATGATGATCGCCTCTATTTTTCGGCCGGGCTGGCGTTCTGATCACCACCGTCACACCCTCATAGAGGACCAGACTCCACATTTCACTTGACAGTGCGCCGTTGAGCGCGTATTGTGTGTATGAAAACAGCAGGTATGCTGAAAAGGGCGGCGGTCCTCTTCCTCACGGGCGACCGGTTCAACGCCGAAATTTTGAGTTCCAGATTCTCCGATCCCCATCCTTCACCCTTCAGTGGTATACGCGTAGTACACCCATTGAGAATGGAGGAATGCCTATGATGTATCGGTCTTGCCGGAAGGCGGGCGAGTACAGTCCTCGTTGGCGCCGGTAAAGACAAGCCAGGACATGGAGTCTGGCGCAGGATGTCCGCTCGCGTCCTGACGCCTCGGGAACCGCGTGATGCCCACAAGCCAGGAACGGCGAGACTCCGGCCGGCACGCCAGCCGAAAATCCGTCGGAGTCCGGGCGACGGTTCCCCACAAGAGTGACCCGGCGCCGGTCGAGGCGCCACCATTTGTCCGCAATACGAATGGACCCGGCGGCGTAACCTGCCGCCGGGCTTTGTTTTGAGCCATACCCTGAGGGAGACTCCCCATACCAATCAGCCTTCCCGCGGCGCCTAAGATGGCAGAATCATTTTCCCGGCTGCCTTTTTGGTGCACAGTTTTTCGCCTAACTGATTGCGCCGCAACGATTAAAATCCGTCCCGCACCCGCCCGCGGCCGGGCGGCATTCCCCTTGCAAATATGCCGGTGCAAGAAGGCAACTGTCTTGGCAGGGATGGACGCGATGAAGGTCAAATTCGTACTTACGATGGACGATGTCGAGGTGAACCACCAGAAGATCGACCAGCTCATTATGGACTGGGAGTCTGATGTCGACCAGCAGGAAATCCTCGAGGTGTCCCACCAGTGGATCACCACGCAGAACTTCCTGACCCGCCGCATGGTCGGCCTGACCCGCGTCGGTGAATCCTCGCTGACGATCGAACCGCTCGACGAGGATACGCATGCTTGAGCAAATCGGCCAGTGGTTCGGCGTTCTGCTGGAAAGCTCGGCTACCTTCGCCGATTTTCTGGGGAACGCCCGCGACTATATCCTCCTCCACTTCGGTCAGAATGGCCTGTATGCCGCCTATATCGCCACCGGCGTGCTGGGCGTGGTGATCATCTATCGCCTGGTCAGGATCACGCTGCTGGCCGTCAAGTACGTGGTGGTGCCGTCGCTGGTGCTCGCGTTCCTGGCCTCGCTGGTGCTCCCTTACAGCTTCGCGGCCGCTCTGCCCGTGACGCTCACTCTTTGTTCGCTGATTCTCCTGGTGAAGGCGTAACCCCACGCCAGTGGCGGACCGCCCCCAGTTTTCTCCCCGCAATCATCAAAGCGCAAAGCTCGCGTGAAACAGCGCAGCCCGCTCTCTCCCATGGCGTTAGCGCTGTTCTGAAACGCCGGTATCGTTCCGGCAGACCATTCGCATTAGCCCCTGATATACGCAGATGTCAACAGTGGGAGACGACGAATGAACAGCCCTGTAACATGCGTCAATTGTGGACGCGACCTGGAACAGAGACGCGGCACCTGGCTGTGCCCGAACTGCAATACCGAGACGGTCGACTTCCTGCCGTTTCGAGATGAAACGGAACAGGAGGGCTACGTCTTCATCGAATGCCCCGGCGCCACGCTGTACCAGTCAGGCACCGACCAGATCAAAGCCGGCGTTCGCTTCCTCAACGAGGACGATCCCACCCAGGGGCACGAGATCATCGATCACGCCGTCTACGCCCCCACTCATACCAAGCGGCGCCGTATCAAAGTCGAGGCGCTTGGCAGGATTCGCCGCTGTCAGGGGTGTCAGGATCTGACGGTGCGGATGCGCCGCCCCGAAGGACCGGACTTCTTCATTCCCTCGGCCAAACACCCGGGACGCAAAAAGCTGAAATCGGTCCTGCCGAGCGGCGACCGCTGACCATCCCCGCGCCGATTGTTCGCATGTTTCTTGAGGGGATTTGTCGTATACTGGCGCGATGAATAATCCCTCATTCGGACAAACCGCCCTGCGCGTGCTGGGACTCCTCGCCGCCATGGCGGCCGTCCTGGTGCCGCTGCTGTTCTTGGACTTCCCCGAAAACACGCGGTTCTGGCAGTCGCTGTTCAACGCCGGTCACGCGCCCGTGTTCGGCGTCCTGTCCCTGTTGTTCCTCGGCCTGTCTCTGGTCACCTTCGGCGACAATTTCAAAAAACAGATCTGGCACTATGTCACGGCCATGATCGCCGCCATCATTCTGGCGTTCGGCACCGAGGTCGCCCAGACATTCACCGGCCGCGATGCCGAAATGGGGGATGTCCTGCGGGACATCATCGGCGCCGTGGCGATCCTCGGCCTCACCATGACAGTCGACCGGAGACTGTACCCATCGCGGCGCCTTCCCACCGGCTGGCGGATCACCGTCACGCGCGTCCTGTGCATCCTCTTGCTGATCAGCCCGCTCGGTTCAGTGGCGATCTGGAGTATGGCCTATCGCGATCGCGACCGCATGGTTCCCCACTTGTACCGGTTCGACACCTGGCTCGGTCATCAATTCATGCGGGCCGAAGCCGCCGATCTGCGCGTGGTCGACCCGCCGGCCGGCTGGCCGGAGCCGGGCACCGGCAAGGTGGGACGCGTGACCTTTCACCCGACCCTGTATCCGCAGATATACATCGATGAAATCTATCCGGACTGGCGCGGTTACGACTCACTGCGCTTCGATCTGTACCTGCCGCGTCTCGATTCGTGCCGCCTGACCCTGCGCATCAATGACTGGCACCACAATCAGGAATACACGGACCGGTACAACCAAACGTTCTGGATTCGCCACGGCTTCACGCGCCTGGTCATTCCGCTCGCCGAGATTGCCGCCGCTCCGGCCGGCCGCCCCATGCAGATGGATCGGATCAAGACCGTTATTCTCTTCAGCCCGCAGCCGCCCGACTCCTTCAGTCTCTTTCTGGGCCCCATGGTCTTGTCGCGCTGATTCCGGCCGGATCGAAACTTTCGCTCCCTTGTCACCGTATTTTCTCTTACGAGACAGATCGACTGACCCAAAGGAGACTAACATGCGGCACCGCTGGTGGTACGCTATCCTGATGATGCTGGGGCTTACTTTCGTGTCCGTTGGCCCCGCCCACGCCGATGACGTGTTCGGCAACTGGTTCGGGAGAACCGAAAAGGGTTCCGGCGACCTGGAAACGGAAACGCGCGATCTCGGAGACTTCGTGCGGATCCAAAGCGAAATCGGCATCGACCTGCGGATCAGGATCGGGAGCCCGCAGAGTGTCTCCGTCACTATCGATGACAACCTCCTGGACAACATCAAGACCCGCGTCCGCGGCAAGACGCTGGTGATCACGTCGCGGAGTTCCTACAGCACGCACAAGAGCGGCGTCATCGAGATCACCGTCGCCAGCCTGGAATCGATCTCGCAGGAGGGCTCCGGCGATATCACGATCGACGGCCTCAACGGCGAACGATTCGAATTCGATCTCGACGGTTCCGGCAGTCTTACCGCCTCGGGCAAAGTGCAGGATCTGGAGATCAATGTGAATGGTTCCGGCGATGTCGACACCGAGGACCTCGCGGCCGACGAAGTCCGGGTCGAAGTCAACGGCTCCGGCGATGTCAAAGTAGCGGCCGTGAAATCGTTCGATGGCATCATTAACGGCAGCGGCAATATCGTCTACTTCGGCGACCCTGAAGATATCTCCACCAACGTGTATGGTTCGGGGAGCATCAGGCACCGCTAACGAAAGAAATTCACGTCACGGTTCATTCGTTTGTCGGCGGAAGGCCCGGCGCGACCGGTCTTCCGCCGATCCCTTTTTGACCCGCCATTATCGCCCCTAACACTCCATTTTGAGGTCGCCGGCCTGGGGCCGCGCAACAATCGGAAATTTCTTTCCGGGTGTGCCGTAAAGCATTGTTTGCCAATATCTTAGAATGATCATTTTGCTTGCCTTGTTTTCAACAATTGGGTATCTTTTGAGGTAAGAGCTTTGGGCCTATGAAACAGAAATCAAGCGGCAGCAGCAGTAGTCAACGGACCCCCAAACCGATCGCCGGAGCGCTCGATTCGCTCATCGGTTCGCTGGGGCTGACGGACAACTATTCCGGCTGGATGGTAGTCACGCAGTGGCCGCAGATGTTTGCCGGCGCGATCGCCCATCGCGCCCATGCCTTCAAGTACGAGAGCGGCACGCTCTACGTGGCCGTGGAGGATGCCGGCTGGCGACAGAACCTCTCCATGGAGTCCGAGGCCATATTGCAGAAGATTCACAGCTATCCGTTCGGACGCGTGGTCAAGCACCTGCGTCTCGTGCGGAGCGAGAAAGGATAACACCACAGATGGCGACCGAAGTCGAAGAAGCGACCAAGAAAACCAAAGGGAACGGTACCGGAAACGGCAACGGCAATTACGATGCCTCCAGCATCACCGTCCTCAAAGGACTGGAAGCCGTGCGCCATCGTCCGGCGATGTATATCGGCGATACCGGCCAGCGCGGATTGCACCACATGGTGTACGAAGTGGTGGACAACTCGGTGGATGAGGCGCTCGCGGGCTACTGCGATACCATCACTGTCGAGATCAACAAGGACGGATCGATCACCAACAGCGACAACGGGCGCGGTATCCCGGTCGAATTACATCCCGAGCAGAAAGTCTCCGCTCTCGAGGTCGTCATGTGCACGCTGCACGCCGGCGGCAAGTTCAGCCACGACAGCTACAAAGTCTCCGGCGGTCTGCACGGCGTCGGCGTGTCGGTGGTGAACGCCCTCTCAGAATTTTGCTGGGTAGAAGTCTCTCGCGATGGTGCCCTGTGGCGCCAGGACTATCGCCGCGGCGTCCCGGTCAAACCGGTCGCCAAAACCGGCACCAGCAAGAAGAACGGCACCAGGACCTGCTTCATGCCGGACTCCGAGATCTTCTCCAAGATCGATTTCAAATTCGATATCGTCGCCTCTCGCCTTCGCGAGCTGGCCTTCCTCAACAAAGGCCTCGAAATCATCCTGATCGACCATCGCAGCGGCAAGGAAGTCTCGTTCAAGTACAAAGGGGGACTGGCCGCCTTTGTTGAATACCTCAACGAGAACAAGGCCGTGCTGTTCACCAAGCCGATCCATTTCCAGAAGTCGCGCGATGACATGGAAGTCGAGGTGGCGTTGCAGTACAACGACGGCTACTCCGAGTCGGTCTACTCCTACGTCAACAACATCAACACCATCGAGGGGGGCACGCACCTCACCGGGTTCCGCACCGCCCTCACCCGTACCATCAACAGCTACGCCTCCAAGAACAACCTCTTCAAAAAAGAGAATGTCCAGCTTCAGGGCGACGATTCCAAGGAAGGACTGACCGCGGTCGTGTCGGTGAAAGTGCGCGACCCGCAGTTCGAGGGTCAGACCAAGACCCGCCTCGGGAACTCCGAAGTGCGCGGCGTGGTGGAGTCGATCACCAACGAGTGCCTGGGCGAATTTTTCGAGGAAACCCCCTCGGTCGCCAAGAAGATCGTCGAAAAGATGGTGCTGGCCGCCGCCGCCCGCGAAGCGGCTCGCAAGGCCAAAGAACTGACCCGCCGCAAGACGGCATTGGATACCGCGGCGCTCCCCGGCAAGCTGGCCGACTGCAGCTCGCGCGATCCCGAGTCCAGCGAAATCTACATTGTCGAGGGAGACTCGGCCGGTGGCTCGGCCAAGCAGGGGCGCGACCGCCGCTTCCAGGCGATCCTGCCGCTGAAGGGCAAGATTCTCAATGTCGAAAAAGCCCGTATGGACAAGGTCCTGTCCAACGAGGAAATCCGCACCCTGATCACCGCGCTCGGCTGCGGCATCGGCGAGGAGTTCGATGCCGAGAAAGTGCGCTACCACAAAGTCATCATCATGACCGATGCTGATATCGATGGCTCGCACATCCGCACCCTGCTTCTGACCTTCTTCTTCCGTCACATGCGCGGGCTGATCGACCTGGGGCGCATCTACATCGCCCAGCCGCCGCTCTTCCGCATCCGTCACGGCAAGAGCGAGCAATTCGCCTACTCCGATGAAGAGCGGGACAAGATTCTTAAGAAAATGCCCACCACGGGGCTCGCCGTGCAGCGCTTCAAGGGCTTGGGCGAAATGAACCCCGAGCAGCTCTGGCGGACCACCATGGACCCGGAAATCCGGACACTCCTGCAGGTCTCCTGCGAAGAGGGGGCCGCCGCCGAGAACCTGTTTACGGTGCTGATGGGGACCGAGATCGAGCCGCGACGGGCCTTCATCCAGGAAAACGCCCAGTACGTGCGGAATCTGGACGTTTGATGGCAACGGGCTGAGCTAATTCTGGGAGGACAGTATGCATACTACCGAGTTCGCTACTTCAAGCACTCTAAGGACCGTGTTTCAGAAATCGGAACACGCAACGATCTGTGCGCCGTTCTTCTCCGAGGATGGAATTGCACTTGTCCGAGATCTCCTGATGAAAGCTAGGGAAGTCGATGTCATAATGCGCATGGATATTCTCAATTGGGCCACAGGACACGCGAATCTGAAACATATGAGTGAATTTGTTGCGAGTCTAAGTGCTGCTGGAGTCTCACCGAGAATCTTTGTAAGGCCGACACTACATGCCAAAGTCTATGCAAGCAAGAGTGATGATCACGCTTACTTTGGGTCCGCCAACCTGACGCTCGCGGCATTCGGATCGAACATTGAAGTTATGACGTATTGTGATGCGGCCGACTGCCAAGCCATACATTCGCTGCTGAACAACATTACTGGCATGTCACTACCTTACCCGCTTGCCGACTTCACGGCCATAGTGAAGGTAACTACTGATGTAGTAGAGGCTGTTCGGAAGAAAGTCATATTCGACCCTGAGGAAGACGGTGATTTCCTTACAGCGGTTACGCTGTTCTCTGAGGAACTTCACCGAGTTAACAAACAGAGGAAGGGCTCGAAAGGGCGTGCTCCTTCTGTCAAGGGCGCGATACACCCTGATTCAGAGAATAATCTCGTCGAGATCGGCAATGGCTGGCCAACGATTGAAGAGTTCATTTCCTACTGTGATGCTCAGAAGGACGACAGAGCTAAAGCGGTGGTTGACCGCTTCAATGGCGCGAGCAACCTCCAGGGGCACATAAACCATCTGTTTCACGGCGCGCTTTTCTTTTTCCATGAGCACCCCGAGATGATAAACAAAATCCCCGACGATCTAGCAAACCGAGACCGTGTCATCTGGTCGGAAGAACCCTGGGTAGCCAATTGGATTACCTACCTTCGCAGACACGAGAACGAGTTCTATCACAACATAAACTTCAGCTTTCATACCCTCACCCAATACCTTCCCAGTTCGCTAGGTGGCGCTCAGACGAGCGGTGGTGCCACAAGTGGCAATTTCAAGAAGATAATGCCTCTCCTCGCAAGGATGATGAAAGAACGGATGAAATGATAGCGATAAATCGGATACACCACTCAAACTGCCTGGACGGCCTTCCGAAGCTGGAATCTCATTCGGTAGCAGCCATTCACACTAGCCCACCATACAATATCGGCCGCGACTACAACGGGTACAACGACTCCCTTGAGAAGCGCGAGTACCTCGAATTCATCAACGGTGTCGTCAGCGAGATGTATCGTGTTCTTCGCCCAGGCGGAAGTCTCTTCTGGCAGACGGGTTATACCAGTTTTGATGACGGCTTCATCTATCCAATTGATCACCTTACCTTTCATTGTTTCACGAATGCCGGTTTCAAACTGAAGGACCGTATCATTTGGCGATACTTTGGAGGAATGTCGTTCAAACAGAAATTCACCAACAAACACGAGACGATTCTGTGGTGGGTGAAGCCGGGAGCCGAATGTCACTTCGACGTCTTTCCAGTACGGGAGCGGTCCCGGGAATTTGACCCTCGTAACAATTTGTTCGGGCGAAATCCAGGCAATGTCTGGGAGGTCGACCGAGTGGCTTTTGGCTCCCTAGAGCAGACGTCCCATATTGCGGTCTTTCCTGAAGAAATCTCAGATCGAATTGTGTCGTCCGCCACTCGCGAGGGCGATCTCTGTCTGGACCCCTTTTCCGGGAGTGGGACTCTCTGCAAAGTGGCCAAGACGCGCGGTCGTGATTTCATAGGATTCGAGATTGCGGATCAGTACTATTCAGATAGTACTAAGCGCTTGTCTCTGGTCCCAACTGGTGAGTACCGGAATATTCTTTCGGCTCTAGTGAAAATCAACGCGTTCGAGGGAAACGGCAGATCGTTGACTCTGCAGAAGCTCCACACTCATTTGGAGCTGCTATTGCGCAATCTTTCACTCGATAAAGCAAGCATCTTTGAGAATAGCGACGAGATTGAGTGGATTAAGACAAGGACTGATTCATTTTCAAAATCCCGAAAAATCGCGTTCTGGCGGGCCACCGACGAGTTCTTTGGATCATCGAGTAATGCAGGCCATCCGCTATTTGTTCTGAATCAGTGCCTTGAGTATGCCTTCAAGCTGACACGGGTTCAAAATGGTGTAATGCGGTTGCACAAGATATTGGCTTGGTACGATGAATACCTAGAGCGTCGCGATTCACTGAATGAGGACCTGAAAGCGATTTTTTCGGAGGAAAAGGAATCGTTCCTTCGGGCCGGAGTTCGCATAACGCTTCGAAATAAGTTTCGCGAGGTAAGAAGCTCGACCAAGAAGGCAGGCCAGAAGAAATCTCCCCAGACGAGCTTCATCTCGTAGCGCACCCGTCCGACTGCTGCCCGCCCATCACTCACGTTGAACTGTTTTGAAAATCCCTTGTTCTACATCTCGAATCGCACAAAGACAAGGAGACTCCATGTACCGACAGACCCGCCGCGTCCTGATCGTCACCACCTCACTCTTCGCCCTCACCTCCGCCGCTTTCGCCATCGGCTCCGGCGAAGAGACCCCGGAGGACAAGGCCGCCAAGTCCGATAAGAAGGCGGTCGCCCTGTACAACGATGGCGTCAAGGCGATGGCAAACGCCCGTGCTATTGGTCTTAAAGGGGACTCGGCCTTCGCCTACAACTACCGCGCCACCTCCGATGCCAGAGCGCGCAAGGAGTTCGACAAAGCGGTAATCAAATTCACGGCCGCGCTGGAGCTGAAACCGGACATGCCGGAGGCATACAACAACCTCGGCTACTGCTACCGCAAGCTCGGGGAACTGGACAAATCGCTGGCCGCTTACGAAAAGGCAATCTCGCTGAAGCCGGATTTCGCACAGGCGCGCGAGTATCGCGGCGAGACCTGGCTCGCGCTCGGCCAGCCGGACAAGGCGAAGGGTGAACTGGATTTCCTCAAACAGATGCGCTCCCCCTTGGCCGACACGCTCGCCCGCGCGATTGAGATTTATCAACTGGAGAAGGTGAACAAAAAGATGGGGAGCCGCTGAGCGAGCGGCAGTCTACTTCGTCTGATTCGGTGAATCCACATCCGCCTGAGTGTTTTCTTCGGGCGGTTTCAGGATATGGTCCGGCACCACGGTCTTGGGCAGAAACAGCCCCAGCCAGCGCTGGTACCATTTCCACTTTTTTCTCTCTTCCTTGAAGAACTTTTTGAGCCGTCGCTCCTTGGCCAGCGCCACGGCGTCATAGGCTTCGATCTTCTGAATCATGATCTCGATCGAGGGGCGCTTCTCGAGCGCCGAACGAAACGTGTCGTAATCCCGAATGTTGAAAATGCTCTGCACGATCGGTTCGAAAAACACCAGCGCCTGCGCGCCGATGAAGTTGAGCGGTTTGACCGACTCCAGGAACAGGATCGCCGGGACGGTCATCCCTCGGTCGACCACCTTGCGCGCCACTTTCTCCAGCACCGCATGTTCTTCCTCCGGCAGCGGATCCTGCTCCGGCGCGGGCAACTCCATACCATCCTTGAACAGGCTCACGCGGTCTTCCCCCCGCCGGTGGCGGCCTGCGGCGGTTTCCCGATCCGCGCCTTAATGAAGGCCGTCACTTGCTCGGCATTGTTGTCGAACAACAGGAACAGCCCGCGGAAATTCTCCAGCCGCGACTGCTCCGCGAACGGCGACAGCAGAATGCCGTTCCGGTCCGGCCAGCAGCTCCGATACATCGGCCATTCCTTGGTCAGCGTGTGGGTCGTTGTTTTCACGATAATCCGTCGGTCCGACAGCCGATACCGGGTCGGGAAATAGAACTTGGCCAGCGAGAGCAGCAGAATCACCAGCGCCAGCACCGTGAACATCCGCGACTCCGTCGCCAGATACACGAGCACCGCGATCACCACGATCAGCAAGGATGCAATCGCGGCGGCCAGCGGTTTCCGCTTCATGGGATGGCAGGTCCACTCGAGCACGGCGCCCTCATCGGGCGGCGCCGCCTTCGTGTCGCCGTTTTCGGTTCGCGCGTCGACCATCGGCATCAGGCCTTCGGCGGCTCCGGGCTCCGGTACCGTTCTTTTTTCACCTTCTCCATCATCTCGAGCAGTTCGGTCGGCTGGATCAGCTTCTTTTCCACCATCAGCCGCACGATCGCTTCCAGCGCCAGGTTGTTGGACAACGCCAGTTCCTCGAAACTGACATCCCGTTCCTTGCCGTCGACCACCATCTTGATGGCCACTTTCTTGTCGTCCACGGCGTCTCTTTCTTCTACAGGTTTTCCGGTCTTGGGTTCACGGCCGATCCGGCGCGGAGCGGAGGACGTCCTGCCTAGCGTGACCCAGCGTTACGTCCGGGCGAAAGCGGCTGCGCCTGCCCCGACTCGATGCGATACAACGGCATCTCGATATTCTCTCGGTGCGCCCCGAACGCCAGCCGCCCGGCCGTCCCTTCGAAGCCGCTGATGGCCGCCAGTTGTTTGACCAGTTGGTCCCGCGTCTGGGCTCCCTTCCCCACCGCCTGGGCAAGCAGACGAACCGCGTCATGTCCCAGACACGCCAGCCGGGGCGGTTTCTTTCCGTAGCGCGTCAGATACGTTGGCGCAAACCGCAAATACGCCTCCGATTCCCCCTTGTCCATGAACGGCGAGGGGAACACGCCGCCCCGCGTGATGTCGGCATCGAGTCCGAACAGCGCCTCATCCCCCCAGCCATCGGACCCCAGTAACGCACCGCGCAGGTTGTAGAAATTCAATTGCGGCAGGATCAGACGCAACTGGTCTGAGTTCCCCGGCAGAAACAGGCAGTCGACTCGCGCGGGCGTGGCATCCGCCTCCAGCGTGTCGCCGTTGTCGTTCACGTACAGGGCCGAATCATCCAGCCGTCCGAGCAGGATCGACTTGATATCCCGGATATACACGCCGAAATCCCTGTCGCGCGTCCGGTAATACTCCGTCGCTACGACCTTTCCGCCCAGTTCCCGGAAGCGCCGTTCGAATGCCCGTGCCATGGTCAGGTTGTCCGCTTGCGACGAGGTCATGATGACGGCCGAATCCGCCTGCAGATTGCGCACCGCATACTCGGCCATCACGACGCCCTGCAGTTCGACATTGGGAGAAAGCTGGAAGGAACTTTCGCTGAGCAGCGTGAGTCCCCCTTCGGTCGCCGCCGGCGCCAGCAACGGGAGTGACTTGCACCCCAGCGCGGCGCAGGCCACGGCCGTCTCTCCGCTGGTGAGCGGCCCGACCACGGCGTCTACATCGGCGTCCGCCAATCGCGCCGCCAATTGCCCGGCCGCCACCGGCTCCCCCTTGGTGTCGAACGGCATGATGCGGATCGGGCGTCCCGCCTCTTTGCGGAAACTCTCCGCCGCCACCATCGCGCCGTTCAGTATCTCTTCGCCGAAGGTCGCCAGCTCTCCGGAGAGCGGCACCACCACGGCCACCACCAACTCCTGCCCAAGCGGCACCGGCCCGTGCGGCAGAACGGTCGAACCGCGCATCTCCTCGGGACAGAGCGCCAACAGCTTCGCGGCATCTTCATTCTGGTGAATACTCAGGAGTCGCGTCCCCAGCAGCCGCGCCGCACGGCACCGCTGCGGCTCCGGCAAGGCAGCGATCTTGCTGATATCCACCTTCAACCGGGGGTTGGCTCGATACGCCTGGTCGAGCGACTGCAACGCCAAATGCAGCAGTCTGGCATCCGACCCGCGCGACAACGCGTCCAGGTATCTGGCGACCGCTTTGTCCGGGGTCCCTGATGCATACTGAATATTGCCGGAGAAAAACGCCGCATGCGCCAGATACGGCGACTGGGGGAACTCCCGTTCCAGGCGACGGAACGCCGCCTGGGCATCGGTGAAATTCCCGGAGTGATAGAGCGCCTTGCCGTAATTGAAAACGAGAAAGGGGATCTTCGCGGAATCAGTCGGCGTTTCCAGTTGGCCCGCCAGCCGCCGGGCCGCCTCGGCGAACTTCCCCTGCTGCATCAGCACCAGGCCGTCGTCGGCCGGAACTGCGCCGGTCGCCGTCTGAGCCGGCACCGCTGCCGCCCAGACCGCCGCCAGCAGCGCGGCCATCACCATCACTCGAACAGGCATCTACAACGAGTACTTTCCGAAATCCTCGGGGTTGATTCGCTTGAGGCGCTCCCGCAGTGATTCCGGATCGGTGGGCATGTCGATCGACTCGGCATCCCCTTCCCGCAGCTTGATATCGAACAGGTCCTCGTTGACGAAAATGGCCGCGCCCGTCTTCAGCGCCAGGGCGATCGAATCCGATGGCCTGGCGTCGATCTGACACGACTTCCCGTCGATCTGCAGGTGAATCACCGCGTAAAAAGTCTGCTCGCGCAGCTCGGTGACTTCGATCCGTTCCACCCGGGCGTTGAGCGCCTCGATGACACGCTTGAGCAAATCATGGGTCAGGGGGCGCTTGGACCCAACCCCGGACAGCTCCATCGCGATCGCCCAGGCCTCGGCGTGGCCGATCCAGATCGGCAACACCTTGTTCAGCCCGGACGGCGACAGCACCACCACCGGCGTGTTGGTCGTCATGTCCAGCGCCAACCCCTCCACCTTGACTTCAAGCATCTTCATGGATCAGCTTTTCTTGATCACCCACAACTTCAGGTTGGCGATCACATCCTTGTCGATCTTCACCGGCACCGTGTACACACCCAGCGCCTTGATCGGCTCGTCGAGCTGAATGGCCCGCTTGTCGATCATCACACCTTCGGCTTCCATCAGCGCCGCGACCTCGTGAGCCGTCACCGAACCGAACAGCTTTTCCTCTTCGCCCACCAGCACCTCGACGGAAAGGGACAGACGCTCGATCTTGTCCTTCACCACTTCGGCCGCCCGGCGGCGCTTCTTCTCGCGAATGGTCTTCTGCTTGTCGATCTCGCCGATCGCCTTCAGGTTCGCGCGCGTGGCCGGAATCGCCAGGTTGCGCGGGAGCAGGAAGTTCCGGCCGTAGCCGTCCTTCACATCCACCGTCTGGCCGGCCTGGCCGACGGCCTCGACATCCTCTCGCAGGATTACTTTCATGGTAACCTCACTTCTCAATATACGCTACAAATCTACGTTTCGATACTCATGTTGGCGGCGTTCAGCTTGCGCCAGTCGGCGAAGCTGTCGATAAACCCCAGCAGCACGGTCACCGCCAGACCGACAATCTGGGTGAAAAACAACAACAGGAAAAACATGATGCGGAACAGCCGGGTCACCCCGAACTTCCGCAAGTAATACTCGATCACGGACAGCCCGCTCACGCAGTAGAAAAACGCCGTGATGATGATCGCGTTGTCGGCGACCAACTGCAGCGTTTCGCCGCCCCAGAGCCGGGTCAGGATCGCCGCGATCAGCACCGGCGTGAACCCGAACGGCATTTTCCAGAGGACGAAGTTGTCCACGCCGGTTTCGGGGCGGTCCGCCCGCGCGTTGCGGTGCAGGAACCACAGATAGCCGATACTGAACTGCGTGACCGCGCTCATGATCACTGAAGTCGGCGTCAGGCGGATCAGCCCGTCCAGAATCCGCTTGAACGTGTCGCCGTAGCTCTGCACCATCTCCGGCGTGTAGCCGCTGGCCAGCATATTGTTCTGCAGGTCGCTCTGCATGGTCGCGCCGAGACCGGTCAGATACATCTGCGTCTGCTCCCAGCGCGGCAACAGCTCGATCAGCGCCAGCGCCGCCAACAGCAGGAAGCTGATGACGTACACCGTCGTGCGGCGCCGTTGCGCCAACGTCAGCCGTCCGGCCACCAATGCGACCAGCCAGACCGAACTCCACGACGTCACGATCAGGGCGACATCGGCGCCGCCGGTCAGCGCGGCCGCCAATACGGCGCCCCCCAACCCGCCGAGCCACAACGGCAGGGTGCGGCTCTGATACGCCAGATCTGCTATCGAGTAATACAGGTACATAGCCAAGAAGTAGGCGATGATCGAACTGAGCGCCACCGCCGCCACCGAACCCTCGGGCGCAAACGCCCCGACTTTCAGTGCCGGATACAGCAGCATGGCCGTCACCGCTCCACCGATCTTCAGTCCGGTAAGCTGCGGTTCGGCCGGCCCGGTCAACGCCGTCTCGTTCACCGGTTTAGCGGTACGACTCGCTCGCGAACGGCAGAATGGCCATGTGACGACCCCGCTTGATCGCCTGGGTCAGCTTCCGCTGATGGGTCGCACAGTTGCCGGAAATCCGGCGCGGCACCATCTTGCCCCGTTCGGTCATGAACCGACGCAGCAGCCGTTCGTCCTTGTAGTCGATAAAGTTGATCTTGTTCTCGCAAAAGCGGCAGACTTTCCGGCGCCGCTTGTCGCCGAAATCGCCCGATCCGTATTTTTCACCACGCATGGTCAATCCTCAATCGCTTAGAGTTGCTCGTCATCAGTCTGGTTGTCACGGGGAGCCGCAGGCGGCGGCACAGCGGCCGGCGGTTGAACTGCCGGCGGCACGACCGCGGCAGGCGCCTGGGGCGCCGCCGGGGTCACCGGAGCCGATGGCCGGTTGTAGTATCCGCCCGGACGGTCGCCGCGATCCCGGTCGCCACGATCCCGATCGCGATCCCCACGACGCGGATACCGGCGCCCTTCGCCGTCCTCATCCCGGTCCCGGCGATACCGCTCCCGGTCCTCCCGCTCCCGCTCCTCAAGACGAGCTGCAAATTCCTTCTGGCGTTCCCGCACCGCCGCCGGGTCCCCTTCGAACAGAATCGTCAGGTACCGCAGATACGGCTCCTCGATCCGGTAGTACCGGTCGAGAATCGGGACAATCGCCCCGGTTGATTCGAAGATCAGACTGGCGAAGTATCCCTGCGTGAGTCCCGCCACGGGATACGCCAGACGGCGGGTGCCGATCCGGTCATCGAAAATGATCTTGCCCCCGTTGGAGACGATGAGATCCGTTACCGCCTGTACCTGGCGGTCGATCGTCGCATCATCGGCCTGGGGATTGACAATAAAGGTGGTCTCGTAATAGCGCACGAGCGTACCTCCCTTTGGACGTTGGTTAAGGTTCAAACGGCCCCGTCGGCGCTACGTGTTGTTCGACGGAGCAGGGTTAACATTAAATCGTGACATCGCCTCTTCCAGGCGATGGTCTATGGCAAAGAGCACGGCCTCCGTGGCGCGCACCAGCATCTCGTCGGCCAGCTTGCGCTCGGATTCCGAAAAACGCGAAAGGACAAAATCGACAATATCCTTCGCTTTGTCAACAGGTCCGAGCCCCATTCTTAGTCTTGGAAACTGATCAGTCCCAAGGGATTCTATGATCGAGGCGAGCCCGTTGTGCCCGCCATCGGAGCCCCCCGGCCGAAAGCGCAGACTCCCCAACGGTAAGGCGAAGTCATCCACCAGCACCAACATCTGGTCAGGAGCTATCCGCAACTCCTCCAACAACTTAATAGCGGCGTTGCCGGAGCAGTTCATGTAGGTCTTGGGCCAGGCGATCCAGACTGATTCCCCCCCCTTGTCGGCTTTAGCCAGCCAGTACTCCGGAAAATCCTGCTTGGGCCCAGCCTTCAATTCGGCGGCCACCCGGTCCCCCAGTTCGAACCCGAGATTGTGCCGGGTCCCGACATACCTCTTCCCTTTGTTGCCAAGGGCCAGCAGTAGAGAATACATGATACCGGAGATTACTACTTGCGGAGCCAAATCAAAGTGTTATTTGTTGTCATGGGCAGGATGTGATTGCCGATACCAGCCAACACATTAGCTTGATGCAGAAGGGGTGAGAGTGTGAAGAGCAGGCGAGACTTTGAGGAATTCTCTGTCGGTCAACTGAAGCTCCTGAGTAATCACTTGGACGAGCAAGGGCTTCCAGGACCAAGGCTGCAATCACTAGCTGTATACGTTTGTGGATCGTATGGACGGTTGGAGGCCAATCTCCACTCAGATTTGGATCCGTTTTTCGTGAACACCTATGTACCGGATGCAGGCAAAGAAAGGGAACACGGCACAAATCTGAGCCGGCTAGACCTCTTAGAGTTCTGGGGGAAGTACATCAACGTAACGCGCCGACTGCAGTTTGCACCTCCGTCCCGAGATGGAGCTTATCTGCATGTGCATGAAATTCGGGAGATGCAAGAGAGGCTCGGAGGGCCCGAGGATGACGCCACGAATGAATTCACTGCGCGCATGCTCCTGATTCTCGAAAGCCGGCCAATCTGCAATCCCGATACATATGACAGCCTGGTTGGTCAAATCCTAGACTTCTATTTGGGAGACCTCCACGATCATCCGCTCAATTTCAAACCGACTTTTCTGATGAATGACATAATTAGGTACTGGAAGACGATGTGCCTGAACTATGAATATGCAAGGCGCCAGAAGCAATTGGACATGGACAAGACAGAGAGTCCTGAGGAAAAACGCCGCATGCAGGCAGACATTCGCCTGAAGCACCTCAAACTCAAGTTCTCTCGATTGTTGATTTGCTACTCGATGATAATCCCGTTAGCAGCAAATAGCACGACACCACGAGAGACTATTCGCACATTAGTGTCGCTGACCCCAACTCAAAGGCTTGGTCAGATGGAAGTGGCAAGTGAAGTGAGGCCACATATCGCTTCGGCACTTGACTTGTACGAGCAATTCCTTATTCTTGTTGCCCGACCAGAGATTCGCGATGAGATTCTGGCACCGGAGTTTCGGCAAGAGCAACTTGACAGGGCACAGCAGTTCTCTCAAGAGATCTTCACCTTGCTACAGAAAACTGCGGACCCGAACATGTTTAGATTCGTTGTAATATGATATGACGCGTTTTGTATATGCCATTTATGTGAACTGTGGTAGCGTGGGCGCTTGCCTTGACGCGGTCCGACTGTTGGCTAACCCGCAATCAAAAAGGTACTCGCATTTGACTGTAAGAGGGCCTTACAGTAGGCGGCTTAGTGCACGCTACATCCGCGGGTTCAACAAGCACCTGAGCGTTAATGACATAGTAATTGACGGTGCGGGGAACTTCTTTTCTGAGTCACAAACTACAGTGTTCTTTAGATGCAGGGCGGATCATCTCAAACCGATTTGGCGAAAGCCTGACTACGAGGGATTCAACCCGCACATTACCGTGTACAATAACGGTGACAGGAAGTTCGCCACTCGACTATTCGAGGTCGTAGCTGGTTATACATATCGCATTCGATGCGGTGCTGGGGAATTGTCCGAAATCCCAATCGGCAACGGTGAAAATGGGCTGTTGATCGACCAGATCAAGGTGAGTCAACTGCCTCCTGAGATCGACCTTCCAACGGACTTTAGGGATTCCGTGCTCCGATTGTCGTCGAAAGAGCGCCTCGTCTACGTGGATCGAATTTGCGCCTATATGCACTCAAAGCTGTCCTGTAGTCCACGATAAGCCTCAGCTAATCGAAGACAGGGGAGATGTGATTGATAAAGAGAGTCCTGGCAATTGACGGTGGCGGCATCAAGGGTGCATACGCCGCGGCCTTTCTTGCAACGGTAGAGGACTTGATAGGAATAGGTATCGCAGAGCGTTTCGATCTCATTGCAGGAACCTCTACCGGAGGGATCATAGCGATCGGTCTCGGCCTCGGAATTCCGGCGAGCAGGATCGCTGACCTGTACAAACGCTTGTCAAATGACATATTTGGGGGAGGGCGGCTTCTCGCGAGAATGAGGCAGGTAGGAATGGCAGCATATGACTCAGCGAGACTCCACGATGCACTTGTGAGTGAATTCGGGGGACGCAAACTGGGTGAGTCAATGACTCGGCTTGTCGTGCCATCGTTTGATCTGGAACAGGGGAGGATCCGTCTATACAAGACGGCACACCATCCTGACCTAATGCAGGATTATAAAGAGACGGCCGTGCAAGTCGCTATGGCCACATCTGCAGCGCCGACGTACTTTCCAATTCACAAATCCTCATCCGGCACACCCGTTGTTGATGGTGCTGTATGGGCGTGTAATCCATCCGCAGTCGCAGCGGCAGAATCGATCGGCGTGCTGCGATGGCCTGCCGCGGACATACGACTGCTTAACATCGGTTCCCCAGATGAAACCTACTGTCCTCCTAAATCAGGATATTTCGGTACGGGCCTGCTTCTCTGGGCTCCTCGGATTGTCCGGCTGTTTATGCGCGCCCAGTCGTCAGCGTCCATTGGAATCGCCAAGACACTACTTGGACCTGAAAGGGTGACACGATTTTGTCCTGTGGTTGCGAGGGGGCGGTACGGTTTTGACGATGTGACGTCGCTAGATCGGCTATTGTCGCTCGGAGCCGAAGACGGAAGACACGCTAGCCCTGAACTGTTAGATACCTTTGAACTTCTCACTCCAAAACTCGAGTTTGTCCCTGTCCATCATCTCTAACGGCTTTCAGCTCAGCGGCCACCCGGTCCCCCAGTTCGAACCCGAGATTGTGCCGGGTCCCGACATATTTCTTCCCTTTGTTCCCCAGCGCCAGCAGCAATGAAATCATGAGTGGGAGTCTAATGAAAACGGCGTGCTTAGTAAAGCCTGGAAGAGTCGGGCGGGCGGCGGGAGAGACTGTCCGCCTGCTTACTGCGCTTCACGAACGCGCTTCCCAAGTGCATGACAGTTGCATTGCCGGAGCGGTCGCATGCTCCGACAGAAAAGGTCTGCGCCGCTGCGCCGGACAAGTCAAATACCCAACTGTACCCGCCATAGCTAGTGTCCGGGGCTTCTTTGACGGGACGTGCCCGATGGTACTGCCCGTCGGCGTCCTGATACGAACCGAACGGAAACGAGAAGAGTGGCTCATCGGAGGTCACCATGACCCCCAACTCTTCCTGGGACACTTCCAGCCGGGGAGGCTCGAAATCGGTCAGCCCCAGCGTCGCCTGCGCTCCCTCCAGCGCCGTCACATAGCGGTACCTGACGTTCGGGAAAGCCGCGCTCATATCACGGAGCCCCCCCTGCACCACCCGGCAGAACTTCGCCAGATCATCAAAAGAATGCGCATATGCCGCCACCATGACATTCTCACCATTGGCCGCTCTTCGAAAAGCCCTGGCGAAGTCTAGGTCGGAAACGCGATAGCCCGGCAGGCAACGAAAGATGGTCCGCTTGAGCGAACCGGGGCGCTGATAATCGAGAGTGTCTGGGCGATACCAGTTCCAGTTCGACGGAGCTCGAGACCAGTCGTAAAGATTCCCCGCTGGATCGGAGGAGATATGGCCGCTGTCCGAACTCATCGGCGCGGCGTTGGAAAAGTCGAAGGGCACCACATCATCGAGCCAGCGCGAGAGGTCGGCGTTCTCCCAGTTCCACCCGGAGCGATATACGACCGGATAAACACCCAGTTTGCCGATCACCATCGCCATCATCTGCTCGGCCATCTCGATATCGGTTCCGTGATTGTACTTGGTGCCGTCGAAGGTCGTTAGCTGTTTCCAGCATCCTTCCCCGGTCACGCCGTCGGTCACACACCAATCGTCGGAGTGGAAATGCCAACCGCGCATGTCCCCCTGCGCCAGTATCGGCCCGAGCAGGTGACGGGTGGCGACCCAGACGGCGGCGCCGTCCTTCTGGTCGCTGTCCCAGTACGCCTGATGGGTCAGACAGAACCAGGTGAACTTGGGATGGCCGCCGTAACTGTCCGTGAACGAAAGGCGGAAACTGTCCGAGAGCGCCCGGCAGACCTGACCATCGCCATAGTAGTCGCTCAGATTGAGCCGCTGGAAATGGACGCTGGAGCGGAAGTCCCGCGTTTCGGTATCGATGGCCAGCACGACCGAGACTGTCCCGGCCGCTCGACTCGATTGCGCGAGATTCGCCGGCGCCGTCAGTGCAAGCAGTATAACAGATACAATCGTGCCAACGATCATCTGGGTTTGCCCCTGAACTTGTTGTCGGATTGCCCCACGGACGGGGGACGCTGAGTGCGGACGCCACCAACTGCGCGCCCGGATCGCGTCATTTCAATTTACACAATTTGTATCGGAATCCAAAGAAATTCAGCTGGACCGCACCGACCGGTTCGTCCGGCTGTTCGATTCTTGCGCTCCGCCGCTCCTGCAATGCTATGGTCAGCAGGTCGAAATCACCCTTTGTCGAAAGCGGCTTGCAGCCCGGCCAGGTCGAACTTCACCATCTGCATCATGGCCTGCATCACCCGGTCCCGTTTGGCCGGATCCGGATCAGTGATCATCGAAAAGAACACCGACGGGACAATCTGCCACGCCAGCCCGTACTTGTCTTTCAGCCAGCCGCACTGGATCGGCTGGCCGCCATCGGCGGTCAACTTGTCCCAGTAATGGTCGATCTCCTGTTGCGTATCGCAACTGACCAGAAACGACACCGCTTCGCTGAACTTGAACATCGGCCCGCCGTTGAGCGCAACAAACTCCACTCCTTCGAGCTGGAATGCGACCGTCATCACCGATCCTTTCGGCATCGGCCCGTGATCCCCAACTCGCGTGATGGACGTGACTTTGGAGTTCTTGAAAATCGAGACATAGTAGTTGGCGGCCTCTTCGGCCTGCGTGTCAAACCACAGAAACGGCGTGATCTTTTGAATCATGGGCTGCTCCCTTGAAAGTGCGGTCTCAAATCCTACTCAATGTACCATCTGATACGACGAAACCCGCCCCAGGCGTTGGGCTGAACCTCCGCGGTGTTTGATGATGTGAGACTCCAGCCGTTCGGTCGGGTCTTGCGGTCCGCCTCGGACCGTGTGACCTGCCGCACGGCCAGCCCCTACCCCTTCTTCACCTGAAACCGATACCCCACCCCGCGGATCGTCTCGAAATAGACCGGATTCTTTTGGTCATCCTCGAAGATCTTCCGAATCTTCAGAATGAAATTGTCCACGGTCCGGTTGGTCGGATAGATATGATACCCCCACACGGCATCGAGCAACTGATCCCGGCTCACCACTTCCCCCGCCCGTTCCACGAGGTACTTCACCACCATGCACTCTTTGCGGGTCAGCACGAACTTCCCGCCCGGCCCCTCCGCCTCATACGTCTTGAAATTGATCTTCCGCCCCTCCCACTCGAACGACCCCGCTACCGTCTCCTCGGTCGCCAGCCACGCCTGGCGGCGGAAGATTCCCTGAATCCGCGCGGTCAGTTCCTGCACGTGAAACGGCTTGGTGATGTAATCATCCCCGCCCGCCAGCAGTCCCTCGATTTTCTGCTCCGTCTGGTCCCGCGCCGTGATAAACAGAATCGGGACGGTCGCCCCCTCCGCTCGGATCTTCTTGCAGATCGTGAGACCATCCATCCCCGGCAGCATGATATCCAACAGCACCAGATCGAACTGCCCCTTGAGAAATGTCTCCAGCGCCTGACTGCCGTTGTCGCAGTGTACCACCTGGTACCCTTCGGCCTCGAGATTCATGATCAGGCCGTCGGCCAGATGATGGTCATCCTCGACTATCAGTACCGTTTTCATTATCCCCTGCCTGTTTAAGCGTGATCGTGAAAGTCGCCCCCTTGCCGGGTCCATCCGAGTGCGCAATCACCCGCCCGCCGTGCGCTCGAATGATTTCCCGACACAAATACAGCCCCAGCCCGGTCCCCGGACGGGTCCGCGTCATCTCATCCCCCACGCGATAGAACCGCTCGAAGATCGCGTTCGCTTCTTTCGGCTCGAAACCGATCCCGCTGTCGGTGATTGTGAGCACGAGGTCGCCGCCGCGCTGTTCCAGCCGGGCCGTCACCTGCACGCTTTGGTCATCGTGATATTTCAGGCTGTTTTCCAGTATCGTGTCCAGCGCCCGCCCCATCGCCGCGGCATTCCCCACCAGCGTCACCGACTCGGGGATTTCCCGCGTGATCCGGATCGGCACCTTCGATGGCAACGACGCCAGATGATCCAGGCGCGCCGAAAGGAGCGCCGAGAAATCGAACGGCGCCTTTTCCAAATGGTAGCCGCTGCGATCGAAACGCCCCGCCTCCAGGATATCCTCTACCAGCCGCTCCAACCGTTCGATATCTTCCGCCATCCGCGGGATGATCTTCTCTTTCTTCTCCGGGGGGATCTTCGTTGACTGCAGGCTGTCCAGATACAGCTTCAGCGAGGCGAGCGGCGTCTTCAACTCATGCGTCACGGCCGAAAGGAAATTCTGCTGGTGGAACTTCAGCTCCTCCGCCCGTACCAGCGCCCGATAGATCAGCCACGCCCCCGCCAGGATGAGCACCAGGAAAAACACGCCCTCCGTCCCCACCATGATTTGGCGGGTGATCTCCTGACGTTGAATCCGCTCGACCAGCTCGGGCGCTCCCCCCAGTTCGCGGGCGAGATCGACTTTTTCCCCCACCACGCGGGCCATGAAAATAATCCACCAGACTGCCTGCGCAGTTGCGAAGGCGACCATGGATACGAACAGCACCAGGGCCGTTCGCGGCGAGAGCTTGGCGGAAAGTGGCATGACCGGAATATAATGGTTTCCCCTCGCGGGCCAAACCACAAGAATGTTGCTGATCGGGAAGTTACGCCGGGCCGACGAACGCGACCCGGCATCCGACGGAAGCGAAAATTACACGGTCGCCGGCTCTTCGACCGGCGCGGCATCCTCGGACATCACCTTCTCGCCCCGCAGCAGCTTGTCGGCCGCTCGCACCAACTGATCCAGATTCAGTTTGGTGACATGGGCATCCGCCTTCAGATACGCCGCCCGCGCCTTCATCCCCATATCCCCGATCGAGGAATAGACGATCACCGGGGTGTTCGGACGGTCGGACTGGCGAATCCGCAACGTCAGCGCCAGACCATCCATCTGCGGCATCTCCACATCGGACACCACCAGGTCAAACGACCCGGCCTCGAATGCCTTCCACGCCTCGGCGCCGTCGAACGACTCCACCACCTCGCAGCCGCGCTCGGTCAGTTCGTTGACCAACATCGCCCGCACGGCCGGCGAATCCTCGGCAATCAAGACACGCCGTCCCCCCAGGTCGGCCGGCGTCCCGTTGGTCACCACCGCCTCCTGTCGCAGGTGCGGGCAGATCGCCAGCAGGATGCTTTCATAGTCCAACAGGAGCACCATCCGCTCCTCAGTCGGCTTGACAATCCCTATCACGTAGTCATGCGCGATATCCACGAACACCTTCTGCGCATCGATCACGTCGGCCCACTCGAAATGATGAATCCAGTCCACCCGGTCCACCATGAAACCGGTCTGCATGCCGAAGAACTCGGTGATGATAATCTTGTCCTTGCCGCGTTCCCCGGAATCCGGAAGACCCAGGAAGCCCGCCATATCGAGCACCGGCACCAGGCGGTCCCGGTCCTTGAAGATACCCACGATCGAATTCGGCGCCTCCGGTACTTTCGTGAAGCCGGCCGGAGTCTCGACGATTTTGCTTACTTTGAGAATGTTGATCCCGAACGACTGTCCGTTCACCCGATATTCCAGCACCCGCAGCTCGTTTGAGCCCGACTTCAGATAGGATTCAGCATCGAACGTCATCGTGTCTCCTTCCGGGTATTGGGGAGTTCGACGGTAAACACCGCACCCCCGTCAGCGTGATTGGCGGCACCGATGACGCCTCCCATCCGCTCGATTGCCAGCTTGCAGAAGTACAGGCCGAGTCCCACGCCGCGGTGTTTTCCCTGGACGCGAAGCCGCACCTGTCCGTACTTTTCGAATAGTAGTCGTGTGTCAATATCGCCGAGCCCCGGTCCAGAGTCGTGGACATGCACCCGAGTCACGGTGCTTGTCCCCTCGATCGTCACCATGATCCGCCCGCGGGTCGGCGTATGCCGAAGCGCGTTGAAAAGCAGGTTGTCCAGCACGCGCTTGAACAACCGGACATCGACCCGCACCGGGCTATTGGTTCCGCGATGGTCCAACTCCAGCTTGACTTCGGTCTCTTCGGCACTGGCCGCCGCCAGCGTCAGCGCCTCCTGCACCAGCGGTACTGGATCAACGGTCTCCAGTTCCACCGGCAGCGCGTCCTGTCCGGATTTGGCCACTTGCAGAAGATCGTATAGGGTCGCCTCCGCCCGCTCTACTGCAATCCGCGAGGATTTCACCAACCGCTGGTGGCGCACATTGCGCAAATCCAGCTTCTGCTGGTCGAGTAGACCCACCAGGTATTTCATTGAGGCGAGCGGCAACTCCAGGTCGTGAACGAACATCGCCACCATCTGCAGCCACTCATCGCCGGAACTTTGTTCCGCCGAAGTCGCTCGAGGCGCTCCCGCCTGCTTGTCCGTCAGTATCTGGTTCATCCGGGTAACGCCAAGTCCCCCTAAGAGATTTCCTTACCTATCTGTATCGGCGAATTTGAAGGAATCCTAAGGGGTGCCGGATCAGCGGAATCGTGGCCCGGGTGGCCGAAATTGAGGAGATCAGCCCAGCCGGAGCCGGCTCAGCCGAAGGGAGTTCGAGACGACGAAGACGGAGGACAGAGACATCGCGAGCGCCGCCAGCATCGGCGACAGAGTCCACCCGAATACCGGGTACAGGGCCCCGGCCGCCACCGGAATCGCCACGACGTTGTAGAAGAACGCCCAGAACAGGTTCTGGCGGATCGTCCTCATGCCGGCCGCAGCCACGACAAACGTATCGGCCAACGACCCCAGATCATTCCTGACCAGAATGACATCGGCCGCCTCGATCGCGATATCGGTGCCTCCTCCCACCGCAATCCCGACATCCGCCGCGGCCAGCGCCGGAGCATCATTGATCCCGTCACCGACCATAGCGACCCGGTGCCCTTCCGCACGAATCGCCTGAATCACCCGTGCTTTGTCCTGCGGCAGCAGTTCCGCCTCGAACCGCTCCAGCCCCACCGCGCGGGCCACCTCCTGAGCAGTCCGCCGATTGTCGCCGGACAACATCACGAGGGTGCCGATACGCTTTCGAAGACGCGCGATTACCGTGCCGGCCTCCGGTCGCATCTGATCCGCCAGCGCGACAAATCCGACCGCAACACCATCCGCTGCCACATAGGCGATCGTGTGTCCCCGCGCGGCCTCCGCTTCGGCTGCGGCCTGCAAGAGTGAGAGATCAATCTGACGGCTCGCCATCAGTCCCTGGTTGCCGATGACCACCGTTCGCCCTTCCACCTCACCGGTGACTCCGAAACCGGGCAAAGCCGTGACCTGACCGGCGGCTACAGTCGGGACCTTCATTTCCGCAGCGTGCTGCACGATCGCTTTGGCCAGCGGATGTTCGGACTTTCCCTCCACCGCGGCCGCCCAACCGATCAGTTCTGCCTCGACGCCGCCCGGCGCCACGACGACCGCCCGTACGGCCAGTCTGCCCAGCGTGAGGGTGCCGGTCTTGTCGAACAGCACGGCATCGATCGTGGCCAGTCGTTCCAGTACGTCTCCTCCCCGCATGATAATCCCGGCCCGCGCCGCCCGGCCGGTCCCGGCCAGCACCGCCGTCGGCGTCGCCAGCCCCAGCGCGCACGGACAGGCGATAATCAACACCGCCACCACCGAGCGAATCATCATCGGACTCTCCGGCGCCGCCAGATACCAAACGAGAAGCGTGACCGCCGCTATGCCCAGGACAATCGGCACGAACACCGAAGCCACCTTGTCCGCCAGCTTCTGCACCGGCGCTTTGCGCCCCTGCGCCTCGGAGACCAGACGGATGACACTCGAGAGGAAACTCGCCTCGCCGATAGCGGTCACCTTCATGGTGAAAGCGCTATGCCCATTCAGCGATCCGCCCAGCACGTTTGCGCCCGCCGTCTTTTCCAGCGGCACCGACTCCCCGGTCAACATCGACTCATCGATCGTCGCCGGCCCATCGATAAGCACGCCGTCCGCCGGAATCCGCTCCCCCGGCCGCACCAGCGCCAGCATCCCGCTCTGTAGCGAAGCCGCCTCGATCTCGATCTCCACGCCGTTGATAATCGCGGTGGCCGTGCGAGGCCGAAGCTGCATCAGTGCCTTAATCGCCTCTCCGGCTTTCCCCTTGGCGTTGGCCTCCAGAAAACGCCCGAGCAGAATCAAGGTCACGATCATCGCGGCCGACTCGAAATACCATTGATCATGACCGGCCTCATGAGTCGCCACCAGCGCCCACACGCTCCAGCCGAACGCCGTCAGCGTCCCAATCGCAATCAGCGAGTTCATATTGGCGCTCAGGTGCCGCGTCTGTTTGGCGGCATCGAGCAAAATCGATCTCCCCGCCCAAAAGAGCACGGCTGCCGCCAACGCTGCCTGAAACCAGCCATCGACCATGTGACCGAACAGCGGCGCCCCACGCCCCATCGGCCACATCGCCAGCACCATCAGCGGGACCGAGATCGTCACCGCAACCAGGAACTCCCGCCTCGCTTCCGCCAACTCCCGGCTTTGGGCGGTCAGCAGATCGATCCCGCCCACCGTCGCCTTGTATCCCAGTTCGTCGACCGCCCGGAGGATCCCCGACTCGTCCAGCCGCTTCGAATCGTACGACACCACCGCCGAGTTGGTGGCCAGATTTACCTGACACGATTCCACGCCTTCCAGTTCTCCGATCCCTTTCTCGATCCGGGCCGAACAACTGGCGCAGTGCATGCCGCTGATTCGCAGATTGAGGTCGGTAAGAGTAGCCATAGCGATGTAATATAGCCGGTCTGCGGTTAACGGAGAAGGCCGGATGAGGTCACTTGATCCCGAGAATCATGAGAAGCTGGGGACAGCGGCGCACCAGTTCGCGGCGAATCTTGGCCCGAGCGCGATGCAAATACCACCGCACCGTCGCCTCCGGCATGTTCATGATCGTCGCCACGTCATCGACCCGGCACCCCTCGACATCGCGCAGGAGGAAGGCCGATCGCTGCTTGTCCGAAAGCGTGCTGGCCGCTTCCCGGATATAGCTGTCGATCTGCTGGCGGCGCAGGGCGGCATCCGGTCCGGCGACCCGGCTCTCCACCAGGTCGTGTATGTTCTCAAGCTGTTCGTGGCGATGCCGCCGCGTCTTGCGGAGATGATCGATCGAGGCATTCACCGTGATCCGATACAGCCAGGTGTAGAATTTCTTGGATTCATCGTAGCGCCAGATATTCGACGCCATCTTTACGAAGACATTCTGCGTGATATCGGCGGCTTCGTCATAATCCCCGACCACTTTGTAGGCCAAGGCCCCGACCTGGCTGCGGTACTTCTGCACCAGCCGGGCATATGACTGCTGATGCCCCTGCTTGATCGCGGCGATGAGCCGACGAACCTCGCGTTCGTCCTGGTCCTCAGGTAACAGGGGATCGGGTGATACTCCGGCTCGCTTCCATACCGCCATCTTAGACCCTTCATACCTCCCTACAGGTATTGAACAGCGCATACCGGACTAAGTTCCTCTATTTTGTGACTCCGGTTCCGGCCGAAGCTCAGCTCGCACACGAGAATTCGGTTGGTGGGGCAAAGAAAAGAGCCGCCCGGAAAGGGCGGCTCACTATTTGTTGAGATCGGAGCGGCTCTTACAATCCGTTCAGCACGTACTCGCGAGGATCGAGTGCCTTGCCGTTCCGCCACACTTCGTAGTGAAGGTGCGATCCGGTCGAGTACCCGGTGGAACCCATCAGGCCGAGCCCCTGACCGCGCGTCACGGCCTGTCCAACTTTCACGTGAATCTTGGACAGATGCCCGTACCGAGTCAGGAAACCGTAACCATGGTCGACAGCAATCAGATTTCCCAGACCGCCCGGATCGAAACCCGCAAATACCACCTTGCCGGACGCCGGCGCGACAATCGGCGTGCCGACCCGGTTGGCGATATCGACCCCCTTGTGCATCTGGCGATACCCAGTGAAGGGGTCATAATGCATGCCGTAACCACGCGAGGCCCAACCATGGGTCGGGTTGATCGAGGGGGTATGATCGAGCCGATCCTTCAACCCGGTCAGGGCCGTCTCCACTTCGTTGAACCGGCCCATTTCGAATTCCGAGACTTTGAGCAGGCGATCCACCTGCGATTCGGTAGCCACCGCCGTCTGTTCGGCATCCGTCAGGGACGCCAAACCGAGCGGCGCCGGGCCACCGGTTCCGAGCAGACGCTCGGCCGAGTTGATTTCCGGCAGGTTAAAGAGGGTCCGAATCGCCACTTCCTTGTTCACCAGATCGGTAAACCGGGATTCCGCCTCCGACAACGTCCACCGGATTTTCTCGTACTTTTCCGCCAGGAAACGGTTCTCCGCTTTCAGGCGATCCAGCTCGGACTGGTTCACCCGGTCACCGAAGAACGTCGAAAGAAGCAGCAGGCTCCCCAGCAGCATGATCACAAATATCGCCGGGGCGCTGTACAACCAGAGCCGCGGGATACTGATCTGCTTGGCCGCCGCATGATTATCCGGCAGAAACCACAGAATGATCCGTTTGTTAAGCATCAAAAACCTTCCCAGACCCTCACGAGGGTATATACTTCTTCCCGGGCAGTCCCGCCCAGGGCGGTTCCGTCAAAACCGCCGCCAAGCTACCGCCACCCGTCTGGGCTGTCAAGGAAAAAAGCCGTCGCCTCATTTAATCAACACAAACTCCCTCTTGAGGATCTTGTTGATAACCTTCATAAACTTGTCTCCCTCAAGGGTCTGAAGGCTATACAGATGCCAATACGTCTTCTTTGGCAGGCCGACATTCCGTTTCTTCGAGTTTGCCATCGCTGTGCCCTTTTCCTGCTCCCGGCCTGCCCGGAACAGTGGGGCGCTCGCCATACTGGTTCTATCGGGCATTCCGGAAAAACTTTAACGTTTCACCAAAGACACTTGCACAACCCGTGCCGCCAATCCCTTACGACTCACAAGAAATACGCGCCCGCAACCCACTCAGCTACAGCATGATAATATTTCGTCGCAGGCACGATCCGACGACCATGGTCGACCGGCCGTGGTCAGATTATGGGCAGTTGACCACATTCCGGGCACTCAACCGTTCCCCGATCCACCGCCGACCTGCCTCCCGATTGACTAATCCGGGTCCTCAGCGTAGATTGCTCGCCGCTTTTGTCGGACATCTATTATGAGGGTTATAATGAACGAACTGAAAGATACGATCGTGTTTGTCACCGGCGCGTCCTCCGGCATCGGCATGGCCACCGCCCGCCGCTTCGCCGCCGCCGGTTGTCGACTGCTTCTGGCCGCGCGCCGACGCGAACGACTCGAAGAGCTCCGCCGCTCGTTTCAGACTGAAACTCACCTGCTGCAGCTCGATGTCCGCGACCGCGCCGCCGTCGCATCCCAGATCGCCGCACTCCCCAAACCCTGGAGCGAGATCGATATCCTCATTAATAATGCCGGCCTTAGCCGCGGCCTCGACAAACTGCACGAGGGGAATCAGGATGACTGGGACGAGATGATCGACACCAACGTTAAAGGACTTCTCTACGTCAGCCGGGCCGTCATCCCCGGCATGGTCCAACGAAATCGCGGCCAGATCGTCAACATTGGCTCCATCGCCGGCCACGAACTGTATCCGGGCGGCAATGTCTACTGCGCCAGCAAGCACGCCGTCAACGCCCTTACCCGGGGGCTGCTGATGGATTTGGCCGATACCCCGATCCGCGTCTGTACGATCGACCCCGGTCTGGTCGAGACGGAGTTTTCGCAGGTCCGGTTTCATGGCGACACCGAGCGGGCCGCCAAAGTGTATCAGGGGTACCAGCCCCTGTCCGGCGAGGACATCGCCGAATCGATCTTCTGGGTCTGCAGCCGCCCGCCCCATGTCCAGATCGCTGAGATGATCGTCCTTCCCACCGCCCAGGGCTCGGCGATGGTGGTCCACAAAAAGCTGTAACCGCCGTGTCCCGGCGGCTTTACTCCACCAGCCCGCTCCGGACCGCGTGAATGAAGTCGGTGTTTGGCGGAATATGCCCCGACTCCCGCATATTCAGCGCAATCTGCGCCCGGTGGTAACTGCTGTGCATCACCACATGGGTGAGAATGTCCCGCACTGAGTTGGCGAACGGCTCTCCCTGCGTATTGGAATAGTTGACGAAAGTCGCCAGCCCCTGCTCCGTGGCGCCATCCAGATACCGCCGCCAGCGCATATGCAGTTCGCCGAGCTGCCGTTTCGACTCGTCAATCGTCAGGTCAGGCCACACGCTTACCGGCAGGCCGTTTCGCTGGATCCGCCCCAGCCAGAGCTGCTCCGCCGCTGCGACATGGGCGTAAATGGCCACCGATTTCCGGGGCGGCTCGGCCACGCTGGCAAACGAGCGCGCCACCTCCAGATTGGCCCAGTGATCATACATGAACAGCCGCTTCAATTCCGGAATCAGCATATCTTCTCCTCGTCTCTGCTACTCTGCAGGAGTTTACGAGCCATTCTACTGCCACATTTGCTCCCCCGCCCAAACAAAATCGGCCGGACAGCTACCTGTCCGGCCGACATCGCGTCAGACATCCGACGCGCATACCTCACAAGTCGTAATACAGCTCAAACTCGTGCGGGGTCGGACGGACCCGGATCGCCGCCTCTTCCTGTATCTTGCGTAGTGCTATTGCCCCCCGGAACTTCGGCATACATTATGAAGTACCATGGTGACACATAGTCGGGCTGAGCGATCATCGTCTGGGGTTCTATCGGCGAGTCCTTGTCCTGCCACGCCGTAAGCGAGACGATAGTGATGGGAAATCGCTGCCCGTGCACCTTCTTCTGAAGCGCGAAGGTACCCAGACTCCTCAGCACCTTGATCACGGTAATACGCGTGGTGACATGGTCTTCGAGATTCTTCCGGACCTTTGTTTCCGGATTTTCGCGTGCTAGTACGGAAGCAATGCCCTCAAAATCACCAGGATAGAATACCTCGCTCAGGTCGATAGCATCCCATTTGGGACGGTACAAATCGTAGCCGAAGTCGGATGGTTCCCAACCGACTACCTCCCCGTTCGGCCAATGATAGGTCCCCGGCTGGTCGTCGGACGCATGCCCCAACGCGACAAGCGTGCTCCAATCAACGAAGATGACCTGGCGAGTATCGATTACTCCGGCGAGGATGATGGAGTGTCGCGGAGTTCCCAGCCGCTCAAGCATCAACGCTCGCGAGCCCGTTCCGCGTATGCGCTCGAAGTTGTTCAGCTGCACCCACAGGTAGGTTGCGCCGACCACCAAGAGAAGTGCCGATGTCTTGGTCGCGGCAAGCCAGGTCCAGTAGATTGGTTCATCCGAGTACATGGCATGGGGTAACTGCACAATGGCATACAGGCCAAAAGTGACGTAGGCAACAATCACCAGCCAGGTTCGAAAGAAGACACGCAGCCACCGACAGAAGTAGTGACCAAGAACAAATACTGCCAGAAATGACACGACTGAGTCCACGCTTTGGAGAAATGATGCTGTTGCCTGTTTCAAGAATGGCCTGAATAAAATGTCGAATCCCGCGGTGAAAAAAGCCAAGAGGAACGCGCTCGCAAGTATGGCCGAAAACTGGGATGGTTCACCAGGGAGTAATTCGACAAACTTCTTGAGAGTTGATGGTTCCCCCTTCGATGCCTTCTTTCTTCTTTTCTCCTTCTCTTCCTCTCTCTCGGGGGAGTAAGTATCAAACGGTTTGTACTTGAATTCATGATAGACGTTGTATGCCGCTCCGAAGAAAGAGAAACTGACAATGGACGACAGGATCAGGTCCAAGTACATAACCAGCTGCCCCCAGATGCCGTGCTCAAGACCCAATGACCAAGTGATGATCTTCGCCACATAGTAACAGACTAACGTCATGAACATGAAGATGAGAAAGTCGAAGCGCATTCTGCTACTGGTGGCTACCGTTGCAATGAGCAACACTGTCATGATGAACACGATCAGGTAGTTGGCCAGATAGCCATTGCCAAAGGTGGGAAGGCGGGCGAAGCGGTTGGTAAACAAGTCCGCGCCCAGTATACCGAGCAGGGATCCGCCCGGTCGGTTACGAACCGAGACCGAAGCCGTTATCACGGGCATACCCGTGCCCGCGTCCGGATACGATGCACTCCACGCCACTGAGCCGTCTTCCGCCGCGTCCCGCAACCAGGTCCGTTGTGAACAGTCGTAACTGCGCATGAGATAGGTTGCCGGATAACAAAGGAAATAGTACGGGATCGTGTCGGATTTCATCAGATACAATTTCTTCAATGAATCCTGCTTGATTGTCGGCAGAGTATTGTAGGATTTCTCCCCTTCTGGCAGGGAGGCATCATAGCGTTCCTCCATCAATCGACTGATCCGATCCTGCACCAATCCCGCTAATGACGCAGTATCAAGAACACTCGTGTCCAAAGCCAATGCACAATACACAAAAGCTACTGTCCCAGAAGTATCAATCACGTGTGTAATACGGCCAACGGATGACGAGTCGTTCTTACCCCCTTTATTCGACGTCGTGTCTGTCAACAGAGCCTTGTCGTTCAGCCTCTCGTAGACCGAACGGAGCGCCTGACCAACGACCTGGAAGCGTCGACGTAGCGAATCACCTGGAAACGTAGCACCTGATCGAAACTTGAGTGAGTCCAACCAATCGCTCTTCTGGTACTGTACCACCGGAAAGAAAACCGCCGTGTCGCGACCCCTCACAACTTTGACACCTTTCAGGCCTTTCAAAGCAGCTGAGTCGTGGACCGCCATCAGTATCGAGTCATTTGATACGACACGGGGATCACGACACGTCAGCGGTATGGGCTGATTTGGTCCGCGGTGAGTCAACTCTCCGAACGGCTCTGATAGACATTCATCGTCTTCGGTCCATAGTGCTCCAAGCGAGTCGCGTGTCAGTGCCAGCACCGAGTCGATTCCCTGAGCGTAGTTCAGTAGATCTATCTCCTGCGGCACAGAATACAGGCGCGCCTCCAGATGCAGTGCGGGTCCGAAAATCTTGGAGAAACTGGCCCCGTACCGTGAGTGCTGCCACGAGAGAATGCCGGCAATGACAACAAGCGATACGAGCAGCAAAACGAGGCTTACAATGATGATCGCCCGGTTGGCCCGCGGCTGCCGACCCATAAGGTCAAGCCGTGGCTCGCGCTTGCGCATGAAGATTGGCATGATGTTCCCTTCCTCACAGACCAACCCCACTTCACCACACGATGAGAAGCCCCCAAACCTGTAAGCCAGGCACAATCCGGGTATTCAAGATCGCTGCGAAACTACTCCCCGGACCCACATCGGCAAATTGGCGATAGCCTGCCTTTTGAGATTCCTGATGCACTGAATCTATACAAGCATGTCCTCGTTTGTCAAGACATTTGCTCCCCCGCCCAAACAAAACCGGCCGGGGACCTATGACCCCGGCCGACCGCCATTCTCTTGCTCTCTGAGCGCGCGACTTATAGGTCGTAATACAGCTCAAACTCGTGCGGGGTCGGACGGACCCGGATCGCCGCCACTTCCTTCTCTTTGAGCTTCACCCAGTTCTCCAGCAGATCCTCGGTGAACACGCCCCCCTGAAGCAGATAGTCGTGATCCGCCGCCAGCGCATCCAGCGCCCGGTTGAGCGAGGTCGGCAACATGTGAATCTTCGCCAGCTCCGAAGCCGGCATCGTGTCCAGGTTCACATCGAGCGGTTTCCCCGGATCGATCTTGTTCTTGATTCCATCCAGCCCGGCCATCAACATCGCCGCAAACGCCAAATGCGGGTTCATGGTGCCGTCGGGCGGACGGAACTCGAACCGCATCATCTTGGGATCCCGCTGATACCCCGGTATCCGAATACACGCCGTCCGGTTCCCTACCGAATAGGTCCCGGCCACCGGCGCCTCGTACCCCGGCACCAGCCGCTTGAACGAATTGGTGGAAGGGTTGGTGAACGCCAGAAGCGAATCGACATGCTTCAGCACCCCGCCGATATAATAGAGCCCCAGCTTCGAAAACTGCGCCGGCCCTTTCTTGTCGTAGAACAGCGATCCGTTCGCATCCGCCAGATACTGATGCACGTGCAGCCCCGACCCCGGCTCCTGGAAGAGCGGCTTCGGCATGAACGTCACCGATTTCCCCATCCGGAAACACTGGTTCTTGATGATATACTTCACCAGCATCGCCATGTCGGCCATCTGAAGCATCGGCGCGAACTTCACCTCGATCTCGTGCTGCCCCGCCCCACCCACTTCGTGGTGGTGGTACTTCAGCCCGATCCCCACGTTCGCCAGCATGGCGGCCAGCTCCGACCGCAAATTGTAGGTTCGGTCCATCGGCGGCGCGGCATGATACCCTTTCTTGTACGGGATCTTGTACCCCAGACTCTCGTCATCCTTCGCCGCATTCCAGGCCGCTTCCGCCGTGTCCAGATGATAAAACGCCGACTCCGGCCCCTGGAAGAAATTCACCCGGTCGAAAACGTAGAACTCGAACTCCGGCCCGATAATCAACTGCGCCCCCTTGATCACCTTCGCCAGATATGCCGAGGCGTCCTTCGTCACCCGCCGCGGATTCCGCGAATACGGCACGATCTTGTCCTGCACCTCGACAATATCCCCCAACATCGAAAGCGTCGGCCGCTCGTAAAACGGATCGATAAACGCCGTCTCCGGATCGGGCAGCATGATCATGTCTCCGCGCTCGATCGAGGAGAATCCCGGCATCGAGGATCCATCCACCCCCACGCCGGTCACGAACAACTCGTCGGTCAGCGATGAAATCGGCAGCGTGATGTGGTGCCAGAAACCGAGCAGGTCCCCAAACTTCATGTCGATAAACTCGACGTTATGCTCTTTGACCAGTTTGGTCAGCTTGTCTGCCTTCACCAAATGCTCCTCTTGCGCGCGGGTTGTGACAAATTTCACATAAACTAACCAATTTGCTCCGTTTTGACAAGACCCGTTTTTCGCCCTGCCCCGCCCACCCCTCCCGCAAAAACGTTGTGCCGCCCCGGCCCGAACCATAAGTTGCCCCCAAACATCAGGAGAATTGCCATGAGAAAACCGCTTTTGCTGCTGGCGCTTGTACTCGCCCCCACCCTCTTGCTCGCCCAGGACACCGCCCTGTTCAACGAGGCCCTCGGCCAGGTCGGCCTGAACGTCAACGACCTCCGCTTCGACAAGGATGAAATGGCCGGCTGGGGCGGCGATCGCTGGCGCCTGACCTACTTTACCATGTTCCACCAGAACCCGCTCAAGCTCCCCAAGTATGGTCAGGTCAATCTCGAGGGATTCTCCACCGATATCTGCAACATCACCGCCGTCCTGGGGGGCGCCGGCCGACGAATCGACTGCCCGGTCCGCCGTGGCCTGATCGGCGAACAGCTCGCCGACTATATCAATTTCCCGGATTCCGTCCCCAAACCCTCCATCACTTCCAATCGCAACGTGCTCACCGATGAGAAATATCGCATGCTGCGCCAGAGAATCGATTTACTGTATCGCGTGATCGATGATCCCAGGTCGATGTTCAAGGAGGCGGTCGACGGGGTCAACAAGGACAAATACCGCGACCAGCTCGTCAAGTACTTCACCCTCGACAGCCAGAAATACAACGACAATATCGAGGAAATGGCCGAGAAGGTTGATTTCAACCGCATGGTCGGGGGCGGCGAGGATATCGCCGAGGCGCTCCGCCGTCTGGCCGATTCCCTCGAATTCGCCACCTATCCGGATTACCGCGTCGACATCAAAACCGAGCACGGGCTGATCGTGGTCGGCACCACTGCCGATGATGAGTATGCCTTTCTCGTCCCGCCGCTCCTGATCATCGATGGCGGCGGCAACGACACCTACAGATTCTCCGGCTATCCCGATGGTTTCCCGCTGGCCTCCATTGTCGATATCTCCGGCAACGACAAGTATATCTCATCCGACAGCACTAAACCCGGCATCGGCGGCGCGGTGATCGGGATGTCGATCGTGATCGACAAGGCTGGGGATGATCAGTATCTGACCCGCAACCTCTCGCTCGGGTCTGGCCTGTTCGGCATCGGCATTCTGCTGGACAAATCCGGCAATGACATTTACTCCGCCCGCAGTTACACGCAGGGGTGCGGCCAGTTCGGGATCGGCATCCTGATCGACTCGGTCGGCAACGACTCGCTCTATTGCTACGCCAACGCGCAGGGGTATGGCTACACGCGCGGCTGCGGGCTCTGTATCAACTATGCCGGTAACGATGTCTATGTCGCCGAGGATTCCATCCTCTTCTCCCCCGGCCAGCAGACCAAAGAGCACAACTCCTCGCTCGCGCAGGGGGTCGGCTTCGGCAAACGGGCCGACTTTCTCGATGGCCACAGTTGGGCCGGCGGCGTGGGGATACTGTGCGATGTCTCCGGCGATGATCGCTACCACGCCGGACTGTTCGCGCAGGGGTGCGGCTACTGGTTCGCGGTCGGCATGCTGCTCGATGGCGCTGGCGATGACAAGTACAACGCCGTCTGGTATGTCCAGGGGTCCGGCGCGCATTTCGCGGTGGGGTATCTCGATGATTTCGGCGGCAACGATGTCTACACTGCCACCATGAACATGTCGATCGGCTCCGGGCACGATTTCACGATCGGCTATCTGAACGACCGCGCCGGCAATGATACCTACAACGCGCCGAGCTTATCGGTGGGGGCGGGGAATTTTCAGGGAATGGGGATTTTCGATGATTGGGCCGGCGATGACACCTACAACACGCACGGCAACGCGGTGCTGGGGCGGGTAAACCCGCTCAATTCCGGCCCGCGGGCGTTCTTGAACACGTTCGGCATCTTCATCGACCGCGCCGGTACTGACTCGTACAAAGAACCCTGGGCGACCAACGCAGCGAAATGGCTCGGCCCCAAACAAGACCCCGCCAAATCCGGCCCGTATGAGATTGGGGTGGGGGTGGATAGGTAGCACTCCCGAGGCTAATTGCCTACCTCGTCTGAATTCTGATCCGTCAGAAGTCTTAGGCTGCCGGCTTCTCTATTTGTCATCCCCGCCCCTTTCGTTTGTCATCCCCGCCCCTTTCGTTTGTCATCCCCGCGAAAGCGGGGACCCAGCCGCTGC
>AMWB02006839.1_pt5 | contig 38215 bp, 26 predicted proteins | sample 200311 | NCBI WGS metagenome assembly AMWB02 (sample SAMN02737377, study PRJNA173069) | bioreactor metagenome | biome: anode biofilm in microbial fuel cells | place: USA: California | collected 2010-12-16
AGTTCCAGGGCGGGACGGCCGCTCTCGATCTGGCGGACCAGCCGATGGATCGCGGCCAGCATATCGCCGGGCTCGAATCCGGCGATCACACAGGGAAGTCGGTGGCGTTCGAACAGGGGGCGATAGGCCTCCGCGCCGATCACCAGCGACACATGCCCCGGCAGCAGGAAACCGTCGATGCAAACGTCCATCTCCATGAGCGCGAACAGGGCCGGGATGACCCGTTTATGAGCGGAGAAGACACTGTAATTTGAAAGCCTCTCCTGCCGGGCCGTGATGATGGAGGCGGCGATGGTCGGGGCGGTCGTCTCGAATCCGACCCCCAGAAACACAACCCTGCGGTCCGGGTGCCTGCGCGCCAGCGCGAGTGCGTCCGCAGTGGAGTATACCACGCGGATATCCGCGCCGGCGACGCGCTCCCGTTCCAGGGAGGAATCGGTTCCCGGAACCCGGACAAGATCGCCGAAGGTCGCCGTGATGACATGGTCGTATCCGGCCGTCTCGACGAAGGCGTCGATTTCACCCTGATCGGTGACGCACACCGGACAACCCGGGCCGGAAAGCAGCGAGATGTGCTGGGGCAGAACCGAGCGGACGCCGCTTCTGAATATCGCCATGGTATGGGTGCCGCAGACTTCCATCAGGCGGACGGGTGACCGGCTCTCAGAACGGATCAGGGCTATCAGCCGTCGGGCGATGTCTGGATCCCGATATTCATTTAAATATTTCATGGTCGTGGGCCCGGCCCTCTTGTTCTGTTTTTGCAGAGATCATTTCATAGCGAATAAAGAGCGCCCGGGCAATATATTTATTATATTCCGGAAGAGCGGCATTCAAGACGCATCTCCTTTTCCGGCATCATTTCTTCGTGCCTGCATCCTCCGCCAGGATGCGCCGCATCGTATCGACAAGATCCGCGATGGCAACGGGTTTCATCATCAGCTCCCGAATGCCCGCCTCGCGCAGTTTCTCCCGGGTAATCTCTTCGCTGTAGCCGGTACACAGGATGACGCCGATCTCCGGTCGGATTTTCCGGATCTCCCGGACCAGCTCCAATCCGGTCATCTCGGGCATCGTCATGTCGGTGATCACGAGATCGAACCGGTCGGGTTTCATCCTGAACATTTCAAGCGCCGTGACGGGATGATCCTGGGCATCCACCGCAAAGCCCAATCCTTCCAGCAATTCATGGTACAATATCGTCAGCCCCGGTTCATCGTCGACGAAAAGAATGCGGCCGCTGCCGGCTTCCGGGCTTTTATCTTTCTCTTGTGGTTCCGTCATGTCGGCCCTCGTGATCTGTGGAAAATAGACATGAAAAATGCTCCCTTTTCCGGCATCGCTCTCGACCTCGATCCAGCCGCCGTAATTTTTGACGATGCCGTGGACCGTCGCAAGCCCCAACCCCGTACCGTCCCCATGTCTCTTGGTGGTAAAATAGGGTTCGAAAATCCGCTTTTGAATATCCTCGGGAATGCCGTGCCCCGTGTCGCTGACCGTAAGCTTCAGATACCGGCTCGGCGGCGGCGCAGAAACCTCCCCCCCGCCCGGTGACGCCATGTCGACCTCCTCCAGAAACACACCCAGGGTGCCGCCGGTCCCCCGCATGGCATGATAGGCATTGGTGCAGAGATTGACAACGATTTGATGAATCTGGGTCGGGTCGGCCGCTACTACGCCTGTGGTGGTTATATTCTGCTTGATCTTGATCGTGGCGGGAATGGTGGATCGCAGCAGTTTGACGGCCTCCTTGACGATCAATCCCATCTGGAAGGTCTGCCGACTCTCCCGGTGGCCCCGGCTGAAGGTCAGGATCTGATACACCAGGTCGCGGGCCCGCCGGCCGGCTTTCAATACCTGTTCGAGCTTGGCCTGGGCGCCGCTGTTTTGGGGGATACCGGCCGCGGCCAGCTGGGTATATCCCACGATCGCAGCGAGAATATTGTTGAAATCATGTGCGATGCCGCCGGCCAGGGTGCCGATCGCCTCCATTTTCTGGGAATGCGCCAGCCGCGTCTGCAGCTGCTGCTGTTTTTTTTCGTTCATGATGCGGTAGGTAATATCTCTTGTCACCTGAATCACGCGGTCCGGGCATGAGCCCGAACGCGACGAGGGCTCTGCATAGGCCAGGGATCTTATTTCAAAATGTCGATCCGTGGAGGTGTCGTGAATCTCCTCGATCACGCCCCGTTCTTTACCGGCCGCAGCGGAAGCACCGTTTCCATCATCGGCGGAGACGTCATGGATCAGTTTCGCGCATCGTTGGTTTAGAATATGGAGAAGAGGCGTCGCAAGATATTGCTTCGCAGCCCGGTTGCATTGCAGCATACGGCAGTCCCGGTCATAGATGACGATACCATCCTCGATCGTGTCGAAGGCCTTTTCCCAATCCATTCTGGCGTCTTCGATCTGACGGCGCATCTGCATGAGTTTAACGATATAAGCGGTCAGAAAGGCGACCGTCAGCGCGGCGGACACGGCGCCGGGCGCCACCCAGACACGGGATGCGGAAAAGAGAAGAAACGCTGCCGATAGAAAGCTCAACAGGCCAAGAAGCCACAACAGCGTCGTCCGGGCGACGCCAAGCCGCAGGAAAACCAGAAAGCCGCCGGCTGACAGCAGGAATCCGAACAGGGAAGTCATGAGGCGTCCCACGGGCCTGATCGGGTTTTCATCCAGTAAATTGGCGAGAATATTGGCGTGCAGATCGACACCCGCCAGAAGGTTCCTGCTGCCTGAAAACGGCGTCAGAAACCCTTCCCCGATACCGGCGGCCGTCTGCCCGACCAGAACCGTTTTGCCCGAGAAGAACGCCGGCGCCCATCGGCCGTCCAGAACATCGCTGAAAGAAAGCTTTTGAAACGCCTCGCCGCCGCCGTAAAAATTGATGCACATGGGGTCCATCTGAACAATGTCGCGGTCGGCCGCCGGACGCTCTTTCCCGGGCGGGTATGCCGCGGGGTGAAAGGCATGGTCCGGAAGGGCATTGAAGACGGCGGCGGCAAAGGAAGGGAGACGGATACCGTCATAATAAAGGGTATGAAAAACCTCCCGGACCACCCCGTCGATGCCCGGCTCGATATGGATGTGGCCGGTGGGAAAACGGGACAGCGATCCTCCCGGATAGACAATTCCTACCTGACGATCGATATAAACCGGCAGGATCACCCTGCCGCCGCCTCGCAGCGGCTCGCTCAGACGGACATCCTCTGCGGAGGCTTCGGTAAAAATAATATCCAGCCCCACGACATCCGCCAGAGCGAGCCGTTCGAGAAGACGAACGTAATATTTCCGTTCGATGGGCCATCGGCCCAGCTTCCCGAGCGTCTTTTCGTCGGCGGCGACCACAACGATCTGCCGGCTGGGGGTGCGACTTCCCCGCAGTCTGAAAAACAGATCATACACGTACCGGTCGATGCCGCCATAAAGCCCCAGGTACTCAACCGAAAGGGCGGCCGCGATGGCGAGAACGACCGTCAGCAATATCCGCCAATGGATTTTTGCCACCCCGTCCTCCTTTTCGTCAGTCATCAACCCGTCGATCAGGGAATCAGGATGAGCAGGATGGTCCCTACGGCAAGAGCGACGTCCCATAATTCTTTCGGATCTCTTTTCACATCAAACGTCTGCGCGGGAGAAAACCGCCCTTCGAACCCGTCGGCGTCAATTCCGCTGACGCGGATATAATAGGTTCCGTAGGATGTCGGTTTATCGAAGCTCGTGTCGGGGGTCGACAATTTTTCATCCATGAGCAGCCGTGTAAAATCCTTATCCCCGGCCATCTGAAAGTGATAACGCATGCCGGGTCCCTGATTCTGCCAGCGGATCGTAATTTGCTTCTCACCCACTTCGGGAGGCTCCGTCGGCGGCGCCGGCGGCGGCGGGCTCAGAATGAATGCCGTCGCATCGGACCAGATCCCCTTGAAGCCGTCGGCGGCCACCGACCTTACCCTGAAATAATAGGTTGAAAACGGCAGATCCTTGACCTCGTATGACGTCTCCCTGAGTTTTTCCCGACGGTGAACGATCGTTTTGAAATCGGGATCCGCCGCGATCTGCAGGGCGTATGCGGCGGCATCCGGGACATTGAGCCAGTTGAAGGAGACCGATGTCGCCCGGTAGGTCTTGCCGTCGACAGGCGCGCTCACAAACGGCGGCACCGGGTTGACCCTGACCCGGACCGGGACCGTCCTGGACGGCAGCCCCTCGAGGCCGGCTTCGTCGATGCTCCGCACCTGCATGTAGTAAAGGCCGTCATCCACGCCGTCGATCCGCGCCGGTTCGGAAGGCGAAATCACATCTTCAGCGATGAGGTTCATGAAAGCGACATCGACTGCCAGCAGAACGCGGTATGCGGCGGCGCCCGGCACACGCCCAAACCGGAATTCCAGCGGCAGACGCTGATACAGCGCCCGGGGATCGATCGCGTCGGGCGGTTTCAGCAATATTATCGGCGGGGCCGGGGGCCGGCCTTTTTTGACAACGGTCCCCTCTCCCTTGTTCAGCACCACTGTTCTGCGGGCGGCCCGGGCATCCACGACGCCGTCCAGAACCTCGACCCGCGTGACCGCATCCGGGTCGCTCGCCGCCCGGAACTCCGTGCCTCTGGCACCGGCAGTCGCGGCGGGGGTGATGACCTCGAAGCGGGATTCCCGGCCGGTGCTCTTTTGAATCCGGGTGATCACCCGGCCCGCCTCCAGAATCAATTCCCGCAGGATGTAGACCATGCCGCGCACTCGCGATTTCTGCAGACCGACCGTTGTATCCGGTTTCATGTAAAAGGTCGATCCGTCGTCAAATGTCACCTCGAGCGCACTGTCGCCTCCCGTTTTCAGGCGGCTTCCCTCGGCGACCGGATCATTCAAGGAAAGAGGGCGCCATCCCGCATCTTCCTTCTGCTGTATCTCCACCGTCCCTTTGACAAAGGTTGCTACCCCGCTGATCGGTACGCCCTTCAGAAATTTTGCCGGAATAACGATCCGCTGGCCGGGAAAAATCAGGTCCGGATCAATGAGATGGTTGGCCGCGGCCACCTGGGGCCATTCCCCCGGGTCATCCAAATAAGCTTCGCAGATGGAAATCAGATTATTCCCCTCCGCGACCACCAGTTCGATATCCTGACCGAAACACACGGTTGTCGTCGATAAAACTGCCAATGTCAGGAACGACACCGCGTGAAGGTATGATCGGTTCGGCATTTTTCCCTCCATGTTAATGTCATCGGTAAAAAACGTTCTGACTACCATTGCGTGGAGACAAATCAATGGAACAACATAAAATCAGCGAGCATATGTTGGTCGGCATAATATCGGAAAAAATATCATGATATCAAACAAACATATGATGTATCAATAGTCTTTGTCCGACCCCGAAAATCAGATGCACACGCCTTCCAAAAGACATATTGAACTCTGACAGGGGCAAGGGCTCCAATGTCTTCTCATACCATTCGTGATCCTATGCCGACCTTTTCCGGTTTTTCGAATTCATTCCGGTTTTCCGGATAAATCAATCCCTCGTCACGCGCCGCTAAAACACGAAACCTTTTTTAATCCATTAAAATCATATAATAATTTTTATATTGATGAATTGGCATGATTTTTGGAATAGGTATTTTCAAAAAACAAACGGATCCATTTGTAAACCTTGGCAAAGCCAACCCAACATCCGGCGGCTCCGACAATTTCTTGAATAAGCGTGAAAATTTCAATGAAGACATGATTGATCGAGGAGACATCATGAAAAAAATACCATTTTCCAAACTCACATCCTTTGGCAATAATTTCGTGGTGCTGGATGAGAGCGACCGTCAGTTCATGACCGAGGACGAAAAACAACATTTCGCCTATTACGCAACCAACTGCAATTTCGGTATCGGATGCGACAATTTCCTGGTGGTGCAGCGGTGTAGCGAAGAGGTTCTAAACGGCATCAATGCCGCCAACCGGTATTGGGACCGGATACCCGATACAGCCGGTGCGGACTTAATATTCAGAATGTTTGAACCCGACGGCACTGAAGCCTTTTCCTGTGGCAACGGTCTTATGTGCATTGCCAGATACCTATTCAATTCCTACGGCACCTTGCATGCACGCATACTGACAAAAATTCCGACATCGCATCCCGGCGTCGTCACTATCGGCAGGGAGCCTGACGGCACCGATTTTTTCGCCAATCTGGGCGCTCCCCAACGCATGGACGCTACACTGGCCGATCGAACCTTTCTAACCCCCCTGGACGAGAGTATCGATCTGATTGAAAACCTCGATATACGCCAATTCCGGGCAACCGACGCCATCCGTTTTTTTAACAGTTCGGCCGCCCTGAGCCTGAGAGGTTATCTCGTCTTCACCGGTGAACCTCATCTGGTCATTCTGAGCGATAACGGATTTTCATTACCGGAGCCCCCCAAACACATCTTCCCGACGTCATTCGAGGAAAGTTGCTCCGGTCGGTTTTCACACAGACGGATCAGCACCGGTTCGGAGCTGGTGAATTTTATCGGTTATTATTTCGTAAAGAATTACAGTCATATATTCCCGAAAGGGATTAACATCAATTTTGTTCGTAAATTACCGGGAGAAAACATTCTCGAATACCGCTGCTTCGAACGCGGCATCAACAAAGAGACCCTTGCATGCGGAACCGGCGCCTTGGCCTGCGCCTTTGTCATGCGGTCTCTTGAGAAGGTCGACGCGGATGACATCAGGCTTTGGCCCTATTTATGCCGCATGCACAAACACGGTGCTGAACTCAGAGTGAAAAAAATCGGGGACGGCTGGCAGATCTTCGGGCAGCCATCCTTGTTGTATGAGGGCCTATTCACCTTGCAGGCACTTCCGGCACCCCGCACATCGGTAGAGAAACCGAAAATTATGGAATACATCTCCTTAACCGAGCCGAATGAAACGGACGGTGAATGTCCGGATTTTCCCGTGCCGCACCGGCATGATCCTGAGGTTCAACCATCCGGCCCGGCCGCAGGATAATCGAATGGGCGGTGCCGACCGGCACCCGTCCTGACATCAAAACGGAGATCATTTTTTTCGATACGCGTTTTTCGTGAGGAAACCATGGGATTTTTCCGAAACAGGCTCCATAAAGACCGTTCCAAGCTGAAATTCATCACGGCTTCATCCATCATCGTCATGGGAGTGGTCCTCTTGACCACCCTTTTTAACAGGACGTCCTTGGAAAAACTTTATTTCGATTCATATCTCTCTGAATTTTCCATCGATGCAGCCCTGCTTGCCGGCGAACTCGGTCGTCTTCCAGACAGCACATTCACGGAAAAGGGAGCGGCCATCGGTATGCTCCTCCAAAGACACCGCGACAGAATTCACCACCGGCTTACCAACGGACACGGCAAGATTACAGACACCGATGCGATCGAGGATACTTTTTTGGCCGTATCCCGCGTGTCTGCAACTGGACGGATTCTCGACAGCTCCGATCCAAGCATCCGAAATAAAAACATATCCCAGCCAATATTAACATATCTCCAGAGCACCCGCTCCAATGAAAAATCGAGCGGGCATGCCGTCGAGAGTCGCATCATCGAGGGCCAAAACCCGGCCAAGAAGATCGTATACCTCGGGTGCCCGGTTCGCACCCCCAACACCGGGGTCGGCGTCTATGGGATGATTTCCCTCGATCGGAACATGGTCACAAGGGCGCTTGCCAACAGTCTGGGCAATGCGCGCCTATCCTTCTGGACCGCGTTTGGTATCTCGATCCTTCTGTTGATCGTGATTCTGTCTATCGTCCTTCCCGATCACGGGTATACCCCCATTCCCGAACAGAAAAACATCTATACGCTCATCACCTGTTTCTTTGTCACCGTTCAGGTTTTTTTTTCAGTGCTTTACGCGGCGGATTATCGGGCAAACCTCCTCGCGCTGGTACAAAGAGAAGCTGACAATGCCCGGACCGAGTTTGTTTACCGAATGGCATATCGCGACACTACCGGCATCGCGGCCGCGACGAAAAAGGACATTCCGGAGAAAAACATCAAAGATGCCGCTGAACAAGTAGTCTCCGCACGACCAAGCATCACCGGTCTTTCCGTCACCCTCGACAGGAAACCGATCCGCAAAACCTTATTGATTTTAGAGCCGATCCCGGAAAAAACCGGATTCAAACTTTTCTCGTTCCTCTATGATCTCAACCGGCTGACTGCCAGTTCACGATGGGTCGTTCCCGATATCGGCAGCGGCGAAATGCGCGTGTTCCCTTCAACCCATTTTCTCAACCACATGCTTTCGGAAATGCTGATGGACAGCATTACCGTTCTGGTCATATCAATTCTCCTGTTCATGGAATTCATGTTTCTGCTGAAGACCTCTTTTGCCCGGAAGATGACGCGGAGAAACAGAAAGAGCGCTCCGGTAGACTACATCCTGATGCGCCCCGCGGCCTTTCTTTTTCTGTTCGCCGTCGACCTTTCCATGTCGTTCATCCCTCTTCACATGGAACGGGTGTACGAGCCGATGCTGGGACTCTCCAGGGATGTTGTCATAGGCCTGCCCATTACCGTCGAGTTCATCTTCGTGGGAGTGGCTATTTTTGGATCCGGCTACTGGATCGACCGAAGAGGATGGCACGAACCCTTCATCGCAGGCCTGGTTGTCAGCACCATGGGCCTCTTGTATTCCTGGCTGGCAACCGATGCCGCCAACTTCATTCTGTCGCGGGGCCTGGTCGGCGTAGGATACGGCCTTTCTCTCATGGCATCTCAGGGATTTGTCATCACCTTTACGGATCTCAGAAGCAAAGCCCTGGGTCTGGCGCAGTTATTTGCGGGTATCTATGCCGGCAGCATATGCGGCGGCGCCGCCGGGGCCATGCTTGCCGATCGTTTTGGATTTGCTTTCACGTTTCAGATCGGCGCGGTGATTATTTCAGGAATCATTGCATATACGTTCGTCTTCATGCGGCATGCCATGCACAAACCGGTGCCGCCGACGGTATCGAGCACCGTGAAAACGGAAAAGGTGCGTTTTTCTCAATTTATCGGGAACCGGATCGTCATCAGCCTGATCCTGCTGAGCAGCCTTCCCGCGTCTATCGCCATTGTCGGTTTTCTGAATTATTTCTGCCCCCTATACCTCAACGGGCTTGGCGTCACCCAATCATCGATCGGCCGCATCCTCATGATCTACGGGGTCAGCCTGGTATACTTCGGCCCCATCATCGGGAAACACACGGACCTGTCGAACGACAAGAGAATATTCGTCTTTGCCGGCTGTATCCTGGGCAGCCTGACGTTTCTGATTTTTTATTTCGTCCAAGGAATTTTCGCAGCGATCATGGCCCTTCTGCTGCTCGGGCTTTCAAGTTGCTTTGTTCTCTCGTCCCAAAGCGCCTATCTGCTCAACCTGCGGATCACACGCAATTTCGGCCAAGGCAAGGCCGTCGGTATTTTCAGGTCCACCAGCCGCCTCGGACAGGCCCTGGGCCCGATCGTATTCAGCGGCTTGATCCTGTCACAGAACCTGGAGAACGGTATCATATTCTTCGGACTCATCTATCTTCTAACGGCCTTGCTTTTCTTCCTGTTTACCCGGCGGGACAACCGCTATTTCATCGAGGAGACCGCATAACATGCATGCATCCGCAAAAAGCGTTAATCCCTGGACCACAGCCCGCAACGTAGGACCTCTGGCAAATGCGTTGGCGCGGGCCAGGAATTGCTCGCCCGTTATTGATCGAACGCTCCGGGATTATGGCGACATTTCGATCCGAGATTATGGTAGGACCCTGCTGAGGCCGCCGCCGCCTGCGCTTCAGTCGTCCGACGACTTTATACAGGTCATCCGGGAAATGACCGCCGAGCTGTTCGATGTCAAAACCGCGGAAACCCTCGCGGCCAATCTCCAAAATAATCCGGTGGCCCTCACCGCCAACCATCACGGCGTGGATTATTTCGCCCAATCGGTACAGGGCAGTCTCATTTTTGCATTGCTGCAACAGGGCCGATACGGCGGGGGCAATACCGCTCTCGTTCTGTCGTGCGGCAACATCCCCTTGGACAACATCACCTACCCCCAGGGAATGTTGCTTTACGGAATCAATGATTCCATCGACGTCGCGCCCCGCAAAATGCCGATCTTTTCGAACAAGCTGAGACGGTGGATCGTTTCCGTTTCTCCGGGATACACTGATGCAATGATCAAACGCGCGGCTAAAACCGCCGCCGATTTCCAAAAGGACAACATAATATCCTCCAAAACCCTGCAATGCATCGAAACTCTTTTTGCGGAAGATTATATGGATCCGGCTATTTCAAACTTGCCCGATTATTCCCGCCAAGCAACGCTGCTCAACCACCGCATATGGAATCGGCTCCATGCCGGTCGTCCCCATGTTCCCCGGTTGATCAGCCTCGAGCTGGAAAAAGTCGCCTCCCGGCTGGTATTGTCGGATCTTACCAACAGGCAAAGCCTGATATCGTCGGTTCTTTTCGATCGATGCCTACGCGGGGAGGTTTTCAAGGCGCTGGAGGGTCACCGGGCCTGCTGGCGGCATTCGGCGGAATCGGCCCAAAACGTTTTGCCCTCATCCGATCCGACGGTGCCGCAACGGGGAACGCATTTTTTCTGGGGCGTCACCGAAAACGGCCGAAAATTTCCACTGGTCATCGATCGAAACGATGGAAATACGGTGGTCTTGCGGGGGGTCGACAATAAATGCCACCGTGTGGAATTTCCATTTGAACCGGATTCACTGGCATCTCTCATCCAAACGAACCAACTGGTTCCATCCATTTTCACATGTTTCCTGGCAATCTCCTTTGCCCGAGGCATCAACTGCATAGGGGGATATTACCAGGCGGACTATCTTCCTCAGATGCAGGCCGGATTGATTCGGGCATTGAAGCAAGCCTCTGCGGACCCAGGTATCGCTGAAACGATCGGGAGGATTCCGACAAGCGGTTATCTTTCAGGGATGCAGACCGTCATGATTCCCTGGGAAAAAGACAGTCTCATTCCGGCCGGACCCTTGGAAATTATGGCCGGAAATGGCCTGACCGACCTTGATACTCAGAAAATATTGGCCATGAGCGTAAAAAGCGCTCATCTGGCGTCGCTTTTTGAAACCATCCCCGACATTGCCCCATTGGAGACCGCCACCCCGGGGTGGAAACATAGTTTGGCAAGGGACTGTTACAAATCGCTTTCGGACAGCATCGTCATCAAATGAGCGGCACTGTTGAACGTTATTGTTTTCCAATTGATCAGAGAGGCTTGACAGTATGCATTTGTTCAAGACGCTAAAGTCGAAATTCATCTTCCTGATCACGATGGTGATCGTCGTGAATGCCGGCTGCATCCTCTATTTTACGCAAAAGGACGTGGGCGAAGCGATGCTCGCATCCGAACAGAGTTCCGCCCGGAATGTTCTCAAGCTGATCGAGCTGCACATCGCCAGCGAATACAACAAACTGATATACGATAAAATCGATCTTCTGACCCGGCTCGACGGGGAACTGAAACATTTGTCGGCGGCGGGCGCCTCGGTCATGAAGGAATATGAAAATCTCTACTATTCCGGAGATCTCTCCAAGCTTGCGGCATTCACTTATGCCCTGAAATGGCTTGAAACCGCCAAATTCGGCAAGGGAGAGCTGTTTGCGTTCGATGCCCAAGGGGTTGTCTTAAGCCATCCCGACACCGGCCTTATCGGCCGAAACATCGGCCACATCAAAGACATGAAAGGACGGATGCTCTACAAATTCGCAGGCTATCAATCCCTTCGCACCGACGGGGAGTCAGCGGTCATCAAATGGGATATGACGGGTGAATCAAAGAAGAAGATGGGATTTTTCATCCCCATCAAGGCCTGGCAAATCACCCTGGGCGCCCTGATCGATTTCAGTGATATCGAATCGGAGAGCCAGAAAAAAATGGCCAAAACGCTCGACATGCTCAAAAAAACCTTTTCAAAAATCAAAATTGCCAAATCGGGCTACACCTTCCTGTTCAACGGCAAAGGGGAGATCCTGATCCCCCCGCCGGGAATGGATGTTTACGATGCCGCAGGCAGTGCCACCGCCGAAACTCCCGATCGCACGGTGCGCGTGCATCCGGACCGCCGGCATGCGCTGGTGAAAAGGTTGATGCAGTCATACGAGCAAAAGGAGCCGTTCGTCCAGTATGTCGACAACACCGTCATACCCCATCAGACCATGGAAGCGAGCGTGGGCTATTTCAAGGCCTTCGACTGGTTCATCGTCGCCGCGGTGCCCCTGCAAGAAATTCAAGAGCCCGCCAACAAGCTCGTGAAACGACAGAGCGTCATCATAGCGATGATTTTTCTGGGCAGCCTGTTTCTCGCCTATGTTCTGGTCATCAAAATATCCAACCCCCTGAAAACCCTGACGGGACATGTCAAGGAAATCGCCCATATCGATTTTACCCGGCCCCAGAACACGATCGGTCCGATCGAAATTCTGCCCCAAAAACATAAAGACGAGGTCGGACATCTGGCCGAGGCATTCATTTTCATGAGAAGTGAACTCGAAAAAAACGTCCACAAAACCATCGAGTCGCGCGCGGCCAAGGAGCGTCTCGAACGTGAAGCCGCCGAAGCGGCCAACCGTTCCAAAAGTGAATTTCTGGCCAACATGAGCCATGAGCTGAGAACGCCGTTGAACCATATCATCGGCTTCACGGAATTGATCACCGACAAGAGCTTCGGGGAGTTGAACGAGATCCAGGAAGAATACTTGAACGACGTCCTGAACAGCAGCCGGCATCTGCTGTCGCTGATCAACGATATTCTGGACCTTTCCAAGGTGGAAGCCGGGAAGCTGGAACTCAACCTCAAATACGTTCATATTGGTTCCATCATCGACAGCAGTATGACCATGATCAAGGAAAAAGGACTCAAGCACGGGTTTCACCTGGCCGTTGAAAAAGAGTCGATGCCGGAAATTATCCTGGCCGATGATCGTAAATTGAAACAGGTTCTGTACAACCTGCTGTCTAATTCGGCTAAATTCACCCCGGACGGCGGCAGCATCGTCGTCCGCGCTCGCCTTGTCGATGAGGCAGGCAACGCCGTTCTCTGTCGGCGCGAGAAGACGTACAACGGCGATATCGACGCCTACGTCGGCTGTGACGACACGGCGTGCAAGAAGATCGAGAAATTTTTAGAGATTGCGGTGATCGACAACGGGATCGGCATCGCGCCCGAGGATTGTGAAAGGATCTTCAGGCCGTTTGAGCAAGTCGACTCCTCAACGAGCAGAAAGTACCAGGGAACCGGCCTCGGCCTGTCTCTGACGCGGGAGCTGGTTCTTCTGCACGGCGGCAGCATTGGCGTCGAAAGCGACGGCCAGAACAAAGGAAGCACGTTCAAGTTCATTCTTCCGCTGTCGATCTGCGACCAACCTCTTAAGATAACGTCTAAAGATCATATTGAGTCCATGGCATCCTGAAGCCTTTACCACTCTTAAAACCAAGGAGAATCAACCATGAAACGCATAGCCCTCTCTACCCTTATCGTTTTGATCGGTATCATGTTGCTGTCTCTGACCGCTTTCTGCGGCGACAAGGGAACGTTTTCAGACAAACCGACCACCAACAACGGAAAGAAATGGCGCATCGGCTACTACGAAGGCGGAGAATATATCGATTACCAGAAGATCTTTATGGAGACGGTGCGCGGCCTGATGAAGCTTGGCTGGCTGGAGTATATCGATATACCCGAACAGAAAGGGGAACAGACCCGGGTCTTATGGGACTGGCTGTCGCAAAACATCAGAAGTGATTATATCGTGTTCGTTAAAGACGCCCATTACACGGCCAATTGGGACGACGACACGCGCAAGCGGACGGCGGGCGAGATCACGGACCGCCTGAACCGGAAGCACGATATCGATCTTCTCATTGCCATGGGCACCTGGGCCGGCAAGGACATGGCCAACGGAAATCACACCACCAACACCATGATCCTCTCCGCCAGCGATCCCATCGCATCCGGCATCATCAAGAGCATCGACGATTCCGGGTATGACCACATCCATGCCCAGGCCGACCCACATCGCTACGAACGGCAGCTTCGTGTTTTCCATGAAATCATCCCGTTCAAGAAACTGGGCATTGCCTACGAGAATTCGGAGGACGGCAAGAGCTATGCCGCCATCGATGTTGCCGAGAAACTGGCCAAGGAACGTCATTTTGAAATCGTGCGATGCTTTACGCAAAGCGATATCGCAGACGTATCCGTGGCTGAAGAGAGCGTTGTTGCATGCTTTACCCAGTTGGCGAATTCGGTTGATGCCATTTATGTCACGGTCCAGGGCGGCATCAACAGCAGGAGCATTCCCAGACTGGTCAAAATCGCCAATGACAACAAGGTGCCGACCTTTTCACAATCCGGTTCGGAAGAGGTCAAGAACGGTTTCTTCGTCAGTCTGTCCCAGGCCGGCTTCAGGTATGTCGGCGAATTCCATGCAACGACCTTTGCCAAGGTTTTCAACGGCGCTCGCCCGAACCAGCTGGATCAGCTGTTTCAGGAGCCGCCCAAGATCGCGATCAACCTGAAAACCTCCGAAATCATTGGATTCGATCCGCCGGTCGTGCTTCTGGGTGCCGCTGACGAGATCTACCGGGATATCATGCCGCCGCAGTAATCCTCCGGCGCCGGCTTAAATCCGGTCTGGTCCCATACATACTGTAAATCTGAAAATGACGCTGGAATATTCGGAGGAATCACCGATGAGAAAAAATTGTTTGATTGTGTTGCTGCTGGCCATCGCCTCTATACTCCTCTTTGCGGCATGCGCCGCCGGCGGCGAAAAGAAAGCCTTCAGCACCCAACCGCGCACCAATCAGAACAAGAAATGGCGCATTGGCTATTATGAGGGCGGCGACTACACCAACTACTACAAATATCTTTACGCCATGACCAAAGGCCTGATGGACCTGGGATGGATCGAGTTCCAGCCCGGTTTCAATCCGGATAACGATACATACAACACCCGCCAGCTGTGGAAATACCTGGCGGCAAACATCAAGAGCGAATATATCGAATTTGTTCCGGATGCCTACTATTCGGCGGGATGGGACGAAAACACGCACAAGGAGATATCCGAGAAGATCCTGACGCGACTGGCGCAGGACAAAGATATCGATCTGATGCTTGCCATGGGAACGTGGGCGGGAAAAGATCTTGCCAACAATCGCCACCGCACCAATACGATGGTCATTTCGACGAGCGATCCGGTCGGCTCCGGCATCATTAAAAGCACTGCGGATTCAGGCTTCGACCATGTGCATGCCCGTGTCGACCCTTTCCGGTATGAACGCCAGGTACAGATCTTTCACGACACCATCGGTTTCCGGAAGCTGGGCATCGCCTACGAGAATTCCGTCGTCGGAAGAAGTTACGCGGCCGTGGATACCATTGAAAAGGTAGCTGCGGAAAGAGGTTTCGACATCGTCGAATGTTATACGCTGGGGGATATCGCAGACGAGAAGGTCTCGGGGGAAAGCGTTGCCCAGTGCTTTGAAAAAATGGCATCCCAGGTTGACGCCATCTACGTCACGGTCCAAAGCGGGATCAACGAAAAATCGATTCCCGATCTCGTCAAAATAGCGAACGATCATAAGGTTCCGACGTTTTCCCAATTTGGCTCAAAGGAAGTCCGGTATGGTTTTCTGATGAGCATCTCCCGCGCCGGAGAGTTCAAGCCCGAAGGGAGATTTCTCGCCGCGACCGCAGCTCAGATTTTCAACGGCGCAAAACCCAGGCAGCTGAACCAGATCTTCGAGGAAGCACCCGATATCGCGATCAACCTGAAGACCGCCGAGCTGATCGGGTTCTATCTGCATGCCGATCTCCTGGCTGCAGCGGATGAGATCTACCGGGAGATTTCTAAACCCTGACCGATGTCTCCGGAGCGTCTTTTTTACTGAAGGAAATGCGAATGGCCATCCACCGTCAAAGCAATGTCACAGAGGCACGATATGAATCTCATCATACCCATTAAAAATGAGACAGCCTTCTCATCCACCGATGAAACCACGGGTTTGTATACGCAAGAAATATTCAATGTCCTGCTGGATCATGAAATCAAATATTTCGAGCGGGACGGAAAGCGCTGCTCCATTGCGATCATCGACATCGATTTCAACAACGCTTACCGTGAAACAGGTCCGACGATAGGCGAGGATAAGGTGATCCGGAAGGTCGCCGAACTCATCAGGGCCAGTATCCGCCAAGTCGATTTTGGCGCACGATATTCATACGGCAAGTTCGTTGTGGCCTTTGTCAATTCCGATGGTGAGGATGCCGATATCGCACTCAGGCGGATTCTGGGTCAGATCGATCGCATTTTTGACGGACATCTGCCCATCACTGTCGGCACGGCAACCTGCCCGGAAAACGGCACCGACAGAAAGCTCCTCGTCGAGCGGGCCGTCAGCGCTCTCCATGCCTCGCAAGACAAGGGAAGAAACAAAATCATCACCTACGACGCCATGAACCGCATGTGGCGCAACGATCGTCCGAGGGTCCTTATCGTTGACGATCTGGAGATGAACCTGAAAATCATCGAGGCGATGTTAAGACCCTCCAATTATGAGATCATCAAGGCATCCGGCGGAAGGGAAGCGCTGAGCATCATGGATGCCAACGAAATAGACCTGGTGCTCCTCGATGTCATGATGCCGGAGATGAACGGCTATGAAGTCTGTCGGAGAATCAAGAATCGGCAGTCGACATGCATCACGCCGGTCATCATGGTCACGGCGCTGGATGATGCGGAATCCAAGATCAAAGGCATCGAGGCCGGTGCGGATGATTTCATTTCCAAACCCCCAAAGAAGAATGAGCTCATCACGCGCACCAAATCCCTGATCAAGCTCAAGACCCTCTACAAGGACTTCACCAGCATCGAGAACGTGTTATTCTCTCTGGCAAGAACCGTCGAAGCGAAAAACCCGTATACCAACGGACATACGAACCGTGTAGCCAGTCTGTCCGTCGCCATCGGAACCCGAATGCAGCTCGATCTTGAAAAAATCGAAGCGCTACGGTTTGGAGGGATACTCCATGATATCGGCAAGATCGGCATTTCAAACCAGATCCTCAACAAAAATGGTCCTCTCGATGATCAGGAGTGGCAGGAGATCAAATCTCACCCTGAAACCGGATTCCGCATTTGCTACCCGCTCAGGAAGCGCCTGCGGCATGCCATGGATGTCATCCGCCACCACCATGAAAAACTGGACGGATCCGGTTACCCCGATGCTCTGGCGGGCAATGAGATCTCGATGGTGGCACGCATTATCTCCGCCGCCGATATTTACGACGCGCTGACCACCGACCGCCCTTACCGTTCCAGAATGAATATCGAAACGGCGGTTTCCATCCTCAAAAACGAGGTGCGGGACAAAAAATTAGACGGAAATGTCGTTGAAGAATTACTGTATATCACCGGGAATTAAGAAAATATCAATAAAACAAGATATCGATTCAATATCAGTTTATATCCTTACATACCGCCTATCGCGGTCTGCACGAAAAGGAGATCTGTAATGGACGGGAAACCCGTACTTGTTGTTGAAGACAACGAACTGAACATGAAGCTCGTGAGAGCCATTCTGAATCTCAATCATTTCAAGGTCGTCGAGGCAAACACCGCGGAAAAGGGCATTCAGGCCGCCGGAAAATACAAGCCGATGGCGATTTTGATGGACATCCAGCTGCCTGGAATGGACGGCCTCACGGCCACCCGGACCCTCAAATCCGATCCGGAACTCTGTTCCATCCCCATTATCGCGCTGACCTCCTATGCCATGGATGGAGACAAACAAAAAGCGCTGGATGCCGGGTGCGCCGGTTATATCACCAAGCCCATCAGTACCAAGACCTTCATTTCGCAGTTTCAGAAGATTCTCGTCGGAAAAGAAAGCATCCCTATGTGCATGGACGACCCTCGCGAGCAAGGCCGCCGGGAAAACGAGAGGCGGCCGTCGAATAAGCCGCGTATTCTGATCGTCGATGATGATCCAATCAATGTCAAAGTGCTCACGGCAAAACTTGCGGCCGAACAATACGAGCTATACAGCGCATCCGGGGGTAAGGAATGTCTGAGAATGGTGGAAGAGATTTTACCCGATTTGATCCTGCTCGATATTATGATGCCTGAGATCAACGGGTACGAGGTGACCGCAACACTCAAAACCAATCCATCCACCAGCCACATTCCCATTGTTCTCGTCACGGCCCTGGACAACCCTGATGATCGCACCAAAGGTATGACGTCGGGGGCGGACGAATTTCTCACCAAGCCGGTCAACAAAACCGAACTCCTGGCACGGGTCAGTTCGATGCTGCGACTTAAGAAATATCATGAACAACTCTCCCTCAGAACCCAGGCGGAAGAAAAATTTGTGGGCGGCACCCAACGGGCATCGGTTGCTCCCCCCTCCGGAAAACTATTGCCGCGGGTCCTGGCAGTGGAGGATAATAGCTTGGATCTCAAGTTGATCCAGAATTTTCTCCTGACGCAACCTTATGAGCTGATTACCGCAGACAGCGGTGAGACTGCCATCGAAATGGCGACGACGGAAAAAATCGATGTAATCCTTCTGGATGTCGTTCTGCCCGGCATGGACGGCTTCGAGGTCTGCCGACGGCTGAAGGCTGAAGACAAAACCCGGAATATCCAGATCGTCATGATCACGGGCCTGAGCGACCTGGACAGCAAAATCATGGGCGTTGAACAAGGAGCGGATGATTTTCTGGTCAAACCTATTAACAAACGTGAAATTCAGGCCAGAATTATGGCGTTGTTGAGGAAAAAAAATTATCTCGATCAGATCTGCACCCACTACGAAATGGCCCTTAGCTCTGCGATCATGGATGATTTAACGGGGCTTTACAATCGCGCCTATTTCATCAATTCACTCGAGCTGGAAATGAAACGCTCTCAGCGTCAGAAATACGCCATCGCTCTGGCCATGATGGATATCGACGATTTCAAGCTTTATAACGATCAGTTGGGCCACCTGGATGGGGACATGCTCCTGCGTGAGATCTCCCAGGTCATCCGCCTATCCGTAAGAGAAGTCGATATGGCGGTCCGCTACGGGGGCGAGGAGTTTGCCATCATCATGCCTTATACAAACCAGGATGATGCCGTCAAGGCCGCCAACCGGGTTCTCGACATGATCCGGAAACATCCCTATTCAAACGGCAAGATCCAAAAAGTGAAACCGGTGACCATGAGTGCCGGGATCGCGGTATTTCCCGAGGATGCTCAGTCGGTGAATGAACTGATCTGCAGGGCCGATGAAATGCTCTACAAGGCAAAACGCGGCGGCAAAAACCAGGTTTGCTGCAGGTTTTTAGATATCGAACAGCCTCATTGCCAGGCATTCTGAAACCCTGCCGCTTTCAAACGATCGGATACAAACGGATGGGTATGCACCTGTGAATCCGTTTGAACAGTGTCGTTGTTGAGCCGGATTATCCGGGGCTGAGGTCATGTTTGGCAAGCAGTTCATATAACCGGGATTTGGAAAGACCGGAAATGATGGATGCCCGAGCGACGTCACCCCCGGTATTGCCGATCAGCTGTTCCAGATACTGTCTGTCGTTCAATTCCCTAAAATTTTTGAGTGTTGGAAGACCCTGGTTTATATCGTCGGCATCGGGGAACATTTCACTCTGTCTGACGGTATTCCGGATCATCTTGACACGCATATGAACCGGCAGGTGCTGCGGGTAAAGCGTCGTCATCGGCCCGGCGATGGCGATGGCTCCGTTGAGTACGTTGACAAGCTCTCGAACATTGCCGGGCCACTCGTATGCATACAGAGCTTCATCGAAATCATCCGAAACCTTTTTAATTTCCATACCATTCTCTCTGCAGAGCCGGGCGATGGTATATTCGATAAGCTCCGGCAGGTCTTCCAGCCGATCGCGCACAGGCGGAATGGTGATCGTCAGCGATTGCAGACGAAAAAGGAGGTCGGAGCGAAATTGACCTGTCCGGACCATTTCCTCGAGATCTCTGTGGGTCGCTGCAATAAGCTTAAAATGGCTCTTGACCATCTTACTGCATCCCACCCGGCGAACCGTATGGTCTTCCAGTACCCGCAGGAATTTTTTCTGGATGTCCATGGGTAATTCGCCGATCTCGTCCAGAAAAAGTGTTCCCTGATCCGCTTGCGCGATCAGACCGTCCTGGGTGCGTTCCGCTCCGGTAAACGCGCCTTTCACATGCCCGAACAGCATGCTCTCGACGAGGTTTTCCGGCAAAGAGGCGCAGTCTACGACAACGAAGTTATTTTTTGAAAATCGGCTGTTTTCGTGAATTCCCCTTGCGAAAAGCTCCTTGCCGGTCCCCGTTTCCCCGATAATCAACGTGTTGGCGCCGCTGCCGGCAGACTTTTTCATGAGGTTGATACAGCCATTCATCCTGGCGCTCCGACCGATGATCCGATCTCGTTTGATCCCTTCGGACGGGCCGGAGGTATGGGTTTCCCTCCGATATTGGAGGATCTGTTCGAGCGACGATAACAGATCCTTCACCGAGGCAGGCTTTTCGATATAGTTATGAGCACCGTTGGTGATAGCTGTTTCCGCCCCATCGATATTCGCCGACGCGGTAATGACAACCACCTCGGGGTGCGACGATGCCTGCCGGATTGCCGTGATCTTGTCGATGCCGTTGCCGTCCGGCATGCAGACATCCAGAAAAACGACATCGAAATCACCCGACTGTGCTATCGCGACGCCTTCTTCAAGCCTCAGGGCAGTCTTGATAACGTGATTTTCATAACTGAGGATCTTTACCATCAGGTCAACGAGCACCTTGTCGTCGTCAATGATCAGAATATTCGCCACAATTTCACCTATTATGATAGCCGTTGATTGCCGAAGAATCCCGAAAACACGCCCGCTTTATAATTTAAGTAATATATTTTTTGATGTATGGCAATGAAAAAAGTATGTTGACATCGCGGCAAACACCCATCACTTTCCATCGTACAGACGCTTAATAAGGATTTGAGCTGCGATATCGCTTAACGAGCTATAAAAAAAAATGCGAAAAGGAGATAAACAGCATGAAACTACTGATCGTTTACTATTCGACATACGGACACGTGCACCGGATGGCTGAAGCAGTCGCCGACGGGGCCCGTGAGATCGACGGCACCGAGGTCATTCTGAGGCGCGTTCCGGAAACCCTGCCGCCCGAGGTTCTCGAAAAAATGGGCGCCGTCGAAGCCCAGAAATCGATGGCCCATGTCACAAGGTGCCGGATCGACGAGCTCGCATCCGCCGACGCGGTGATCTTCGGCACCCCCACGCGGTTCGGTAACATGTGCGGACAGATGCGCCAGTTCCTCGACGCCGCCGGACAGCTCTGGGCCCGGCACGCCCTGGTCGGAAAAGTGGGAAGCGTGTTTACCAGCTCCGCGACCCAGCACGGCGGCCAGGAATCGACCATTCTGTCGTTTCACATCACCCTGCTCCACCTTGGCTTCATCATCGTGGGCCTGCCCTACGCATTCGAGGGACAGCGGCGGAACGACGAAATCACCGGGGGATCCCCATACGGCGCCTCGACCATCGCGGGAACTTCCGGCGAAAGAACGCCCAGTGAAAACGAACTGGAGGCCGCCAGGTTTCAAGGCAGGCATGTCGCCGATATCGCCGCCCGCCTGAAGGCTTAGCATATCTTCCCGGCCTTCTTTGCGCGGAGGTCGGGAGTTTTTTCGCGCGCAAGACGCCGACCAAAATCTACATGCTTCGCTGTATTTTTCATGCCGCAAGATCGTAGGCCCATCCGCGTTCTTGTCAAACCGCCTCAAAGGCGTGTATAATGTTCACACATCGGCGCATCCCCTATAGTGTCATGGTCTGTTTCGGGTTTTCCAAGAATTCCCCGAAGCGCCGGCTTCTGTGTTAAAGATCTTCTATCTTCAGACATGTCCTGCTCGGCTCCGCCGGAGCGATTCCAGGCACGAACACCGGTGCTTTCATGACGCCGCCCGCAGCCCTTCTCAGGCGGATCGACTGCAAAGACATCTGCCACCGGTTTAACAGACGTTTTCAACCCCATAAAAAGGAGATGCCAGCAATGGAAGAACAACAGTCCACTCTTCAGCCGCTTTCCCGATGGTGGCGCCGGAGCGTCTTTCTGGTTTTTATTATCGGCATGGCGATCCTGGGTTTCATGTCGGTCGAGGCTTACCGAAACGCTCCGCCGATTCCGGAACGGGTGGTCGACATCGATGGGAAGACGGTCTTTACCCGACAGGATATCCAGGGCGGTCAGCAGGTCTTTCTGAAATACGGGCTGATGCAAAACGGGACCATCTGGGGACACGGCGCCTATCTCGGTCCGGATTTTTCCGCTCAATATCTTCACGGGCTTTTCATGGATGCCGGCGCCGTCCTCGCCCAAAAGGAATTTGGCAAGGATTTGGGGGACCTCGACAGCCGGGAGCGCCTTCTGATCGATTCCATGATTCCCGCGCTTCTCAAGGAAAATCGCTACGATCCTGAAAAACGTCAGCTCACGTTTCTGGACGTCGAGACCGAATCCTTTAAAAAGCAGCAGGATTACTGGGCTGATTATTTCACCCGGTCGGCGGACAGCATGGGGCTTCCACCGCGTTACATCAATGATCCGGGGGAGATTCGACAGCTGACCGCCTTCTTTGCGTGGACCGCTTGGGTGAGCGTGGCCAACCGGCCGGACAAGCCTTATTCCTACACCAACAATTTTCCCTACGACCCCACCGTCGGCAACCACCTGACGAGCGACGCGGTACTCTGGAGCGCCCTCAGCGTGGTCATGCTCCTGGCGGGATTGGCCGTCGTGCTGGTCACATTCGGCAAATTCGACTATCTCGGCTGGAAAGGCGGCCCCGAAGGAAGTTATCCCAAACTCCTCGCCGGTGAACCCACGGCCGGGCAGAGGGCGACCATCAAGTACTTCGTCATCGTGGCGGCGCTGTTTCTGGCACAGGTGCTGATCGGCGGCGCACTGGCGCATTACCGGGCCGATCCCGGCGATTTCTACGGCATCGATCTGGCCCGATACCTGCCGAGCAATATTCTGAGAACCTGGCATCTCCAGCTGGCCATCTTCTGGATCGCCACCGCCTATGTGGCCGGCGGCCTGCTGTTAGGATCCTCTCTGAGCCTCAAAGATCCGCGCGGCCACGCGGCAGGCATCCACGTACTCTTCTGGGCCCTGGTCGTCCTGGTGGTCGGAAGCCTCGTCGGTGAATTTTTCGGCATCCGGCAACTCTTCGGCGATCTGTGGCCATGGTTCGGCCATCAGGGCTGGGAATTTCTCGAATTGGGGCGGTTCTGGCAGGTTATCCTGGTGGTGGGGCTCAGTTTCTGGCTCTGGATGCTCTACCGGGGAACCTCCCCCGGCCTGAAGGATCCAAAACGCAGGGAGATCACCCAGCTGTTCCTGGTGGGTGCCGCCACCATTCCAATCTTCTACCTGCCGGCCTTTTTCTTCGGAACGACCACCAACTTCACGGTGGTCGACATGTGGCGCTTCTGGATCATCCATCTGTGGGTGGAAAGCTTCTTTGAACTCTTCGTCACCATTCTGGTTGCGATCACCTTCTATCAGATGGGCGTCGTGAAACGCACCAACGCCGTGCGGATTATCTATCTGGACGCCATCCTCTTCATGACGGGAGGTCTTGTCGGCACGGCGCATCACTGGTACTGGACGGGACAGTCCAACTTCACCATGGCCCTGGCCGCCATGTTCTCGGCCCTCGAGGTGGTTCCCCTCACCCTTCTCACCCTCGATGCCTGGGATTTTGTCAGCCTGACAGGAACGAACGTGACGGCGGGCGCCCCCAGGAAGGTCATTCACCACAAATGGGCGTTCTTTTTCCTCATGGCCGTAGGGTTCTGGAATTTTGTCGGCGCAGGCATCTTCGGCTTTTTGATCAATATGCCGGTGGTGAGCTATTTCGAGGTGGGCACCATTTTAACCCTGAACCACGGACACGCCGCCCTTCTGGGCGCTTTCGGCATGCTCGCCATGGCCCTCATGGTCATGGGCCTCCGTCACGTGCTGACCGACGCGCAGTGGGCGGCCGGACCGGAAAAGTTGGTCAAGGTTTCTTTCTGGGGGATCAACATCGGACTTGCCCTCATGGTCATCACCAACCTCTTTCCCGAAGGCATTCTGCAGATATGGGACGTTTTGACCAACGGCTACTGGCACGCCCGGAGCTTCGAATTCATGGGCCAGGACCGGATCCGGTTGATGGAGTGGATCAGCATGCCGTCGCACATGATCCTGATTCTCTTCGGCGCCGTCCCGATGGCGGCCGCCTCGGCATGGACCTATTTGAAAATGCGTCGAGCATGAGTCTTCCGCCGCCGGGCTTATGGTGTTTCAGGGCGGCCCGGCGGCGGCGATTCAGCCCGGGTGTCGATCCATCCTGAATATCAGGATTGAGAGACTTCGTCGGGCGGTTGTCAGCAGTCGCATCCCGCACCGCAGTCACATCCGGAACCGCAGCCTTGAGATTTCACGGTGGGGGTGTCGCTGATGCCGACCACCTCGACGGCAAAGGTGAGCGATTCTCCCGCGAGCGGGTGGTTCAGGTCGAACGTCAGGTTCTCGTCATCCATGTTGGTGAGTCTGGCGGGGATCCGCTGACCTTCGGGTGTGGAAAAAGCCACGGTTTCACCCACTTTGGGAGCCATGCCCTTCGGAAGTTCCGAGCGGGGAAAAACATGGATCTGGTTCTCATCGCGGTGGCCATAGGCCTCTTCGGGCGTCAGGGTGAATTCCTTTTTTTCGTGCAGCGACATCCCCATCACGGCATCTTCGAAGCCCTTGATCAGTTGGCCTGTGCCGGTTTTAAACTCGAGGGGGCTTCGCCCTTCGCTCGTATCGAATACATCGCCGTTTTCAAGGGTTCCGGTGTACATTACACTGACGAACTTGTCATTCTCGACTTTCTGCATTTCAATCTCCTTTAATTTTATGTGCTAAACGGCTTAGTTTATGTACGAATTGCAGAAAGTCAAAATTTTGCGCGCTCATGGGTCACATGCCCGCGCAAGCTCGGCATGTTTATGTCACCGGGTTCATTTCCTTTTCCGTCCAAACGGGATTCCCAGTTTTCGCATGCGATGCCTCAGGGTGCTGGGGTTCAGGCCTAAAAGCGATGCGGCGCCCCCAGAACCCTGAACCTTTCCCTGGGTAATGTCGAGCACTCGCAAGATATGCCTTCTCACCGCCTGATCCAGATGCAGGGATTCGGCGTCGAGAACGTCGGTAGGCGAAGCATCGTGACACAGCGGCGACACGACCGCGGGCTGGGCGACATCGTCGAAGCGAAGGGGCTCCTCGGGATTGTTGGCCTGGCTTCGAATCAGTTCGCGTTCGACGGCGTTTTCAAGCTCGCGGACATTGCCGGGCCAGTCATAACGCTGAAGGCGATGCACGGCGTCCGGCGCCGGCATCGGACGATGCCTTAGATTCAGCTCTCGGATTTTGCGGTCGATGAAATGATGGACAAATGCGGGAATGTCCGCTTTCCGGTGCCGCAGGGGCGGGATGATGATGGGAAAAACATTGAGCCGGTACCACAAATCTTCCCGGAAGCCGCCGTTTTCGACCATGAACGCCAGATTCCGGTGGGTTGCCGCAATCACCCGGACATCCACCGGGATGGGCTTCGTACCGCCGACCCGTTCGATCCGGCGCTCCTGCAGCACGCGCAGCAGCCTCACCTGGGCCGCCTGCGGCAGCTCGGCCACCTCGTCCAGGAAGAGGGTGCCGGTGTGGGCGCGCTCGAACCGCCCGCGCCGCATGGATGCGGCGCCGGTAAACGCGCCCTTTTCGTGCCCGAAGAGTTCGCTGTCGATCAGGCCCTCGGGGATGGCCCCGCAGTTGACCTTGATCAGCGGGCCGCTCCGGCGGTGTGAAAGATAATGGACGGCATTGGCGATGACCTCCTTGCCCACGCCCGTTTCCCCGAGCAGCAGAACGTTGCTGTCGAGGGCGGCGACCTGCCGCACCATCTCCATCACGCCCTTGAGACCATAGTCCTCCCCCACGATCTCGTTTCCCGTGATCCGGTGCAGCTCCCGGTGGAGATACCGGTTGTCGTCGATGACAAGTTCCTGGAGACGGAGCACCTCCCGGTACCGCAGGTGATTTGACATCGCGATGGCGAAAGGATCGTGAAGGAGGGAAAGAAGCCTGGCATGCCGCCCGGTAAATTCCCGCCGGCCGCGGGCGATGGCGCCGACAAAACCGAGCCTCTCGTCCCGGATGCTCAGCGCCATGCCGATGCCCGTGGCGTCGGTGATGCCCATGGCGGCGGACATCTCCTTCAGGGGCGGCGACGGCGCGGCCGTATCGATCAGCACGATCTTTCCCGTACTTGTTTTGATATAGTCAATGGAAGCCCGCGACAACGGCACAGGTGCGCTGATGTCGTGATCGACGTCAAAATCCGCATGGCGGGACAGCACCCGGATGCCGCCGATTCCCGGATCGAAAACGCTCAGTTCGATCAGTTCGAGGGGAATCTCCCGCTTGAGGAAGGCGAAGCATTCCCCGAGGGCTTCATCGATGTCGAGGCTGCCGCAGATTCTCACCGTCCCTTCATGGAAAAAAACCATGTCGTCCATCATGTGCCTGCTCCTCCATATGTCTCTATCATATGACTCTGGGACTTGCTCTCTGAATATGTCATATGCGACAGTATGATTCAAGATATCATATATGATATATTTTTCCGCCATATGTGACATTGCATTTGTCTTTATGTTGATCATCATCCGTAAGTTCATAGAAAGTTTTCTTTGGCACAATTATAGCTTACTTCAGGAAGGCCCACACCGACAGGATTACGGTCTGTCATTAACACCGCTGTCGATCCCCGGAACAACGGACGAGACGGCGGCCTGAACGCGGAGCTGCCGAGGATGAAAAAGAAACAAATACATAAGAACGATGGCGGGTTGACGGAACGCTGCCTGGAAATCATCAACATCCGTCTCTACGATGCGGCCGACCGGAGGAAGATCGCGGATCTGTTCGAACGGACGGCACAAGGCGCCGCCGATGCGCGTTTCATTCTCTTCCGGAATGCCGAGATGGAGGGCGACTGGTCGATACATATCTGGCGGCCGTTTTTCTCTCATGAAGAGACCAAATCTCCGGAAGCGCTCTGTCTATCAGAACTTCTCAGGGAAATCGGCCTCGTGCATCACGTGATCTGGCTGCCTGCAAGCGGCGGACCAAACATCGCATGATGCGGGAACAGGCACCGGAAAATATTCAACTCTATCCAACATTAACCCAAGGTAACGAGATGAAGACAAAACAATCCACACACCGAAGCATATCATCGGGCGGCGGCATCATCCGGCAATGGATGCTTCCCGTCCTGGCTTTACTGATCTTCTTTCATGCCCAAGACGTCCCGGCGGCGCCGCCTAAAGCCGGACCGGGCAATACGCCGCCGCCGGTGGTCAGCGTCGCCGTCATTGCCGAAAAAACGGTCAACCCGCCGATGACCTACGTGGGCCGGATCGAGGCGCTACAGTCGGTGGACCTGCGCGCACGGGTGGAAGGATACCTCGACCAGGTCAAATTCCAGGAAGGCGGCAGGGTCAAATTTGGCGACCAGCTCTATGTCATCGAGCAGGATGCCTACCAGGCCCAGGTCAACGCGGACCGGGCCAAAGTCGCCGAAGCGCGCGCCGCCCTGATGAAGGCCCGGCAGTACCGTGAGCGCCTCCAGTCGGTCCGGAAAGGCGGCGTCTCCAAAACCGACCTGGAAACCGCCCTCGCCAATGAACAGGAAGCCCAGGCCAAGCTGGAAGCCGCCACCGCCAACCTGGCCCTTTCGAAGCTGAATCTAGACTATACCACCATCGAAGCCCCGATCGCCGGACGCATCGGCGCCACCAACGTCACTGCGGGCAACCTCGTCGGCCCCGGCTCGGGCACCCTGGCCCGCATCGTTCAGCTCGATCCGATCCGCGTGGTCTACTCGGTGAGTGAAACGGATCTGGTGAATGTCCGGCAGAAAATGAAAGCCGGCGGCGGAGACAAGGGTGCCATGAAAGACAGCCTGATTCCGCGGATCCGCCTGTCCAACGGCACCATGTACGGGCTTCCCGGACGCCTCGAATTCGTCGACAACGTGGTGGACCCGGCCACCGGCACCATCGCGGTGCGGGCGGTTTTCGATAACCCGGACAGTCTCCTCCTGCCCGGCCAGTATGTCAACGTCCTGATCCGCCTGAGCAACCCCAAACAGATGCCGGTCGTTCCCCAGGCCGCCGTTCTGGAGGATCGCGACGGGCGATATGTGTTCGTGGTGGACGGCGACAACCGGGTGCAGCAGCGCCGCATCACCACCGGGCCTGCCGTGGACACCGACTGGGCGGTGGCTTCGGGGCTCATGGCCGGCGAATCGGTCATCGTTTCGGGCGTCCAGAAGGTGCGGCCGGGACAGGTCGTCAATCCTGTTACGGCGGGCAAGCGCTAAGGAGATATTCCATGTTTTCCAAAATATTCATCGACCGGCCGCGGCTGTCGATGGTGGTCTCTTTGGTGATCACCTTCGCCGGCCTCCTGGCCCTGTTCAACATACCGGTCTCCGAATATCCGGCCAATATCGTCCCGCCGGAAATCCAGGTTCAGACCGTCTATCCGGGCGCCAACGCCGAAGAGGTCGCGGCCTCCGTGGCGGCCCCCCTGGAAGCCCAGATCAACGGCGTCGACAATATGCTCTACATGTCGTCGTCTTCGACCAACAACGGGAGCTACACCCTCTCGGTCACCTTTGCCACGGGAACGGACCCGGACATCGCCCAGGTCAACGTCCTGAACCGTGTCCAACAAGCGCAGTCCAAGCTCCCTCCGGCCGTCACCGAACAGGGAATCTCGGCCCGGCAGCGCTCCTCGGACATGTTGGGCGTCATCTTTTTCTACTATAAAGACGGCAACACCGACATCCTTCCCCTCTCCAACTGGGTCAGCATCAATATCCGGGACGCGCTTCTGCGCGTCGACGGGGTCAGCGACGCCACCCCCTTCGGCTCGCACGACTATGCCATGCGGATCTGGATGGATCCGGAACGTCTCACCGCCCTGGGCCTGACCGCAGACGATGTCATCAGCGCCATCCAGCAGCAGAACCTTCAGGCGGCGGCGGGCGCCATCGGCACCGCGCCCGCCCCCAGTGGACAGCAGATCCAGTATATTATCCGCACCAAGGGGCGCCTGTCGACCGCCGAGGAATTTGCAAACATCATCATCGAAACCAACGCCGAAGGCGGCGTGGTCCGTCTGAAAGACGTGGCCCGGGTCGAGCTGGGCAGCAGCGCCTACGCATCGGCGGACTCCCTCAACGGCCGGACCGGCGTTCCCCTCGCCGTCTATCAGTCCCCGGGCTCCAACGCGCTTCAGACCATGGACGGCGTCAAGGCCGAACTCAAGCGGCTCGAGTCGCGTCTTCCCAAGGGTGTGGAATACGGGGTCATCTACGATGCCACCCGATTCGTGAAGTCGACCATCGAGGAGATTGCGTTCACCCTCATCCTCACCTTCATCCTGGTGGTCGCCGTCACCTTTCTCTTTCTCCAGGACTGGCGCGCCACCCTGATACCGACGTTGACCATTCCGGTATCGCTCGTCGGCACCTTCGCCTTTTTGATGATCTTCGGCTATTCCGCCAACACCGTCACCCTCTTTGCCCTCATTCTGGCCATCGGCCTGGTGGTGGACGATGCCATCGTGGTGGTGGAAAACGTCCAGCGGGTCATGCAGGAAGAAGAGCTTTCATCGAAGGCGGCTGCCGTCCGGTCCATGGAGCAGGTCACCGGGCCGATCATCGCCACCACCCTGGTGCTTCTGGCTGTATTTATTCCGGTCGGCTTCCTGCCGGGCATCACCGGGCAGCTCTACCGGCAGTTCGCGGTCACGATCTGCGTGGCGGTGGTCCTCTCGGGGGTCAACGCCCTCACCCTGAGCCCAGCCCTGTGCGCCGTTCTACTTCGGCCGCCACATACGATCCGACGCGGCCCGCTGGCCTGGTTCAGCCGAGCCCTTGGCGGCTCCCGGAATTTCTTTGTCGCCGTTTCCGGATGGCTTGCCCGCAAATTCATCTTTGCCGTTCTGATTCTGGCCATCGTGGGCTTCGGCGCCTGGCGCCTCTTCGGCATGCTGCCCACCAGCTTCCTGCCTGAAGAGGACAAGGGGTTCATCATCGTCGACGTCCAGCTCCCGAACGCGGCCGCCTTCGAACGTACCGCCGTTCTGCTGGACGATCTCTCGGCCCGCATCAAGGCCATCGACGGGGTCGATTTCGTCATCGGCATCCGCGGATACAGCATGATGAGCGGCGCCGGCGAAAACGTGGGTCTTGCCTTCGTGGGGCTTGCCCCGTGGGGCGAGCGGACCACGGCCGACCTGAAGATCGGCGCTATCCTGAACAAGATCCGTCAGATCGCCTTCACCACGCCGGGGGCCAATATCAACGCCTTCATGCCGCCGGCCATCATGGGGCTCGGCAGCTCGAGCGGCTTCGACCTGAGGCTTCAGGCCCTGGAAGGCCAGTCTCCACAAGCGCTGGACGGGGTGGTCAAAGGCCTCATGGCGGCGTTGAACCAGGACCCGTCCATCGCCTATGCCTTTTCCACCTACTCGGCCAATGTTCCGCAGTTGTCCCTCGATCTGGACCGCACCAAAGCCAGCACCCTCAAGGTGCCGGTGAGTCGTGTATTTTCAACCCTTCAGGCCAATCTGGGATCGCGGTACGTCAACGATATCAATCTGTATGACCGGGTCTTTCAGGTCAAGGTCCAGGCCGACGCCCCCTACCGGGATGCGGTGGATGACATTGCCCGGCTCTACGTGCGGAGCGACGACGGCCACATGGTGCCGCTGTCGAGCCTCGTAAGCCTGTCGATGGTGCTGGGTCCGCAGTCGGTGGCGCGCTACAACCAGTTTTCCGCGGCCCAGTTCATCGGCGCCGCCGCACCGATGGTCAGTTCGGGCGAGGCCCTCACCGCCGTGGAGGAGGTCGCGAAGAAAACCCTTCCCGACGGGTACGCCTTCGAGTGGTCGGGCATGAGCTATCAGGAAAAGCAGATCGGCGGCGAGGCATCCATCCTGCTCTCCCTGGCGCTCTTCTTCGGCTACCTGTTTCTGGTGGGGTTGTACGAAAGCTGGACCATGCCGCTGTCGGTCATCCTCTCGATCGCCGTCGCCGCCCTAGGGGCTCTGGCAGGTCTCATGGCCGTCGGCCTGCCCCTCTCGATCTATGCCCAGATCGGGCTCGTGCTCCTGGTCGGGCTTGCGGCCAAGAATGCCATTCTCATCGTGGAGTTCGCCAAGGAAGAGCACGAAAGGGGCCTGTCGATCATCGACGCGGCCATCAGCGGTGCGCGCCTTCGGTACCGGGCGGTGCTGATGACCGCCTTTTCCTTTATCCTGGGCGTTTTCCCGATGGTGGTCGCCACCGGCGCGGGCGCCAACAGCCGCCGGGCCATCGGCACCACCGTCTTTGCCGGCATGCTTGCCGCAACGCTCCTGGGTATTTTTCTGATCCCGGGTCTCTATGCGGCATTCCAGACCATGCGCGAAGCCACCAACCGCCGGTTCAGCCGGCGGAAACATCGATCTTCACAACCGTCGGATCCGTCCAGCGAGGTCAAACCATGAAAACATCGGCTCTGATGCAGACCGCACACAAAACGGTATGCGTTTGTCTTCTCATGCTGCTCGCCGGCTGCGCCGCCGTCGGCCCGGACTACGCACCGCCGCCCGTACCGTCCCCCGACAGCTGGCATACACCGCTTAAGGACGGCCTCAGGGCCGCACCCACGAATCCCGAACTTCTGTCCCGATGGTGGCAGACGCTCGACGACCCCGTCCTTTCGGATCTGGTGCAGCGGGCCGCCCTGGGCAACCTGAACTTAAAACAGGCCCTGGCGAGAGTGAGGGAAGCCCGGGCGCGCCGCGTCATCAGCCAAGCCGGGCTCTTCCCGACGGTCAATGCATCGGGTGAGATCTCTCGCAACCGTATCAGCGAAAACAGCGGAACCGGCGGAAGGAATGCCGAGTTCGATTATTACACGGCCGGCTTCGACGCCGGATGGGAGATCGACGTCTTCGGCGGCGTCCGGCGCTCCATCGAAGCGGCCGAAGCGGGTCTCGCCGCCGGCGAGGCGGACCTCCGGGATGTTATGGTCTCCCTGACCGCGGAAATCGGGCGCAATTACGTGGAAGCGCGGACCTATCAGACCCGGCTCGATGTGGCCGAAGCCAATATCGCCGCCCAGCGGGATACCTATGATCTGATTCAGTCGCGATTCGAAGCGGGGCTCAGCGACGAGCTGGCCGTGCAGCAGGCCCGCTATAATCTCGAAAACACCCTGAGCCAGCTGCCGACCTTGCGGACCGGTCTCGCGGCTGCCAAGAACCGCCTGGCCGTGCTGACCGGCCAGGCGCCCGGGGCGCTTCACGCCGTCCTCGAAGAGCGCCGGCCGGTGCCGGTGCCGCCGGTCCGCGTTGCCGTCGGGGTGCCGGCCGAAACCCTCCGGCGTCGGCCGGACGTCCGCCGGGCCGAACGGGAGCTGGCGGCCCAGACCGCCCGCATCGGGGAGGCCGTGGCGGATCTCTACCCCCGCTTCCGCCTGTTCGGGACCATCGGACTGGAATCCCTCAATTCCGGTGATTTCTTTCAGTCTGCGAGTCGTTACTGGAGCATCGGACCCGGCGTGAGCTGGAATATCTTCAATGGAGGGGCCATCCGCGGCAATATCGCCGCGCAGACGGCCGTTGCGGATCAGTACCTGTTCGCGTATGAAGCCGCCGTTCTGGGAGCCCTGGAAGAGGTGGAAAACACCCTGACCGCCTATGCCGAAGAGCAGCTGCGCCGCGAGCGCCTGCTCTACGCGGTGGATGCCGCCAAAAAGGCGGCGGACCTGGCGCAGGATCAGTATGCCGCCGGCCTCGTCGACTTCTCGAATGTGCTCGATGCCCAGCGCTCCCTGCTCTCCTTCCAGGACGAGTTGGCCGTCAGCGACGGCAGCGTGACGGCAAACCTCATCAGCCTGTACAAGGCCCTGGGCGGCGGATGGGCGCCCGATATCGACCCTGGCAAAAAGATGCCGTGAGCGGGTGAGGCCGTAGTACGAAGAATACATTTATGGAAGAAGGGCGAGCTGTATGCATTTACTAAAATATTCTAAAAATCAAATATGTTATCCGTTTAGTGATCGTGTTCATGATCCGATGCTTCCTCCCCTGCAATTTCCTTTTCCAGCTCATCCAGGGGAGGAAGAATATCAACGATCGATTCGCTCGAGAATCTGCGCCATATAGACGCGGGCATCCTTTTTCATAAAGGTTTTGCTTCCTTGATAATCCTGCGGCGCAAAAGCCAGTAGAGCCCATCTTCTGAAATTACATCCACCTTGACACCGAGCAGATCCCTTAAGTCGAGGACCAGGGCACTGACATCGAGCAGGCTTCGATCCTCTTCCATTTTTACCAGAATATCGATATCACTATCAGGTTCGGCCTCACCTCTGGCAACAGAGCCGAAAATTCTGGGATTTCGCGCGCCGTGCTTTTCCGCAAGGGCAATCACGGCCTCCCGTTTCTCATTGATCAATCCAGCGATGTCCATTGCAAACGCTCCGTTGCTTTCGATAGACCTACATTTTCCCCGAACGGAAAATGGAGATGATGAGCCACAGGCCTAGAAGGGTGGCGATGCAGTAGCCGGTGACGCCCAAAAGGGTGGTAAACGAGATGGTGACGCCGCCCACGGTGATGTTCATGACCGCAATGGGAGAATTGAGCACGAGCGATCCGGCGATGGTGGCGGCCGCGATGATGAGGCCCACGACGGCCCGGTTGAGGCCCCGTTCGAATCTTCCCACGATGGGGTCGAAGCCGTTGTGGCGGATCTCGATGCGGTGTTTGCCTTCGGCGGTCCGTTTGAAGATGGCATGGGCGAACTGGGGCATCATTCTCAGATAGGCGCCCATGCTTTTAGCGTCCCGGCCCAAATTCTTCAAAAGTTTCTGGGCGTCGTAACCCCGCTGCACCAGCTTTCGGGCGTAAGGCCGGGTCACCTCCAGGATGCTGGCGTCGCTGCCGAGGATCTTGCCGAGCCCTTCCGTCTGGACGAAGGTCTTGAGCAGCAGGAGCAGATTCCGGGGAAGCCGGATGCGGTATTTGTAGGCCAGCTTCATGACCTGCTCGTAAACGTCCTTCACCGAAATCGTCTGAAGCGACCGTCCGTAGAAGGGTTCGCTCATATCCTTCAGATCGGTGCGGAACCGCTTGAGATCGATTTTTTCGTCGTCGATGATGCCGGCGTTCCTGAAGGCGTCCATCACCATGTCGTAGTCGTGCTCGGCATAGCCCAAAAAGATGTTGGCCACCTGCATCATGGTCTCTTCGTCGAGATACCCGATGATCCCGAAATCGACGAGGCTCACGCGGCCGTCGTACATGACGAGGGTGTTGCCGGGATGGGGGTCGGCATGGAAAAAGCCGAAATCCATGAGCTGGCGCGAGAACGACCGCAGGCCGATCATGGCGACCTCCTTGGGGTCGATGCCCGCCTCGCGGATCCTGTCCACCTCGTCCATCTTGATGCCGTCGATATATTCCATGACGAGAACGGATTTGGACGTATGCTCCCAGTAGACCCGGGCGGTGTGGATCTCGTCGCTGCCTTCGAAATTGGCGGCGAATTTCTCGATGTTGCCGCCCTCGATATACATGTCGAGCTCCCGGAAGATCGTCCGCTCGAACTCTTTCACGAGATTGACCATTCCCACGATGCGGGCGAACTCGAACATTTTTTCGAGTTTTTCGGCGAAAAAATGCATCACGTGGATATCTTCGCGGATCTTGCGCTCGATCCCGGGCCGGATGATCTTGACGGCGACCCGGTCGCCGTTCATGAGCCGGGCTTCATGAACCTGGGCGACGGACGCGGCGGCGATGGATTCAGGGGAAAATTCGGAGAAGATGTCGTCGATGGGCTTCCCGAGTTCGGTCTCGACCACCTTCCGGACGGCGCTGAAGGATACCGGGGGAACGCTGTCCTGGAGTTTTTTGAACTCCTCGATATATTCCGGCGGGAAGAGATCGGCGCGGACGCTCATCAGCTGCCCCAGTTTGATGAAACTGGGGCCCAGCTCCTCCATCATCCGGCGAATGCGGACAGGCGAATGGAATGCCGGCCGGGCCGCCCTGGTGCTGTCGGCACCGCTTGCCGGCGCGGTGCGCCTGAAAAGATGGTCGACGACGTTGCCGTAGCCGTATTTGACCAGAATCCGGCTGATGGTGCCGAGGCGGCGCAGGCCTCTCATCGGCAGGAAGCCGGCGTGTTCTTTCATCTCGGGGATGCGTCCTATTCCCCGCCGCCGGGCGCGACCTTGTCCCACCGTTTCGCCACCTCGTCCAGCTTCGACGGGTCGGCGATGTAGCTTTCAACCAGGCCGCATGACGTGCAGACATAATTATCGAGGGCGGCCATCGACGTCAGCCCGATCGGAATGGCGTTGCTGGAAAACGGGCCGCTCTTGAACGGGATGTTCGTTCCCGAATACACCTCTTTAGAACCGCATCTGGGACATAGACCGTTTTTCATCTTCTGTTCTCCTCGTATGGAATGGTCCGAAGGCTTTAAGTCCTTGACGCAATATGACGGAAAGAGGTGATGGTGTCAAATGGTATGCCGCCGGGTATCGTCAAAAAACCGCAACAGCTCCGCAGGATGATCGATCATGTGCTTTCCGCCGCCTTGCAGAAGCTCCCGGGCCGGCCGAAATCCCCAGCAGGCCCCGACCGGAATCATTCCCGCCGCCGCAGCGGTTTTCATGTCCACCGCGGTATCTCCCAGAAACAGGATGTCCGACGGCGGGATATTCAACAATGCGGCGATCTCTATGGCGCCGGCGGGGTCGGGCTTCCGGGGAACGCCTTCCCGCTGTCCCTTCACCGCCGCGAACGACCAGCGGGAAAGAAGCGCCTGAACGCAGCGCGTGGTGAAACCGTGGGGTTTGTTGGAGAGGACGGCAAGCAGAATCCCCCGGCGGACCAGGCCGTCGAGGAGCTCGGAAACACCGGGGTATGGACGGGTCTTCCGGTTCCAGGTCTTTTCATATTCCTGGAAAAATGCCTGAACGCCCCGCTGGATCATCTCCGGCGAGCGGGCGTGTTCAGGCAGGGCCCGGCGCATCAGCGCAACCACCCCCTCGCCCATGAAGCGGTAATAGGCAAGGGTCGGATGGATGGGAAAGCCGGACGCGGACAGAACGCGGTTGACGGCATCGCCCACATCGGCCGCCGAATCGAGCAGCGTGCCGTCGAGATCGAAGATCACCGCCTGAACCATCGCTTTGGTCATCGATCGTCTACAGCGACGCCCCGATCATGGCGGCAAGATCGACCATCCGGCTCGAATAACCGGTTTCGTTGTCATACCAGGAGAGGACCTTGATCATGTTGCCGACGACCTGGGTATTCGGCGCATCCACGATCGACGACAGGGCACACCCGTTGTAATCCGACGATACCAGGGGCAGCTCGCTGTATCCCAGAATGCCTTTCAGGGCGTCTTCGGAAGCTTCCTTGAGGGCGCTGTTGACATCGGAGACGGTCACCCCCGACTTCGCCACGGTGCAGACGAAATCGACCAGCGAGACATTGGGGGTCGGAACGCGGATGGCGAGACCGTTGAGCTTGTTCGTGAGATCCGGCAGGACCAGCGCCACGGCCTTGGCCGCTCCGGTGGTGGTGGGGATCATGGACAGCGCCGCGGCACGGGCCCGCCGCAGGTCTTTATGCGGAAAATCAAGCAGCCGCTGGTCGCCGGTGTAAGAATGAATGGTCGTCATGAGACCCTGGGTAATGCCGAAGCTTTCGTGGAGCACCTTGGCCACCGGCGCCAGGCAGTTGGTGGTGCACGAGGCGTTGGAGATGATATGGTGCTGATCCGGCCGATAGACGTGGGGGTTGACCCCCATCACGATGGTGACGTCCGGGCTTTTGGCCGGCGCGGAGATGATCACCTTCCGGGCGCCTGCGGTCAGATGCTTGCCGGCGGTTTCGCGGTCGCGAAAAAGGCCGGTGCATTCCGCCACGATGTCGGCGCCCAAATCCTTCCAGGGCAATTGGGTCGGGTCTTTGATGTCGGTATAGGCAATCTCTTTGCCGCCCACGACGATGGCACCGTCTTTGGCGGTAATGTCGTCGTCGAGCCGGCCGTGGACGGAATCATACTTGAGCAGATGCGCCATGGTGGCGGCATCGGTCAGATCGTTGATGCCGACAACCTCGACCTCGGGATGCTTCATGGCGGCCCTGAACACCACGCGGCCGATCCTGCCAAAACCATTGATACCGATTTTAATGCTCATCTCTTCTCCTTTAAATGTCTTGTTCATCTGAATGGGGGAATTATATTTTTATCAATTTAAGCATGCTTTGAAATTTTCAAAGTGTTGCACGGGTGTTTGAATATGGTGTAAACAATCTACAGTATCGATAGACATCCAAAAACAGACATGACTGTTGTCCATCCAATCCGAAAGGGAAATTCCATGGCCCTGGTTCACCATTTGAAATTACCGCTGCTTGCCGCGGTCGTCATCACCTTCATCGGCATGTCGGGATGCGCCGCTGGGAAGCCCGAAAAAACGCCTCTGGCGGTACACGAAATGCTCGCGGCGGCAGGATTTACCTACAAGGTTGCCGACGGTCCGGATCAGCGGGCGCGGTTCGACAGAATGCCCCAACAAAAGCTCCTGCGGCACGTCCGCAAAGACCGGACGGTTTATTATTATGCCGACGTCAACAACTGCGGCTGCGTCTTTGTGGGGGATGAAGCCGCCGTCAGTCGGTATGACAGGATGCGGCGCAATGCCGAACGCAATCAGAAAAGACGGCAGGCTCTTGAAGGGCAGGAGGCGGGAGTCTTCTACAGAGGCGAAAATCCGGCAGCGGTCATCGAGGATATCGACGAAGGGCTGGCGCCGGGATTTTGATGGAAAGCGGAATGGAGATATCCATGAAAGATTACCTGGTCCGGGTCGTCGCCCGGCATGAAAACGTTCGTGGGCTGGCATGCGTGACCACCGACCTGGTCCGGGAGGCCGGCCGGCGCCACGACGCCTATCCAACGGCGGCCGTGGCGCT